>ERZ779633.30-NODE-30-length-79647-cov-8.862084_pt1 | contig 79647 bp, 60 predicted proteins | sample MGYA00514195_ERZ779633 | MGnify/ENA primary metagenome ERZ779633 (study PRJEB29562, sample SAMEA4376707) | mouse gut metagenome | isolation source: Cecum | study: EMG produced TPA metagenomics assembly of the A DSS colitis mouse model was used to assess the microbial...
CCAAGTACGCCATGGAGGGCACCCGGGTCTACCTGGACCTGGAGCGGGGGAAGGGACAGGTGGCCCTGTCGGTGAAAAACATCTCCCGGGAGCCGCTGAACGTCCCCGCCCAGCGGCTGATGGAGCGGTTCGTCCGGGGGGAGGAGTCCCGGTCCACCGAGGGCTCCGGACTGGGGCTGTCCATCGCCCGGTCCCTCACCGAGCTCCAGGGCGGGACCTTCGACCTAGCGGTGGACGGCGACCTGTTCAAGGCCATCGTCACCCTGCCCCAGGCAAATTGACCTTGTGGGACCCGCCGCCCTGGGGGGGGGCGGGCCTCACAAAAAGCATCTGACTGCCGTCCATCTCTTTTGGGATGGGCGGCTTTTCTGTCCCGAGAAAAATTACAAAAACCTATGGCTTTTTTTGCAATTTGTGGTATGATGATAAATACCACCCGTATGTAGTGGATGTCGCGGGAGAGAGGAGGCGGACGGCCGTGAGAAAAAAGGTGATTATGCTGGGCATGGTCCTGGCGTCGGCGCTGCTGCTCAGCGGCTGCCTGTTCCGCTCCCCGGACGATTTGTACCGTCAGCCGGAGAAGTCGCCGGGCTACGAGCAGCTCAACGCCGCCATCCGGACGGTGCGCACCGGACTGGAGACGGAATTTGCCACCCGCGTGGAGGACGTGACCATCATGGCGGGGGACAACACTGCCAGCATCCAGCTCCAGGACCTGGACGGAGACGGCCTGCGGGAGAGCGCAGTCACCTTTTTTCGGGTTCCGGGCATTGAAAAGCCCATAAAAATCTATGTTTTCAACCAAATTGGGGAGGAATATGTCCCCACCGGCGTGGTGGAGGGGGAGGGCAGCGCCCTCTATGCCATCGGCTACGCTCAGATCAACGGCGAGGGCCGGAAGGAGCTGGTCGTCAACTGGCAGATCAGCACCGGCGCCTATCAGCTGGGGGTATATACGCTGGATGACGTGGACCTGCCCGGCGGGGAGCTGGACGGGGATGAGGCCCTGGCCGCAGTCCGGGCCATGACCCGGGCCGACCTGATGGGTACCGAGCGGCTGCTCACCCGGTGCAGCGTGGCCGCCGACGGCTCCAGCGGCTGCCGCCTGCTGGACATGAACCGGGATGCCCGTACCGAGGTGCTGGTTACCCGGATGGACCCCGGTGCGCCCAGCAGTCAGGTGGAGCTCTACGGCTGGGACGACGGCGCGGTGGTCTCGCTGAGCGTTACCGACCTGTCCGCCGGCATCAATTCCCTCAACCGCATCCGCACCAACTACCTGGCCGGGAGCTACAACCAGCCTGCCCTCTATGTCACCAGCACCCTGGCCGAGGGGGGGAGGGTCGTCGATGTGGTGGCCTATATGGACGGCGTTCTCACCAATATTTCCATGGGCAGCGACGGGGTAAGCCGGGAGCTGATCCAGGGCTACACCGATGTCAACCCCACCGATATCAACCGGGACATGGTGGCCGAGCTGCCCACCCCCTACCAGCTGCCCAGCTATGGAGAGAGCGCCTCCAGCAATTTCTGGCTGATCGACTGGGCCCAGTATGACCAGAGGGGCAAGCGCAGCCACGTGCTGACCACCTATCACAATGTGAGCGACGGCTGGTATCTGGTGATCCCGGAAAGCTGGCGGGACCAGATCACCATCTCCCGCAACGACCAGGTCACCGGCCGGCGTGAGGTGGTCTTCTCCCACTGGCTGGGGGAGGACCGGGAGCCCAAGGCCTTTTTGAGTATCTACCGCATGTCCAGCAGCCGCACCGGCGACCTGGAGGAGGAGGGCTGGATTGTCCTCCGTGAGGAGGAGAATGTCACCTACGCGGCCCGCTTCCACGAGGACGGCTGGAACTCCGGCCTGGACGAGATGGACCTGCTGGAGCGGTTTGATACCATCAAGAGAAGCTGGTACAATGAATAATCAATCGGGAGGAAAACGCCCATGCGAAAGGTTTTAGTCCTGGAGGACGAGGAGAATATCCGCAGCTTTGTGGTCATCAACCTGAAGCGGGCGGGCTATCAGACTGTGGAGGCGGGCACCGGCGAGGAGGCCCTGGAGGCCGTCCGGGACAACCCGGACATCAAGGTGGCCCTGCTGGATATCATGCTGCCCGGCATTGACGGCTTTGAGGTCTGCCGCCGCCTGCGGGCCATGGACAACAAGATCGGTATCATCATGCTCACCGCCCGCACCCAGGAGATGGATAAGGTCACCGGCCTGATGACCGGGGCGGACGACTATGTGACCAAGCCCTTCTCCCCGGCGGAGCTCACCGCCCGGGTGGACGCCCTGTTCCGCCGCACCGGCGGGGACGAGGCGCCGGTCTCTCCCGACGAGATCAGCGACCCGCCCTTCCTCCTGAATACCCGCAACCGCACTCTGGAGAAGAACGGCCAGCGGGTGAAGCTGACCCAGGTGGAATACTCCATCGTCAAGCTGTTTATGGAAAATCCGGGCAAGGCCCTGTCCCGGGAGGAAATCTTAGACACCGTCTGGGGCAAGGACTACTTCGGTGAGCTGAAGATCGTGGACGTAAACATCCGCCGTCTGCGGATCAAAATAGAGGACAATGCCCAGAAGCCCACCTTTGTCAACACCGTGTGGGGCTACGGGTATAAGTGGGGGAGCTGAGCAAAGGGCCCCCTTCGCAAAGGGGGCTCCCGGCGAAGCCGGGTGGGGGTTTTCCCCCAAAAAGCAGATGCGTTTCGATTGGAGAAAACCCTCCGTCATCCGCTTCGCGGATACCACCTCCCTTTGCGAAGGGAGGCTTTTGAAAGGCAGGTGAGCGCACAATGGCCAAGACCACAAATTTGCAGGACCAGGTCAAGATTCGGGGCATCCGGCGGCGGTGGCTGCTGAACAGTGTGGCCATTGTGCTGCTGATCCTGACGCTGGCAGTGGGGGCCTTTGCCGCCATGCTGTGGAGCTACTATTACACCGGCACAGCGGACGACCTTGCCCGCAAGGCCACGTCCTCCGCCAACGGCTTTCGCATGTATACCCGCTCCGACTACCGGGCGGCGGCCCAGCAGACGGTGAGCAGCTACGAGGACAAGAGCAGTCTGGAGCTGCAATTTCTGGACCCCACCGGGGCGGTGATTCTGTCAGGCAACGACCTGACTGCCGGCTCAACCCCAGGCACGCCGGACATCCAGCAGGCCATGAGCGAGCTGAGCACCAAGCACTGGCGGGGCCGGGACCCGGCTACCCGTGAGCGCATTCTGGCAGCTTCCAGTCCGGTGATCTACCAGGGCGAGGTGGTGGGCGTCATCCGCTATGTCACCTCCCTGACCGAGATCGACCGGCAGTTTACCTTTGCCATGACCGTGATTGCCGCCATTGGCCTGGGCATTTTTGCCATGGTCTATTTTTCCAACCTCTACTTTGTCCGCTCCATTGTGGAGCCGCTGGCCGGCATCACCGAGATCGCCCGGGTCATCGCTGACGGCAGCTACGGGGTGCAGATTGAGAAGAAATACGACGACGAGATCGGCGAGCTCACCGACGCCATCAACGACATGTCCCGGAAAATCCGCCAGGCGGAGAAGACCCAGAGCGAATTTATCTCCTCCGTCTCCCACGAGCTGCGTACCCCCCTCACCGCCATCACCGGCTGGGCGGAGACAATCCAAAACGGGGAGTGCCGCTCTGCCGGAGACATCCGGAAGGGGATGAACATCATTGTCTCAGAGGCCAAGCGGCTGAGCAATATGGTGGAGGAGCTGCTGGAGTTCTCCCGGATGGAGGACGGGCGGTTTACCCTTTCGGTGGAGCCCCTGGACCTGAAGGCGGAGCTGGAGGACGCGGTGTATACCTATACCGAGTTTTTCCGCAAGGAGGGCATTGAGCTGCGGTACATCGACTGCCCGGAGGAGATGCTCCCCATCTCCGGCGACCCGGAGCGGCTGCGCCAGGTGTTCTGCAATCTGCTGGACAACGCCGCCAAACACGGCGGGGCCGGCAAAAAAATTGATGTGTCCGTGGAGCGGACGGGAGATATGGCGGTCATCCGCATCCGGGACTACGGCCCCGGTGCCCCCGAAGAGGAACTCCCGTTCCTGAAAAATAAGTTCTACAAGGGCAGCTCCAAGGCCCGGGGGTCGGGCATCGGCCTGGCCGTGTGTGAGGAGATCGTCACCCGCCACGAGGGCTACATGGAGGTCAGCAACGCCGCCGGCGGCGGCTTTCAGGTGACCATCCGCCTGCCCATTGAAAATTAGCGGCGGGTCTGGTAGAATGAATGAGGCGCGGGGCGGCGAGGGCGCTGCCCCCTACAGGAGATATGTAGGGGCCGCTCCCCTGGGCAGCCCGCAAAACAACAAAGGAGAACCCAAATGTCCAAGCAAAATCAACCTAAATTCAAGACCATGTGCGGCGGACAGGCCCTCATCGAGGGCATTATGATGCGCGGCCCCAAGAAGCAGGCTGTGGTGGTCCGTAAGCCGGACGGCGAGCTGGAGGTCCAGGAGAAGGACCTGAAATTCATCAAGGACAAGTATCCTGTCCTGGGCTGGCCCCTCATCCGGGGAGTGGTCAACTTTGCCGACTCCATGTACAGCGGGGTCACCGCCCTGATGTACTCCGCCGAGTTTTTCCCCGAGGACGGTGAGGAGGAAGAGGAGCCCTCCAAATTCGAGACCTGGCTCAACGACCATTTGGGGACTGAAAAGTTTACCGCCCTGATTACCTCCCTGGCGGTGATTTTGGGGCTGTGTATGTCCATCGGCCTGTTCTTCCTTCTGCCCACGGTGCTGGGCGGGCTGGTCAGCAGGGTATTTCCCGGCAATATGCTGGTCCGTAATCTGGCGGAGAGCCTTTTGAAGCTCCTTATCTTTGTGGCCTATCTGGCCATGTGTTCCCACATGGGGGAGATGAAGCGGGTATTCTCCTACCACGGAGCGGAGCACAAGACCATCTTCTGCTACGAGGCCGGTCTGCCCCTCACGGTGGACAACGTGCGCATCCAGCCCCGGCACCATCCCCGGTGCGGGACAAGCTTTCTGTTCATGGTCATTGCCATCTCAATCCTGGTGTCCACCATCGTATTTGCCATCTGGCCGGTGTACAATGCCATCCTGCGATTTCTGGCTCATCTGGCCATGCTGCCCCTCATTGTGGGGGTCAGCTATGAGATAAACCGCTGGGCTGGACGCCACGACGGGCCCATTACCCGGTTTTTTATCGCGCCCGGCCTGTGGCTGCAAAACTTTACCACCTTTGAGCCAGACGACTCCATGATTGAGGTGGGCATCAAGGCCCTGGAGCTGGTTCTGCCCGAGGAAAAGGGGACGGATGCGTGGTAGAAAAAGCGGTTGTGGGACCCGCCCCCCTGGGCGGGTCATCCGTAGAGTAGGAGCGGCCCCCCTGTAAGTAGGACCCGCCCCCCTGGGCGGCCCAAGCTTCCACATTCAGCGGTCTGGCGAAGGCGGCAGCCCCTACAGATCATTCTAACCCCTCAAAAATATCCGGAAGGTGATTTCATGGCCACCACCTACAACAATCTATTCCTGGACACCCGCGCCCGGCTGAAGAAGGCGGGGGTGGAGTCGGCCCAGCTGGAGGCCCGGGAGATTATCTGCTTCGCCGCCGACAAGAGCCGGGAACAGTTCTATCGGGACATGTCGCTGTATGTGGGCGGGGCCATGGAGCAGCGGGTGGAGGAGCTGGTCCAGCGCCGTCTGGCCGGGGAGCCGGTGGCCTACATCATCGGGGAGTGGGAATTTTACGGCCTGTCTCTGGATATCTCCCGGGATGTGCTCATCCCCCGGCTGGACACCGAGCTGCTGGCCGAGCGGGGCATCCTCAAGGCCCGGGAGTCGGGGGAGGGGGCCCGGGTGCTGGACCTGTGCGCCGGCAGCGGCTGCGTGGGGCTGGCCGTCGCCGCCAACGCCCCGGAGTGCCGGGTGGTGCTGGGGGAGCTGTCGGAAGGCGCCCTGCGGGTGTGCAAGCAGAACGTCCGCCGCAACGAGCTCAACGCCCGGGTCACCTGCCTGTCCGTCAACGCCCTAGAGGCCCCCAGCTCTACCCTGTGGGACTTCGACGCCATTGTGTGCAATCCCCCCTACATCCCCAGCGGGGATATCCCCAGCTTGGATACCTCTGTGCGGGACTATGAGCCCCGCATGGCCCTGGACGGCGGGGCCGACGGGCTGGATTACTACCACGTCATTGCCTCCAAGTGGAAGTCCGCCCTGCGCCTGGGCGGAAACCTGATTTTCGAGGTGGGCCTGGGTCAGGCGGAGGCCGTGGAGGACATTTTGGAGAAAAACGGCTATGAGGACGTGAAGATTTTTCCCGACACCCAGGGGATTCTCCGGGTGGTGGAGGGGACCATCAATAACTAGACTGGAGGCTCTTGTTATGAGCAGGTGCATTAAGCATAGAGAGTTTATCCCTGTGGCAAAGGTTCCAGCGGAGATGCCCCAGGGAATCATGATGAAATATTATATCCACGGCTATGGCAAGACTCAGGAGCTCACTGTGGATAGCCTTAAACAGGTTATAAAAAAGCTGCGCAAAGGTGACTGGAACAACATATATTTGGCTGACGACTCAGATATGGAGGACAGCTACATGCAGCTGGAAAGCGGGGATAGTTTATATGCCCTGCAATACATCAAGAGCATTGGAGTAGCAGGAGAGGAAACCTGGTGGTCCACTTATGACCCGGACTATCTGGACTCTAACGAGGAGACCGACATCGACTGCTCCGACGGACAGTCCATCATCTATCGGGAGAATACTACCGCCGACAAGGAGGCTGTGATGGCCGCCATTGAGTACTTTATCCGCACCGGCAAGCTGTGGGACGGCATCCCCTGGATGAAGTGCTGGCAGGAGTGGGTGGAGGAATAGTCCGTTTTATAGGACACACAAAAGCGTAATATATGGGACAGCAACAGGCCGGGGCCCTGAGCCGCCGGCGGGAAAGGATGATTGACATGGCACAGAAGAAACCCATGATTGAGTCGGCCGCGCCGGCCGCGGATAAGAAGAAGGCGCTGGAGACCTGCCTGGCCCAGCTGGACAAGACCTATGGCAAGGGCACCGTCATGCGTCTGGGTGAAAACACCGGCGTGGTGGTGGACTCCATCCCCACAGGCTCTCTGTCCCTGGATATCGCCCTGGGCATCGGCGGCGTGCCCAAGGGCCGGATCATTGAGATTTACGGCCCTGAGTCCTCGGGCAAGACCACCCTGGCCCTGCACATCGTGGCCGAGGCCCAGAAGCGGGGGGGCGAGGTGGCCTTCATCGACGCGGAGCACGCCCTGGACCCCTCTTATGCCCGAGCCCTGGGGGTGGATATCGACTCCATGCTCATCTCCCAGCCTGACACCGGCGAGCAGGGCCTGGAAATCTGCGAGGCCCTGGTCCGCTCCGGGGCCATCGACGTGGTGGTGGTGGACTCGGTGGCCGCCCTTACTCCCCGGGCCGAGATCGAGGGGGACATGGGTGACAGCCACGTGGGCCTGCTGGCCCGGCTGATGAGCCAGGCACTGCGGAAGCTGGCCGGCTCCATCGCCAAGACCAACTGCGTCGTCATTTTCATCAACCAGCTCCGGGAAAAGGTGGGGGTGATGTACGGCAACCCGGAGGTCACCACCGGCGGCCGGGCGCTGAAGTTCTACGCCTCCGTCCGCATTGACGTGCGGAAGATCGAGGCCATTAAGGTGGGCACCGAGCTCATCGGCAACCGCACCCGGGCCAAGATTGTGAAGAATAAGGTAGCGCCCCCCTTCCGGGAGGCGGAGTTTGAGATTCTCTACGGTGAGGGTATCTCCAAGTGGGGGGAGATGGTGGACCTGGCGGTGAAGCTGGACATCATCCAGAAATCGGGCTCCTGGTTCTCTATGGGCGAGACCCGCATCGGACAGGGCCGGGACGCCGCCAAGCAGTTTTTGAAGGACAACCCCGACGTGGCCGCCGATGTGGAGGCCCAGGTCCGGGCCAACGCCTTCAAGCTGATGAGCAAGCAGTCCCAGGTGGCGGCCAAAGCCGCGGGCCGGGCGGTGGACGTGTCCGCCGACGACTTTGACGACGGCGCTCCGGCGGATGAGGGATAAGGGTACGTAGGGCGCGACGACCCGGCGCGCCGTTTTGAAGGGGACGGCCCGGCGCGCCGTTTTGAAAAGGACGGGCCGCCGAGGTCGTCGGCCCCTACAATGTGGGGATAAGAAATATGGTTATAGAAGAATTAAAGCCCTCCAAGCGGGTCCGGGACCGCTGGCTGGCTGTGCTGGAAGACGGGTCCATTCTGCGGGTGAGCAGAAATCAGATCGCGGACTTTGCCCTCTACGCCGGCCGGGAGTTGTCAGAGGAGGAGGCGGACCGGCTCTTGGAGGCTATCGAGAACGAGAATTTCCGCTCCTACGCCCTGCGGGTGGTGACAGAGACCCCAAAGTCCCGAAACATGCTGCTGAAACTTCTGGGAGAGAAAAACTGTCAGCCGGAACGGGCGGAAGAGATTGCCGACTGGCTGGAGGACATAGGCCTGCTCAACGACGGGCGGTACGCTGCTGATGTGGTGGAGCTCTATGCCCGGAAAGGCTATGGACAGCGGAAAATCCGGGATGAACTCTACCGCCGGGGGGTCCCCCGGAAGTTGTGGGACGAGGCGCTGGAGCAGATTGAGGAGGAGGACAGCGCCGCGGCCATTGACGCCTTTCTGGAGAAGAAGCTGAAGGGCAGCCACGAGCCGAAGGATGTGAAGCGGGCGTCCGACGCCCTGGCCCGCCGGGGCTTCTCCTGGCCAGAGATCAGCGACGCCCTGCGGCGGTATGGTATGGAGGTCTGGGACTAATTTTTCAGAACCTCCAGCATGAACTGTGCGCCAAAGCGCAGACCGCAGGAAAAAATGGCGGCGTTTTCCCATCCGAAAGCGATGTGCTGTGCGCGCTGATACTGTGACAGCAGGTCCAGTCCGATCTTTTTCTTGACTTCTTCCTCCAGTTCCAGGTATGCTTGGACAGCGCGCTCATATTCCGGGTCCTCCGTTGGTACTTGGATTTCTTCGATGAGTCTGTGGTAGAGCTTGGAAATAACGTCGTTCATTTTTAGTATCCTCCCAATAATGCGAGATTTAATCTGACACAATTATAGCAGAATAAATCTAGCGAGTCAAGGGGTAATGTGCATGTTTGACAGAAAGTTGATGGGACAGCGACTGTCTGCGATTAGAGAATCCAGAGGAATATCCAGGAAAGAGGTCACGGAACTTTTGAATGTGACACGGACGCAAGTCAGCGATATTGAAAATGGAAAGAGCGGCACAAACCTGGTCCGCTTCTATCAGCTGTGCGAGTTTTACCAAGTCTCCGCCGATTACCTCCTCGGCATCACCGACGACCCCACGTGGAGAGGAAAACCGCAAGGGTAGCACCCCAAAAGCCTTCCCCGAGAAGAGGAAGGTTTTGCCCTGCGAGGGACGGGGACTGTTATCCTTACAATATCTTATAAAACTGGAGCGATACCATGCCATACAAGATTGCGTTTATCTCCCTTGGCTGCGCCAAGAACCTGGTGAACACCGAGCAGATGATGGCTCTCTGCCGGGCGGCGGGGCACACCGTCACCGGCGACCCGGAGGGGGCCGATGTGGCGGTGCTGAACACCTGCGGCTTTATCGAGTCGGCCAAGAGCGAGGCCATTGACAACATCCTCCAGCTGGGGGAGCTGAAAAAGGCGGGGAAGCTGAAAAAGCTGCTGGCAGCGGGCTGTCTCAGCCAGCGCTACCCGGACGGCATCCGGGACGAGCTGCCCGAGGTGGACGGCATGCTGGGCACCGGCAGCTACACCGATGTGGTGGCCGCCGTGGAGGCGCTGATGGCGGGGGAGCGGCCGGAATACTTTTCCAGCATCCACCATACCTATGAGGATGGCGAGCGCCTTGTCACCACCCCGCCCTACACCGCCTATCTGAAGATTGCCGAGGGGTGCTCCAACGGCTGTGTTTTCTGCATCATCCCGAAATTGCGGGGAAAGTACCGCAGCCGGTCCGTGGAGGCCCTGCTGGCCGAGGCTAAGGGGCTGGCGGACGCCGGGGTGAAGGAGCTCATTGTCATTGCCCAGGACATTACCCGGTACGGGCTGGACCTGGAGCCTAGGACCTCCCTGGCCCGGCTGGTGAAAAAGTTATGTAAACTTGATTTCCGCTGGATTCGCCTGCACTACCTCTATCCGGAGGCCATTACCGATGAGCTGGTCCAGGTCATCGCCAATGAGCCCAAGGTGCTCCACTACCTGGACATCCCCATCCAGCACTGCAACGACGGGATTTTGCAGGCCATGCGCCGCCGCAGCACCAAGGCGGAGCTGGTTGAGCTCTTTGCCAAACTGCGGGCCGCCATGCCCGACGTGGTCATCCGCACCTCCCTGATCTGCGGCCTGCCCGGAGAGGGGGAGGCGGAGTTTGAGGAGCTGTGCGAATTTCTTCAGGAGCAGAAGCTCCAGCGGGTGGGGGTGTTCCAGTTCTCCCCGGAGGAGGGCACCCTGGCCGCCGCCATGGAAAACCAGGTGGACCCGGACGTGGCCGCCCGGCGGGTGGAGCTGGTGGTGGACCTCCAGTCCCGGATTATGGACGGGTACAACGAGGCGCGGCTGGGCACCGTGATGGAGGTCCTCTGCGAGGGCTTCGACAGCGGGGAGGGCTGCTATGTGGGACGTACCTACGCCGACTCGGTGGACATCGACGGCCGGGTACTGTTCACCGCCGCCGGGCTGGTGCCCGCAGGAGAATTTGTCAACGTGCGTATTACCGGGGTCTCTGACGGGGACCTGACAGGTGAAATTGAAATGTAGGGGCTACCCTACAGGCAGACGAGGAGAAGATGTTCCATGCCAATGAATACCGCCAATAAGCTGACCATCCTGCGGGTGGTGATGATCCCCGCCTTTCTGCTGGTTCTGTACTTAGATGTGCCCTATGCCAATTACTGGGCCCTGGCCATCTTCGCCGCCGCCAGCATCACCGACACCCTGGACGGCTACATCGCCCGGCACTACAACCAGATCACCGATTTCGGCAAGTTCATGGACCCCCTGGCCGATAAGTGCCTGGTGTTTGCCGCTATGCTGTGGTTTGTGGAGGTGGGCCAGATGCCCGCCTGGGCCCTGCTCATTGTCGCCGTCCGGGAGTTTGGGGTGTCCGGGCTGCGGATGGTGGCCGCCGACAAGGGGAGGGTCATTGCCGCCGGCTGGTCGGGGAAGGTAAAGACCGCCGCCACTATGGTGTGCGTTATCCTTATGCTGCTCCCCCTGCCCGCTATCGTTAATGAGATCTGCACCGCCGTTATTGTGCTCACCACCATTTACTCCGGCGTGGAATACTTTATGAAAAACGCGGACATCCTGGCTGAGGCCAGGTGAAAAGGAGATTGGAATGACAAAGACTGACCAGAAAAGCCGGCTGAGGGAGTTTGTCACCCGCGTGCTGATGATTACCCTGTCCTCCTTCATTGTGGCGGTGAACCTGAAGAGCTTTGTGGCGGCAGGCGACCTTTTCCCAGGCGGTTTTACTGGCATGAGCCGGCTGGTCCAGCGGTGCGCCCTGGAGTTTGCCGGGATCGAGCTGCCCTTTGCCCCCATTAACCTGGCCCTGAATGCCGTTCCGGCCTTTATCAGCTTCAAGCTGGTGGGCAAGCGGTTCACCCTGTACTCCTGCCTGACCATCGTCCTGACCAGCCTCTTTACCGATCTGCTGCCCACCATGACCATCACGGAGGATAAGCTGCTCATCTGCATCTTTGGCGGGATGATCAGCGGCTTTGCCGGCTGCCTGTGCCTGTGGGTGCGGGTGACCAGCGGCGGCACCGATTTTATTGCCATTCCCCTGTCGGAGCGGAAAAACGTGGACGCATGGGGCTATATCTTTTTTGGCAATGTGGTGATGCTGACCATCGCCGGGGCCCTGTTTGGGTGGGATAAGGCGCTGTATTCCATGCTGTATCAGTACGCCTGCACCCAGGTAATCAAAATGCTGGACCCGGACGGGCGGCGGGCTACCCTGCTGATTATTACCGGCCGGGAGAGCGCCGGCGGCGTCTGCGCCCAGATCCAGGAGACCCAGCACACCGCCACCCTCATTGAGGGGGTGGGGCTGTACAACGGCGCGCCCTGCGTGATGATCTACTCCGTGGTGAACGACAGCGAGGTACGTTCTCTGGCCCAGAAGATTCGCCAATCTGACCCCAAGGCCTTTGTCAACGTTCTGCGCACCGAGCGGGTGGTGGGCAAGTTCTACCGCAGGCCGAGGGATTGAGAAAGGGAATTGTCCTTTTCGCAGATTTTAATGTAGGGGCCGCCGCCTTCGGCGGCCCACAAAAATACAACGCCTCACTTGGCTTCGGGCCGCCCAGGGGGGCGGCCCCTACAGCTGATCTCCGGATAAAATGCGCGTTAGGGCACTCCCTTGAGAAAGTTTTTGCTTGCATCCGGGGCGGGTATCCTGTATAATAAACGGTCGAGAGGGCGGGAGCCCTCGCCCTCTTAAATATTGCGCTGCATCCGCGCAAGGCGGAGCGGCAGCAGGAGGTATGTAAAAATGAATACTCGCAAGCACAACACCCGCTGGATGGTGGGAGTGGCCCTGTTCGTGGCGCTCCAGCTGGTCCTCCAGCTCACCGGCATCGGCCTGATTCCCCTGCCCTTCATCAAGGCCACCACTCTGCATATCCCGGTTATCATCGGTGCGGTGGTCCTGGGCCCCCTGGCGGGCGGAATCCTGGGCGGCGTGTTCGGACTGTGCTCTGTCTGGACCAACACCGTGGCCCCCAGCGCCCTGTCCTTTGCCTTTTCTCCGGTGCTGGCCGCTGAGACCAGCGGAGGGACCGGTGCCCTGAAGGCTGTCTGGATTGCCTTCGGCTGCCGTGTGATGATCGGTGTGGTGGCCGGTTGGCTGTGGATTGCCCTAAAGAAGCTGAAGGTCAACGACCTGATTGCCCTGCCCATCGTAGGTGTGGCTGGGGCCATGACCAACACCGTACTGGTGATGGGCAGCATCTATGTGCTTCTGCGCCCAGAATATGCCGCGCTAAAAAACGTAGCCATGGAGGCGGTGCTGGGGCTGATTATGGGCGTAGTCGGGACCTCCGGCGTGGCGGAGGCTATTGCCGCCGCTATCCTGGTCACCGCCATCGGCAAGGCCCTGCTCCATGTGCCCGCGTTTAAGAGAAAACCCCAGGCGGCATAATATTTTAGAAATCAGGTGAGCGTCTATGCTCCTGGCCATCGACATTGGCAACACCAACATCGTCATCGGGGGGATTGATGGCAGCGGGAAAATCGCTTTCGAGGCCCGCATCGCCACCGACCGCATCAAGACCTCCGACCAGTACGGGGCGGAGATCAAGAGTATGCTCAGCCTCTTCGACGTGAAGCCCCGGGACATCGACGACTGCATCATCTCCTCGGTGGTGCCGCCGGTGTTCAATTCGGTGCGTACCGGCATCATCAAAGTCACCGGCAAGGCCCCCATGGTGGTGGGGCCGGGCATCAGGACGGGGCTGAATATTCAGATGGACAACCCCTCCCAGGTGGGCAGCGACCGGATTGTTGTTGCCGTGGCGGCCCTGGCGGAGTATGAGCCTCCCCTTACCCTGCTGGACCTGGGCACTGCCACCACCATTGAGGTGGTGGGCAGGGGGAGCACCTATCTGGGAGGCTGTATTATCCCCGGGGTGCGGGTGTCGCTGGAGGCCCTCACCTCCCGCACCGCCCAGCTGCCCGGCATCAGCCTGGACCGGCCCAAAAAGGTGATCGGCAAGAACACGGTGGACTGTATGCGCAGCGGCATCATGTACGGCACCGCCGCCATGCTGGACGGGATGTTGGACCGGGTGGAGGAGGAGCTGGGCTTTGCCACCACTGTGGTGGCCACCGGGGGGATGGCCCAGTTTGTGGTCCCCCTGTGCCGCCGGGAGATACGCCTGGAGAAGGACCTGCTGCTCAAGGGGCTGTACGCCATTTATCAAAAGAACCGGAAGAATTAGCGGTTATCCCTTGACAGCGCCCCCAAATTTGCATATAATTGACCGAACAAAGGCAATGCGAAAGAGGAGTACCCATTTGCGGGCGTTCAGAGAGGGGACGGACGGTGCAAGTCCCTGGCCCGGAGCGGCGGAAGGTGGCTTTCGCGCCCTGCCCCTGAACCGGCAGTAGGGGGCGGCGGGACTTCCCGTTACAGAAGGCAAGAGCGTCCCCGTTCCGGGGAAATTCAGGTGGTACCGCGGTTTATCGTCGCCCTGAGTCCGTTTGGACTTGGGGCGTTTTTGCGAGGTGACGGCATGGTCGTGATCCAGACCACAATAAATCAGAGAGCGATGACGGCCCTGGCCCGGGCGACCCGGAAGACGGTCCGCCGGGGACGAAACGGCCCGGTGCGGCTGCTGGCCTGGTTCATCGTTCTGCTGGAGGGCTTTTTGACCGCAATCTATATCCGGGGCGGGTTGGACGGCTGGCAGGTCAACGCCCTGCTGGGCTCAATCATGCTGGCCTGCATCCTCAGCGAGGACTGGGTGAACGGGGCCATCGGCCTGCGGCGCACCCCGCCGGACAGCCGGGAGGTCAACACAGCCTTTCAGGATGAGAGCTGCTATGTCTGCCGGGCCCAGTCCGGAGAGGCCTGGTGGCCCTATCAGCAGGTCATGGCGGCCATTGAGATGAAGGACTATTTTGTGCTTCTTCTGGACCGGAAGCATGGGCAGGTGTTTGACAAGCGCGGCCTCACCTGGGGCTCACCGGAGGAATTGCGGGACCTGATCCGGAAGAGGACCGGCTTGAAAATGCAGAGGGTCTGGTAAGGCCCGCCGAATAGACAGAGGAGGTACGTGATGAAAGAGCAAAAAACCGCGCCCGGGGCCATTGTCTTCCGGGGGACGGTGGACCAGCTGGAGCGGGCGGGGGATTATCTGATTCTGCTCAGTTATGTGCGCAGCGTCCGCCGGGGGAGAATCATGGGCCCGCTGGTCACTGTCTTCCTGGCTGCCGCGATGATGATCCAGTTCCGAAACGGAAACCCCGCCATGACCGTTGTATACTTGATTCTGGCCCTCTATGTGGGCATGACCGTCATGCGCAAGACCATAGGCGGCGACCCCGCTGAGGTGGTGGCGGCCAACCGGAAATCCAGGGAGGCGGCGGCCGCCGCCGGAAAGTACGACGGAAATCTGCCCTTCCGCATTGTGCTGGACCAGGGCCAGTGCCGTATCTACTTCGGGGACAGCAGCGAGCCCAACCAGATTTTTGACTGCAAAAAATTCCGCTCGGCGGTGGAGTGCGAGGAGATCGTGTGGCTTACCGGCAAGCGGGGGCTGGGCCTGCCCCTGCCCAAGGAGCAGCTGGCAGACGCCACTCCCGCCGACCTGCGCCGGTGGCTGAGGCCCTACGCCGCCATCTGGAGTATGAGCCATATCCCCGATAAGCTGAAGGAATCGATGAAATAAACTGAAAATAAGACGGGTTAGCCCGACCGCACCAGAGCGTTCAGCTCCTGAGCCAGCCCCAGCGACGCCTGGAACAGATGCTCGTTCTCGATGCTGCTCTGCGCGGACAGGTTTTCCAGCAGAAGCCGCAGCTCTCGCTGCTGTTTTTTGCCCAGGGACTGTTGAACTTTTTCAAGCTGCAATTCCACACTGCGGGACATCTCCTCATATTCCGGGTCCTGGTAGATGCTCCCCATGCGCTTTGTGCGCACAAAATCATAGAGACATTTCATTAGGCCGTCCATAGCAATACCTCCGATTGGATTAATCTATTTGGAGCATTTATGGTTCTATTATAATTAATCCAAACGGACCTGTCAAGGGGGTATAATAATAAAATGCTAAAACTTGCGGAGCGATTATATTTGCTGAGGAAAGAACGAGATTTAACCCAGTTGCAGGCGGCGGAGGGAATGAATGTGGCGTTTAGCACATATCGCCGCTATGAGAAAAAACAGCGGGAGCCCGACGCATCTACATTGGTTCAGATGGCGGACTTCTACGGCGTAACAACCGATTATCTGCTGGGTCGCTCAGAGGAGCGCACCTAAATTTCGCGGCCAAAGGCCCCCTTCGCAAAGGGGGCTGTCAGCCGCAGGCTGACTGGGGGTTTTCCTTACCGGAAAATACCTGCCAAGAAACCCTCCACCACCGCCTGCGGCGGCGGTCCCCCTCCCTTCACAAAGGGAGGCTTTGAAGAAAATCTGAAACATTTCACAATAAAAGGAGACATTTCTATGAAAAAAGAACTGCCGAAGGTCTACGAGCCCCAGGAGGCAGAGGGCCGCATTTATCAGAAGTGGGAGGAGGCCGGCTGCTTTAAGGGCCATCGGGACCCCAAGAAGAAGCCCTTTACCATCGTCATGCCGCCCCCCAACGTCACCGGCCAGCTCCACATGGGCCACGCCATGGACGATTCCCTCCAGGATATGCTGATCCGCTTCAAGCGGATGCAGGGCTACGCCGCCCTGTACCTCCCCGGCACCGACCACGCCGGCATCGCCACCCAGGTGAAGGTGGAGGAGGAGCTGCGGAAGAACGAGGGCCTGAGCCGCTATGACCTGGGCCGGGAGAAGTTCCTGGAGCGGGTGTGGGACTGGAAAGCCAAGTACGGGGCCCGTATCGTGGCCCAGCAGAAGAAGCTGGGCATCTCCGCCGACTGGGAGCGCTCCCGCTTCACCATGGACGAGGGGTTGAGCCAGGCGGTCCGCCATGTGTTCGTCTCTCTGTATAAAAAGGACCTCATTTATAAGGGCTCCCGCATCATCAACTGGTGCCCCCACTGCGTCACCGCCCTGTCCGACGCCGAGGTGGAGTACCAGGACAAGCCCGGCCATCTGTGGCACATGCGCTACCCCCTGGCCGACGGCAGCGGCTACCTTGTTGTCGCCACCACCCGCCCCGAGACCATGATGGGCGACACCGGTGTGGCCGTCAACCCCAACGACGAGCGGTATAAACACCTGGTGGGCAAGACCTGCATCCTGCCCCTGATGGACCGGGAGATTCCCATTGTGGCCGACGACTACGTGGAGATGGACTTCGGCACCGGCTGCGTGAAGATGACCCCCGCCCACGATCCCAACGACTTCGAGGTGGGCCTGCGCCACAACCTGGAGACCATTCGGGTGCTGGACGACAACGGCGTGGTTAACGCCAACGGCGGCAAGTATGAGGGCATGGACCGGTACGAGGCCCGGAAGGCTGTGGTGGCCGACCTGGAGGCCCTGGGGCTGATGGAGAAGATCGAGCCCTACTCCCACAACGTAGGCACCTGCTACCGCTGCCACAGCGACGTGGAGCCCCTCATCTCTGCCCAGTGGTTTGTCCGCATGGAGCCCCTGGCCAAGGAGGCCCTGCGGGTGGTCAACGAGGGGGAGACCAGGTTCGTCCCCGACCGCTTCGCCAAGACCTACACCAACTGGATGGAGAACGTCCACGACTGGTGCATCTCCCGCCAGCTCTGGTGGGGCCACCAGATTCCCGCCTGGTACTGCGCGGACTGCGGCCACGTGACCGTCTCTGAGAGCGACCCCACTGAGTGTGAGCACTGTCACAGCCATAACATTGAGCGGGACCCCGACGTGCTGGACACCTGGTTCTCCTCCGCCCTGTGGCCCTTCTCCACTCTGGGCTGGCCGGACGAGAACAGTGAGGACTTCAAATATTACTACCCCACCGACGTGCTGGTCACCGGCTACGACATCATCTTCTTCTGGGTGGCCCGGATGATCTTCTCCGCCTGCGAGCACACCGGCAAGCCCCCCTTCCACACCGTCTTTATCCACGGCCTGGTCCGGGACGACAAGGGGCGGAAGATGTCCAAGTCTCTGGGCAACGGCATCGACCCCCTGGAGATTGCCGACAAATACGGCGCCGACGCCCTGCGCTTCAATCTGGTCACCGGCAACTCCCCGGGCAACGACATGCGCTTTTTCACCGAGCGGTGCGAGGCCATGCGCAACTTCGCCAACAAAATCTGGAACGCCAGCCGCTTTTTGATGATGAACCTGACCATTGACAAGTGTGAGCTGCCCCAGAAGCTGGAGCTGGAGGACAAGTGGATTCTGTCCAGGCTGAACCGGGCCATTGCCGAGATTACCGAGAATATGGACCGGTATGAATTGGGCGTAGCCGCCCAGAAGATATACGACTTTATCTGGGACGACTACTGCGACTGGTATATTGAGCTGACCAAGACCCGCCTCCAGGGGGAGGACGGGGACAGCAAAATCCGGGCCCAGCAGGTGCTGTGCTATGTTCTGACGGAGATGCTCAAGCTGCTCCACCCCTTCATGCCCTTTATCACCGAGGAAATTTGGCAGGCCCTGCCCCACGGGGACGGCGTGCAGGATGGGGACTTCCTCATGCTCCAGTCCTGGCCGGCGGCCAGCGAAGCTATGGACTTCCCGGCGGAGGAGAAGGCTATGGAGCTCATCATGGACGCCATCCGGGCCGTCCGCGCCCGGCGGAGCGAGATGAACGTGCCCCCCTCCAGGAAGGCCCGCCTCACCGTGGCCACCATGGAGACCGAGACCTTCACACTGGGGATTCCCTTCCTGAAAAAGCTGGCCTACGCCAGCGAAGTGGAGATTGTTCCCTTTGCGCAGGTCCAGGGGGACGAGGCCGCCGCCCAGGCCGGGCAGGTTTCCATTGTCACCCACGCCGCCCAGCTGTCCATCCCCCTGGGGGAGCTGGTGGACCTGGAGAAGGAGAAGCAACGCGTGGAGAAGGAGCTGAAAAAGCAGTCCGCCGAGCTGGAAAAACTGAATAACAAGCTGAACAACCCCGGCTTTGTGAACAAGGCCCCCGCCCAGGTGGTGGCGGCCGAGAAGGAGCGGGCTGTCCAGCTCAAGGAACTGGTGGCCAAGCTGGAGGGACAGCTGAAGGGGATGCAATAAGGGGGAAGGAACATGAAAAAACGGCTGACCGCGCTGCTTCTGACGGCCCTGCTTGCCGTCAGCCTCATCCCGGCCTCCGCCGCGGGAACCGCCCACTTTAAGGACGTACCTGCCTCCCACTGGGCCCACCCCTATGTGGAGCGGGCCTACAGCGACGGGGCCATTGCCGGCACCGGCGGCGACCCGGCCAAGGGGACGGGAAGGTTTTCTCCCGACGACAACATGACCTATGGCCAGTTTCTTACCATGCTGATGAACGCCTTTTACCCGGAGGAGATGGCCACGGCCGGGGCGCAGACGCCCTGGTACGCCCCGGCCATCCAGGTGGCGGTGGACCGGAAGCTGACGTATATCTCCCAGAGCGACCTGTTGAACCTGTATGCCGATTCCCAGATCAACCGCTATAATATGGCGTGGATTTTGGTGAAGCTGATGGAGGACAAGGGGGCCGCCCTGCCCGGTCAGGAGGAGCGGGACGCGGCCGCCGCCAAAATCGGAGACTGGGACAAGGTGGGGGCGGACAACAAGTCCTGGCCCTACTACGTCTCTGCCGTTGTGGCAGCCGGGATTATCTCCGGGGTGGACGATAGGGGCACCTTCGACGGTTCCGGGCGGGTCACCCGGGGGGCCGCCGCCGTGATTTACGCCCGCCTGGCCGACAAGCTGCCGCAGTCCGGTACAATGCCGCAGTTCAGCATTACCAAGGGCGAGGGCTGGGAGCTGATTTCCGACCCGGCCTACTGGAAGGAGATTGAGGAGACCTTTTACACCGTCTACCCCCGCCTGTGGGCCCGCTGGGGCGGGGGCGTGATCCAGAGGGATATCTCTGTCTGCGCCGGCAGGGACTTGATGATAAGCGGCGGCGGAGAGGCGTGGATGTGGACCAGGTACCAGACATTCGACGACGCCAAACGGGTCTGGGAGCGGGACATTGAAGTCAACGCGAAGCTGAAGGACAAGCCGGCGGCCCCGCCCTTTGCCCATGAGCTGGGCCATGTGGTGCAGAGCTACCGGGACCTGAAAAGCAGCTGGTGGATCGAGACAATGGCCTCCTATGCCCGCTACCGCTACTTCTACTATGCGGACGAGGGGGCCCTGGCGAGGGAACCGTCCAACTATATCCAGGCGAATGACCCTGGCCTGCGGAACTGGCGCTTTGAGGTCAATGAATACAGCTTTTGGTTTTACGCCTATATGGACAGCAAATATCCCACCACCCCCCAGGGCTACGGCCTGCTGGACTCTATCCACTACGCCATGCGGGCGGGGGAGATTACCAACGACGCCCCCAACGACCCCAGCCTGAACGCGGTGGTCAAGCGGATCACGGGCTTTGACACCATCGAGCAGCTCCGTCAGCAGTATGTGAGGGAGCTGGACGCCGGGACCTGGACCTTCAACGGCTTCGCCGGCTACCGGGACAATTACATCACCGAAAACCTCCCCAATGTCCCAAATCCCACCTACCCCGAGGTAGAGAACTTCAACCTGTGTACGGGAGCGTATACCTACAGCGTCACCGGCGAGGCCTCCGCTAAGACTGCGGGCAACAACCTGGTGGACGGCGACAAGTCCACCCGGTGGGAGGCGGCGCGGAAGGACATCACAGACGGGAGCGAAAACCACGCTCTCTGCATTACGCTGTGCAAGCCTGTCACCTTTGACACCTATACCCTCAGTCACGCGGGCAGCCAGGGAAACCGTGAGCAGAATACCGTGTCCTGGAAGCTGCGGTATTACGACATTCAGACAAAAAAGTGGAAGCTTTTGGACGAGGTGGCCGGGAATACCCAGAATGTAAGCACCAGAAATGTGGCGCAGGTCCATGCGCAAAATCTCTGGCTGGAAATTTTGAACCCCAGCGGTTCAGGGGACGGGACTGTCCGCCTGTATGAGCTGGAGCTCTACAACAGAGGATAGGGGGTTGTCATGACACACATTCCATTTGGTTCCACCGGCATTGCCATCGAAAAAAACGGCTTTGGCTGTCTGCCTATCCAGCGCATCTCCAAGGAGGAGGCTGCCCGCCTGCTCCGCAAGGCGGTGGATGGGGGCATGACCTACTTTGACACCGCCCGGGCCTATACCGACAGTGAGGAGAAGCTGGGCTATGCCTTTTCCGGTATCCGGGACAAGCTGGTGATTGCCACCAAGACCCACGCACAGACCGGTGCAGAGCTGTGGGAGCACCTGGAGACCAGTCTTCGGATGCTGAATACCAGCTATATCGACATCTACCAGTTCCATAACCCCGCTTTCTGCCCCAGGCCGGGCGGGGAGGACGGCCTCTATGACGCCGCCCTGGAAGCAAAGGCCCAGGGCAAAATCCGCCACATCGCCATCACCAACCACCGGCTGACGGTGGCCCATGAGGCTATCGACTCCGGGCTGTATGCCGCCCTCCAGTTCCCATACAGCTACCTGTCCGGCCCCCGGGAGCAGGAGCTGGTGGACAAGTGCCGGGCCAAAGGGATGGGCTTTGTAGCGATGAAGGGTATGGCCGGCGGACTGCTTCGCAGCGGCACCGCAGCCGCCGCCTGGATGGCCCGGCAGGAGGGCGTGGTCCCGATCTGGGGTGTGCAGCACGAATGGGAGCTGGACCAGTTCCTGGCCTGCGTGAAGGAGACCCCGGAGCTGACCCCCGAGCTCCAGGCCGTCATCGACCGGGACCGCTCGGAGCTCACCGGTGATTTCTGCCGGGGCTGCGGCTACTGCATGCCCTGTCCTGTGGGCATCGAGATCAACCAGTGTGCCCGGATGTCCCTCATGCTCCGCCGCGCCCCCTCCGCCGGCTGGCTCAGCGACCACTGGCAGGGGGAGATGAAGAAGATCGAAAACTGCCTCCACTGCGGCCGGTGCGCCGCCAAGTGCCCCTACGGTCTGGATACGCCCAGGCTGCTCCAGGATAACTACCGGGAATATTGGACGCATGTTTCACAGAATTAGCGCAGAAAACCGCCGCAGGTCCTGAGACCTGCGGCGGTTTTGCATGGTTTAGTACACCCGCTGCACACAGATACTCTGAGCGGAGATCTGGGGCGGAAGGCTAGCGGTCATCACGCCGTTATAGACGATGCGCACCTGGTCACCGGCGGCCAGATTGGTGGTGTTGTAGCCGGTATTGACCAGGACCTCCTGGCCGTTGGCGTTGTCGGTGACCAGCACCTGGGTACCCCAGGCCTGGACGACGGTGGCGGTCATAGTCACCACGGAAGTCACCTCCTGTTGGATCGAAGTCCATAACATCCTATGCGCCGGGACCGGAACGGGTGCGCCTCACAGGCTCTGGTACAGCGCGTCCCACTGGGCCAGGCAGCGTTCCAGAGGCTCTCTGGTGTTGATGGTGTGGAGGGCGGGAAACTGGGCCAGGCGCTCCTGGGAGAAGTCCTCCTGATCGGCCAGAAAGCGGCGGCAGAGCTCGGTATAGTCGGGGTGCTCCTGGCGCTCCTCCCGCTCCAGGCACCGCAGCAGCCGGGTGTGGTCGTCCACATGGAGATAAACCATCTGTACCTTGTCCGGACCGTAGCAGTCCATCAGGGCCGTGGCCCCCTCCAGAGTGGTGATGAGCAGGCGGTGGGCGTCCAGGGCAAAGCGGAGGGTGAAGTAGGTCCACAGCCCCTGAACGGTGTGGTACTCCCGCTTTTCGATCACCCGGCCCTCCGCCTCATATTGGCGCAGCTGCTCCTGGGTGACAAAGTGGTACTGCTGCCCGTCCGCCTCCCCCGTCCGCCGGGGGCGGGTGGTGTGGGGAATGACGGGGACCAGCTCGGGGTGCCGCTCCAGAATGCGGGCGCAGAGGGAGTCTTTTCCGGAGCAGCTCTTGCCCACCAGACAGAAAATCCGGTTCACAAGGTCCCCTCCCTCTGGAAGAAGTTGGCGATTTCGGTCCGGGTGGCCTGGACGGAGCCCTGGACGAAGTCGGGCTTGCCCCCTCCCCGGCCGTTGAGGGCCGTGTTCAGCTCCTTGACAAGGGTACGCAGGTCGCCCCCCGCCCGGCCGACGGCGTACTTGTAGCCGTCCTCTTCTGTTCCGGAGAAGCAGGCGCAAAGCCCGCCGCAGCTGTGGAGCACCGCGTCGCACAGGCGGCGCAGGGCATCGGGGGAGAGACCCTCCTCAAAGAGGACCACGTCCCCGGCACCGGCATACTGTCCGGCCAGAGCGGAAAAGCGGCTTTCCTCCAGGGACATCAGGCGGGCCTTCAGGGCCTCATTCTCGGCCAGCAGCCGCGCCGCTGCCGCCCCTGTCTGGAGGGGATTGGCAGACAGCAGGTGGGAGACCTGGCTGTTCTGCGCCATCACCTGACTGAGATACCGGAAGGCCCGGCCGCCGCACACCAGCTCAATGCGCACCCCCTCCCGGAACTTCTGCATGGACAGCAGCTTCACCAGCCCCACCTGCCCGGCGGAGCGGACATGGGTGCCGCAGCAGGCGCAGCAGTCCGCCCCAGGGAACTCCACAATGCGCACCTGCCCGGTGAGCTCCTTTTTGCTCCGGTAGTGGATGTGCTCCAGCTCCTCGCGGGAGGGGTAGGTAATCCGGACGGGCTGGTCCAGCCACAGGCAGCGGTTGGCCTCCTGCTCCAGCAGGGTGAGCTGGTCCTCCGTCAGGGGGAGGGACAGGTCGATGGTGACTACCTCCGCCCCCATATGAAAGCCCACGTTCTCGCAGCCCCAGAGGCAGTGGGTCAGCCCGGAGACGATGTGCTCCCCGGAGTGCTGCTGCATCAGGTCAAACCGCCGGTCCCAGTCGATGATGCCGGTGACCGCCGTCCCCGTGTCCAGCGGGTGGTTGCAGGTGTGGACGATTTCCCCGTCCCGGTTGTGGACCTCCAGCACCTTGACCCGTTTTCCGTCCGTTTCCAGCACGCCCGTGTCGTAGGGCTGGCCGCCCCCCTCGGGGTAGAAGGCGGTGCGGTCCAGTACGATGTCAAAGCCCTTTTTCCCCTTTTCACAGGAAAGGACCTGGGCCTCAAATTTAACCAGGAAAGCGTCCTGTTCGTAGAGCTTTTCCGTCATAGATAGCTCTCATCCCGCTCGGACCGCTTGGCCCGCTGCATCAGGTCGGTGATGACGGCGTGGACATCCCGGCCCTCGTAGAGGACCTCATAGGCCGCCTGGGCGATGGGCATCTCCACCCCCGCCTTCTGAGCCAGAGTTCGGGCGTTGGCGGCGGCGTAGTAGCCCTCTACCACCGCGCCGATCTCCTTCACGGCCTCGTCCACCGGTTTGCCCTGGCCGATGAGGATGCCGCACCGGCGGTTCCGGGAGTGCATGGAGCAGCAGGTGACAATCAGGTCGCCTACGCCCGCAAGACCTGTAAAGGTGTCCTTCCTGCCGCCCAGGGCCACCCCAAGCCGGGCCATCTCGGCCAGTCCCCGGGTCATGAGCAGGGCCTTGGTGTTGTCGCCGTAGCCCATGCCGTCACAGCAGCCGGCGCACAGGGCGATGATATTTTTCAGGGCGGCGCAGATCTCGGTGCCGATTTTGTCGTCACTGGTGTACACCCGGAAGCGGTGATTCATAAACAGATCCTGGACCTGCTCCGCAACGGCCAGGTCGTCGGCGGCGGCTACCACCCCCGTGGGGATGTTCCGGCCCACCTCCTCGGCGTGGGAGGGCCCGGACAGCACCACCACCGGGCACTTGCCCTGGACCTCCTCCTCGATGACCTGGCTCAGCCGTAGGGAGGAGTCCTTCTCAATGCCCTTGGACACCGACACCAGGATAGTCCCCGGGTCGGCCAGTTCCTTGAGCTGCTTGGCGGTGGACCGCACCGCGAAGGACGGGGTGGCCACCACCACCAGCCCGCAGCCCTTTACAGCGGCCATGTCGGTGGTGAATTTCAATGTCTCGGGCAGGGAAACCCCCTTGAGCATGGGGTTCTCATGGGTCTCCCGGAGGACTTTCGATTCCTCCTCCGTGTAGGACCACAGGGTCACATCGTTGCCGTTTTCCAGCAACAGCAGGGCCAGGGCCGTCCCCCAGGCGCCGCTGCCAAGGACTGTGATTTTCATAGCGATTACCTCCACTTAATCTGAAATATTTGTGGGACCCGCCCCCCTGGGCGGGTCATTCTTTTTGGGCCTGCATTGCTTTGAGGATGGCCCGCCGAGGGCGGCGGGCCCCACAGAAAGCCCTACCCCTTTTTATGTAGACTGAATTTGTTTTCCGTTCCGGTGAGCAGCCGGTGGATGTTCCCCCGGTGCATATACAAAATCAGCCCGCCAATGATGATAGACAGGATGAGGAGCACCGTGTCCTGATAGACGAACCAGGTGGCGAAGGGGAAGGACGCCCCGGCCCAGCAGGAGCCCAGGGAGACGTACCGGGTGAGCACCGCCAGCACCAGAAACCCGCCCCAGACCACCAGGGCGATTCTCCAGTCCAGCATCAGGGCGATGGTCCCCCCAGACAGAATCCCCTTGCCGCCTTTGAAGTGGAACATACAGGGGAACATGTGCCCCAGTAGACACCACAACCCGGCCCAGTACCGGGCGTATATCAGATCGAGGCTCCCGCTGCCGCCATAGCCGAGATAGGAAATCAGCCAGACACCGAACAGGATGGACACAATGGCTTTCAGCACGTCGCAGGATATGACCACCAGAGTGAGGGGGCCGCCAAAGGTGCGGTAGAAGTTGGTCAGCCCGGCGTTGCCGCTGCCGTGGGTGCGGATGTCGTCGTGGAGAATATACTTGGAGACGATGACCGCCCCGTTGAAGCAGCCGCAGAGGTAAGCGACTACGGCGATGATGACGCCGCCGCAGATCAGGTCCATCATGACATCATTTAAGATATCCGTCAGCATCCTTACCCCTCCTTCTCGCTCCGCTCCCGGACGGTGAGGCGGACCGGGGTGCCCTCCAGGCCAAAGGTGGAGCGGATCTGGTTCTCGATATACCGCTGGTAGGAGAAGTGGAACAGCCGCGCGTCGTTGCAGAAGCAGACGAAGTGGGGGGGCTTGACCCCCACCTGGGTCATATAGTAGACCTTCAGCCGCCGGCCCTTGTCGGTGGGAGGCTGGACCCTTGCGGTTGCGTCGGCCAGCAGGGAGTTGAGCATCCCGGTGGTGATCCGCATGGCGGCCTGGTTGTTCACGTAGTTGATGAGCTCAAAGAGCCGGTCCACCCGCTGGCCCGTCAGGGCGGAGATGAACACGATAGGGGCGTAGGTCATATAGGACAGGTCCCGCATCACGTCCTGACGCATCTTGTCCATGGTTTTGCCGTCCTTCTCGATGGCGTCCCACTTGTTGACCACGATGATGCAGGCTTTCCCCGCCTCGTGGGCCAGCCCGGCCACTTTCGTGTCCTGTTCCGTGACCCCCTCCTGGGCGTCAATCATGATGAGGCACACGTCGGAGCGTTCAATGGCCATGGTGGCCCGGAGGACGGAAAACTTTTCGATCCGGTCGTCCACCTTGGACTTCTTCCGCATCCCAGCGGTGTCGATGAACAGGAACTTGCCCTGGTCGTTCTCAAAGTAGCTGTCCACCGCGTCCCGGGTGGTGCCGGCCACGTTGGAGACGATGACCCGCTCCTCCCCCAGAATCCGGTTCACCAGGGAGGACTTGCCCACGTTGGGCTTGCCGATGACGGCCACCTTGACCACGTCGTCCTCCTCTTCCTCCTCGTCCTCGGGGGGGAAGTGCTCAAAGCAGGCGTCCAGCAGGTCGCCGGTGCCGTGTCCGTGGACGGCGGAGACGGCGATGGGGGCCCCCAGGCCCAGGTTGTAGAACTCGTAGATGTCCGGGTTCTCCCGGCCGGTCTGGTCGGACTTGTTCACCGCCAGCACCACCGGCTTGCCAGAGCGCAGCAACATATTGGCCACCTCCTGATCGGAGGCGGTCATGCCCGTCTTGATGTCGCACACAAAGACAATCACCGTGGCGGTGCCGATAGCGATCTCCGCCTGCTCCCGCATAAAAGAGAGAATCTGGTCGTCGGTGCCCGGCTCGATGCCGCCGGTGTCCACAATGTCAAAGGTGCGGTTTCTCCATTCGCACTGGGCATACAGCCGGTCCCGGGTCACGCCGGGGGTGTCCTCCACAATGGACAGCCGTTGTCCGCACAGCTTATTGAACAGCATGGACTTGCCCACGTTGGGCCGGCCCACAATGGCAACTAAGGGTTTCATAAGGTTTCCTCCTCTCAAAGCCTCCCTTCGCAAAGGGAGGTGTCACGGGCGAAGCCCGTGACGGAGGGTTTTCCCCAGTCGAAATGCATCTATCTCCTTGGAGAAAACCCCCACCCGGCTTCGCCGGGAGCCCCCTTTGCGAAGGGGGCCTTTTGGCGCGATTTACGGATTGTATCTATAAAATTCCTCATTCTCCCAGGCCAGACGCTGGGTCTTGGGGGTGAGCTCAATGCCGCAGATGGCGTCCAGCAGCTCATAGCCGTCCTGGGGGACGGCGGTGACGGGCACGCCCAGCTCCCGCTCCACATCGGCGGTGGTCACGTCGTCCAGGAACACGTTTTCACCGGAGCGGAGCATGGAGGCGGGGATGAGCAGGCGCTGTCCCAGCTCCTTTCCCCGGAGCTGGCCGATGAGGTCTCCCCCTGTGACCAGCCCGGCCACGGTGATGGTCTCACCGAAAAAGCGGTTGACAATGGGGTAGACCCTCCCCTCTATTGTACCACATTTTTCCCGGGCCTGTCCCACCAATTTTGCCAAAAATGGGGCGGCGGACACCCCGGTGGCGATGGAGAAGGGGACAGCCCCCTCCAGCTCCTGGGGCTCCATCAGGTCCAGGGCCCGCCCGAACTCCCGGCTGAGCAGGGTGAGCATCCCCACCCCGTTGTCCAGCTGGGTAAAGTCCTCAAAGTAGTCCTCTGCGGGGAGCTCCCGCCCGGCCAGCAGGTAGAACTCGTCGGAGCACCAGGCCAGCCTTGTCCCATGCTCCTCCAGGTGCCTTTGGGCGAAGGCCTCCACCTGGTCAATGAGGGCGGCGGCGGTGTCCCTGGTGTAGGTTTGCAGGGGGTACAATCCCTCCCGGTATTTGGTTACCCCCACGGGCACCACCGAAATGCTGTTAACAGCCGGGAACATGGCCGCCAGGTCGTGGAGGGTTCTGTCCAGGGCGGGGCCGTCGTTGATGCCGGGGCAGGAGACGATCTGGCAGTTCATGGTGATGTTATGTTGGGCGAACCGCTCCATAATGTCGATGCCCTGGCCCGCCCTGGGATTTTTCAGCATCTCCGCCCGCAGTGCCCGGTCGGTGGTGTGGACGGACACGTTAATGGGGGAGATGCGCAGGTCGATGATCCGCTGGACCTCACGGGGGGAGAGGTTGGTGAGGGTGAGGTAGTTGCCCAGCAGGAAGGACAGCCGGGCGTCGTCGTCCTTGAAGTAGAGGGAGGGCCGCATCCCCGGCGGCATCTGGTCCACAAAGCAGAAGATGCAGTGGTTGGCGCAGGACCGGGCCCGGTCCATGAGGTAGGTCTCGAACTCCAGCCCCAGGTCCTCGCCCTCGGACTTGCGGATACACAGGGTGCGGACGGCACCGTCCGCGCTGCGCAGAGTGAGCTCCAGCCGGGGGTCGTAGCCGTAGAATTTGTAGTCCAGCACATCCACAATGGGGTGGCCGTTGATGTGGGTCAGGGTTTCGCCCACCCGCACCCCCGCCCGGTGGGCCGGACTGCGGGGCGTTACCGCCTTGACGGCCGTCATGCTCATGGATGCGCCTCCTTTTTCCGATATCACGTCATTGTACTATAAATGTGTGGACTTTTCAAGAGGGACGTGGGCCAGGAGAGTGCCCTAACGCGCATTTTATCCGGAGATCAACTGTAGGGGCCGCCCCCCTGGGCGGCCCGAAACCAGGGGAGGCGTTGCATTTTGGCGGGCCGCCGAGGGCGGCGGCCCCTACATTAAAATCGGTGAAAAGGCCACTCCCGTGGGCCAGGGAATGTTCATGAAAAAAGGGATTGTAAAATTCATCCTCTTGCAATATAATAGACCCATTATCAATGCTTTTCCAGTATTTTATCATGAATAAGGAGGACCTTTCCATGAACAAGACAATTACTGCCCAAAACGCCCCCGCCGCTGTAGGCCCCTACTGCCACGCCAAGCTGGCCGGCAGCACCCTCTACACCTCCGGTCAGCTGGGCCTGGTCCCCGCCACCGGCGAGCTGCCCCAGGGCGTGGAGGCCCAGGCCGCCCAGGCTCTGGAAAACCTGAAGACGGTGCTGTCCGCCGCCGGGATGGGGGTGGAGGACGTGGTGAAAACCACCGTCTTCCTGACGGATATCAACGATTTTGCCGCAATCAACGCCATTTACGCCAACTGCTTTACCGGCGAGGCCCCCGCCCGCTCCTGCGTCCAGGTGGCCGCCCTGCCCAAGGGCGCGCTGTTTGAGATCGAGGCCGTAGCGGTCAAATAAGCCATGAACTTGCGGGAACGCTGGAGAGGCTGGCCTCTTCAGCGTTTCCTTTGACGGAAAACCCTTCTGTAGTTTCTGCCCCCTGCGGGGGACAGAAACAAAAAAGTTGGGCTGCAAAAGTGTTTCGGAGGAGGAAAACATGTCCGATTCGATCAAATGGGTGCTGAACACCATATCCGGCGGCGACCGGTACATGGACCTGATGTCCCTGGAGCATACGGCCAAGGCCAGGGAATTTCACCGCTCCTTCCCCCAGTATGCCCCCACCCCCCTGGTCCGGCTGGAGGGTATGGCGCGCCGCCTGGGACTGGGCGGGCTGTACGTCAAGGATGAGTCTTACCGCTTTGGCCTGAACGCGTTCAAGGTGCTGGGGGGCTCCTTTGCCATGGCCCGGTATATCGCCGGGGAGCTGGGGAGGGACGTGTCGGAGCTGAGTTACAGCTATCTGATCAGTCCCCAGCTCCGGGAGGATTTCGGCCAGGCCACCTTTTTCACCGCCACCGACGGCAATCACGGCCGGGGGGTGGCCTGGGCGGCCAGCCGGCTGGGTCAGCGGGCGGTGGTCCACATGCCAAAGGGCACCCGTCCCTCTCGCTTTGAAAACATTGCCAGGGAGGGCGCCCAGGTGACCATCGAGGAAGTCAACTACGACGACTGTGTCCGCATGGCTGCCGCTGAGGCCGCCCGGACGGAACACGGCGTGGTGGTGCAGGATACCGCCTGGCCGGGCTATGAGGAGATTCCCTCCTGGATTATGCAGGGCTACGGCACCATGGCCGGGGAGGCGGCGGAGCAGCTGGGGGAGCCCCCCACCCACATTTTCCTCCAGGCCGGAGTGGGGAGCATGGCCGGGGCAGTGGCGGGCTACTTCGCCAATCTGTACCCCGACGCCCCGCCCAGCGTGGTGGTGGTGGAGGCCAGTGGGGCCGATTGCCACTACCGTAGCGCCCTGGCCGGGGATGGCAGGCCCCATGCGGTGGAGGGCGACCTGTCCACCATCATGGCCGGCCTGGCCTGCGGCGAGCCCAACCCCATCTCCTGGGATATTCTGCGCCGCTGTGCCGCCGCCTTTGTCTCCTGCCCCGACTGGGTGAGCGCCAGGGGGATGCGGATGCTGGCCGCCCCCCTGAAGGGCGACCCGCCGGTGACCTCGGGGGAGTCCGGGGCGGTGGGAATGGGGGCCGTCGCCGCCATTATGGAGGACGGCGCCTGTTCGGAACTGCGCCAGGCCCTGGAGCTGGACGGCTCCAGCCGGGTACTGCTCTTCTCCACCGAGGGGGACACCGACCCGGAGCGCTACCGCGCTATCGTTTGGGACGGGGCGTATCCCAGTGCAGAGGAGTGATGAGCTATGCTGAAAACCTTTTTGGAGCGGGCCGCCCGGGACGAAAGCGTGTATATCACCGATGTCCGGGAGGCGTTTCAGTCCCAGGGTACACGTCCCTTCCACATTCACGTCACCTTATATGACCGGTCCGTCCGGGCCTTTGCCCTCTGCCTGCCGGAGACGGCGGGGGAGGAGGAGGCAGGGTTTGTGGCGGAGTATGTCTATGCAAACGTATATAACATCCTGTCAGCCCTGGGCGGGCTGCGGGTGGATGTCTATCTGGACCGCTCCGACCGGGCGGCAGTGGAGCTGGCGGAAGGTCTGGGCCGGGTCTTCCAGCTGGACCTGCCCAAGACAGCGCGCACCGGCTTTGGGAAGTGCCTCAATGTAAACGAGCGGGTGCTGGCTGCCCTGTTCGGCCGGGCGGAGCGGTTTGCCTTTGGCGTTCACAGCCTGGAGGAGGAGCCGGAGGTCCAAGCGCCCCCGGCGGCGGGCGGACAGCCTGTCTTTGCCCGGCTGCCCGCCCGGACGAAGGGGCGGATGGTGCTGGGAATAGATATCGGCGGCACCGACGTAAAGCTGGCCGTCAGTGTGGACGGCCGGCTGGCCCTGTGCAAGGAGTTCGACTGGTTTCCCGCCTCCTGTACGCGGGCGGAGGAGATCACCGGGCCCCTGCTGCTGCTGACCCGCCTGCTGCGGGCGGCGGGCAGTCTGTGCCGGGCTGGGCGGGAGGCTGAGCTGGACCGGGCCGCCCTGGGGAAGCGCGCCGCGCTGGAGGAGATGGAGCGGGGGGCTCAGGCTATGGAGGAGGCCGCGGGGGAGGACCTGCACCCCTTCGACGCCATCGGCCTGTGCTTCCCCGACGTGGTGATTCAAAACCGCATAGTGGGGGGAGAGACCCACAAGACCTTTGGCCTGCGCGGCAACCCGGACCTGGACTATGAGGAGCAGTTTGCCAAAATCACCGCACTGAACGGCCAGCTGGCCGCCTACGTGGCGGAGGGTGGGCCGGTGATGAACACCAACGACGGCCCCATGGCGGCCTTTGCGGCGGCGGTGGAGCAGGCGGTGGGGGGCGGGGAGCTGTCACGGGGTTTCTTTGCCCACACCCTGGGCACAGAGCTGGGCACCGGCTGGGTCCGGCCCGATGGCTCCATTCCGGAGATTCCCCTGGAGGTCTATAACTTTATCATCGACCTGGGCAGCAATGTTCAGCGGGGGTACGGCGCTGGGGATGTGCGCAGCGTCAACAACGTGAACACCGGCCTGCCCGGTACGCTCCAGCGGTACACCGGCCAGTCCGGGGTGTTCCGCCTGGGGGCCAAGCTCCTTCCGGAACAGGACCCGGCGCTGTGGCAGGAACTGTTTGACAGGGGGCTGTTCCGGTGGGAGGGGGAGGTCCTTGCCGTCCCCACCGCCCCGGAGGATATGCGCAAGGCGTGCCTGGAGTTTCTGATGGAGCAGGCCGCCGGGGAACGGCCCGTGTGCGAAGAGATTTTCCGGACGGTGGGGGAGTACCTGGCCGTCACCTGGCGGGAGACGGAATATATCCTGTGTCCGGAGGCGAAGGACCGCTCTCTCTTTGGCCGGCTGGTCAAGCTGCCCGCCTGTTTCCGCCTGCTGTGCCAGGGGGCGGAGCGGCGGGAGCCGGGACTGCGGCACTATGCCGCCGACGGCGCTCTGGCCAATACCGCCCTGATGAAGCAGCTGGATGCCCACCCGGATTATACCGTGGCCCAGTTTGCCCAGGCCGTGGGCGCCATATACTACGGCTGCCTGGGGCTGGAGGCATAGAAAAAATTCCCGCGGCGATAGCTTCACCACGGGAATTTTTTGCTTTATAGTGATTGAGGCACAAAGCCCCGGCTTGTGAGCACCATCCGCTCCCGATAGCCGCAGCTCCGGGCCAGCTCCTCCGCCTGGGGGAAAGCGTGGAGAATGGTGGAGGCGCTGTGGGTGTCGCTGGTGATGCAGATGGGGAGGTTCCGCTCCCGCATGGCCCGCAGCAGGGCGGGGGAGGGGTAGGGGGCGGACCGGTAGCCCCGGGACATGGCCCCGGTGTTGATCTCAAAAATCACGTTCCGCCCGGCCAGGCGGTCCAGGGCGTCCAGGGCCGCGCCGGCATACCGGGGGTGGCCGGTGTCGAAAAGCCGGTCCCCCTCGTTGAACTTGGTTATCAGGTCGAAGTGGCCCACGATCTGACAGCCGGTTTTCTCCGCCACATCCCCCACCAGACGGTAGTAGTCCTCAGCGAAGGCGTAATAGTCTCTGCCGTAGTGCGCTTCCACATTTCGGAGGAACATCTCCGGGGAGTGGTCCACCCCCAGCCAGGTCCCGTCTCTGTTTACATAGTGGACCGAACCGATGATATAGTCCCAGTCCCCTCCGTCGGGGGCAAAGAAGTAATCCCGCTCTATCCCCAGAAAAACGTCCAGCCGGCCGGTGTACGCCGCTTTCAGACGGAGCACTTCAGCCCGGTAGGCGGGGACGGAGCCCGCCTCCATAGCGGCGTCGTCCGGGGCGTGCGACGGCCCGTGGCCCGAGAAGCCCAAAGAGTCCATCCCCAGGGAGAGCGCCGCCCGGACCATCTCCTCCGGGGTGTTTTTGCCGTCGCAGAAGGCGGTGTGGGTGTGTAAATTCTGGATCATGTCATCTTCTCCTGCTTCACCTTATGGTCGATGACGTGGCGGGAGGCCAGCTCGGTCAATACGTCGTCCACCGAAATGCCCATCTCCACCATCAGTACCATCACATGATACATCAAATCGGCAATTTCGTAAACGGTCTCCCGTTTGTCCCCGGCTTTGCCGGCGATGATGACCTCGGTACACTCCTCTCCCACCTTTTTGAGAATCTTGTCGATGCCCTTCTGAAAGAGGTAGGTGGTGTAGGACCCCTCGGGCAGGCTGGCCTTCCGGTCCTCCAGCAGGGCGTACAGCCCCTTGACAGAGAAGGGTTCCGCCTCCTTGCCCAGGAAAACCTTGTCGTTGAAGCAGGAGTCCGTCCCCAGGTGGCAGGCGGGGCCCTCCTTGTTCACCCGGACCACCAGGGCGTCCCGGTCGCAGTCGGCGGTGATGTCCACAATGCGCTGGACGTTTCCGCTGGTCTCCCCCTTGCGCCACAGCTCCTGCCGGGAGCGGGACCAGAAGCAGGTACGGCCCTCCTGCATGGAAATCTCCAGGCTCTCCCGGTTCATATAGGCCAGAGTGAGCACCTTTTTGCTCTGGGCGTCCACCACAATGGCGGGGATGAGGCCCCTGTTGTCGAATTTCAGTTGTTCAATTTTCAGCATAAAACCACGCTTTCAGATTTGTGGGACCCGCCCCCCTGGGCGGGTCATCAAAAGGCAGAACAATTGGCCCGCCCAGGGGGGCGGGCCCCACTATAATCCCTACAGCCTCGTTGGGATGCCCTCCACGGCCAGGGCTTTCTTCAGCGCGGGGATTTTCACCTCACCGAAGTGGAAGATGGAGGCGGCCAGGCCGGCGTCCACCTTGGGCAGGGCCTGGAAGAGATCGACAAAGTCCTGAATACACCCCGCGCCGCCGGAGGCGATGACGGGCACGTCCACCACGTCGCAGACGGCCTGGAGCATCTCCAGGTCGAAGCCTCCCTTCACCCCGTCGGTGTCGATGCTGTTGAGGACGATCTCCCCGGCTCCGTTTTTGACCCCGGCCCTGATCCACTCAATGGCGTCGATCCCTGTGTCCTCCCGGCCCCCCTTGGCGAAAACCCTGAACCGGCCGTCCACCCGTTTGGCGTCTACGCTGAGCACCACGCACTGGTCGCCGTAGCGCTTGGCCGCCTGGGGGATGAGGGAGGGGTCCCGGATGGCCCCGGAGTTGACGCTCACCTTGTCCGCCCCGCATTTCAGCACCCGGTCGAAGTCGTCCACGGTGCGGATGCCGCCCCCCACGGTGAGGGGGATGAAGACGGAGGAGGCCGCCTCCCGGAGGATATCGGTGAACAGGGCCCTGCCCTCGGCGGAGGCGGTGATGTCGTAGAAGACCAGCTCGTCTGCCCCGCAGCTGCTGTAATATTTGGCCAGCTCCACCGGGGAGCTCACGTCGGCCAGCCCCTGGAAGTTGACCCCCTTCACCACCCGGCCGTCCTTCACGTCCAGACAGGGGATGATCCGCTTGGTGATCACTGGGGACCAGCCTCCTCGATAGCCTGCTTCAAGTCCAGAGCGCCCACATACCAGGCTTTGCCCACGATGGCGGCGTCTACCCCCATACGGATCAGCGACTGGATGTCCGCGTTGCAGGACACGCCGCCGGCGGCGGTGACAGAGCAGCTGACGTGCTCCAGCAGGAACTTCAGCCGGGCGAAAGAGGGGCCGGTAAGCATTCCGTCGGTGTCGATGTCGGTAAAGATCAGGTTTTTAACCCCCAGGGCCTCCATCTCCTTGGCGAAGTCCAGGTAGTTCACGCCCTCTTCCTTTACCCAGCCGGCGGTGCGCACCAGGCCGTCCTTGGCGTCCACCCCCGCGGCGATGTGCTCCGGGCCGAATTTCTCCACGGCCTCTTTGACAAACTCCGGATTGCTGACGGCGGCGGAGCCGATGACCGCCCGCCAGACCCCCAGCGCAAAGACCTCCTCCAGGTCCTTCATGGAGCGAATGCCGCCCCCCAGCTCGATTTTCAGGCCCACCTTGGCCACGGCCCGGACCAGCTCCGAGTTCTTGCGGACGCCGTCCTTGGAGCCGTCCAGGTCCACCATGTGGAGATACCGGGCCCCAGCGTCGTAAAAAGCCTGGGCGGTGGTCACCGGGTCCTCGGCCACCTGCTGTACCGTGTTGAAGTCGCCCTTCAGCAGGCGAACCACCTTGCCGTCCTTCAAATCGATAGCGGGAATGATAATCATAACAATTCTCTCCTTATTTTCATTTTTCAGGGGTCACAGTTCACAAAATGCTTTGAGTATGCTGAGCCCCACCGTTCCGCTCTTCTCCGGGTGGAACTGAACGCCGTATACGTTGTCTCTGGCCACTGCCGCCGTCAGCTCCGGGCCGTACTCGGCGGTGGCGATGGTATGTTCATCACAGTCTGTGCCATAAAAGGAGTGGACGAAGTAGACGCAGTCGCCCTCCCTGATATGCCGGAACAGGGGGCTGACCGGCCTGTCCTTGGGGAAGTGGAGGGCGTTCCAGCCGATGTGGGGCACTTTGTAGTCCGCCGGGATGACGGGACGGATGGGCTGGACCGAGCCGGGGATCAGTCCCAGGCCGTCGTGCCGGCCGTACTCGGCGCCGTAGTCGAAGAGCAGCTGCATCCCCAGGCAGATGCCCAGCAGGGGTTTTCTCTGCGCCGCTTCGCGGCGGACCACCTGGTCGAGTCCGGTACGGCGCAGGGCCTGTGCCGCGTCCCCAAAGGCCCCCACGCCGGGGAGGATGATCCGGTCTGCCCGGGCCAGGACCTCTTCGTCGCCGGTGACGGCCGCCTCTACGCCGATGGCCCTCAGGGAGCAGGTGAGGGAGAACAGGTTGCCCACTCCGTAGTCCACAATGGCCAGCATCACAGCACCCCCTTGGTGGAGGGAATCTCTTGGGCAAACCGGGGGTCGATGGCCACCGCCGCCCCCAGGGAGTGGGCAAGGCTTTTAAAGGTCCCCTCAATGATGTGGTGGCTGTTCTCTCCGGCCAGCTGTCTCACGTGGACGGTCATATCCGAGCGCCGGGCGAAGGCGATGAGAAATTCCTTGGTCAGTTCCGTGTCGAAGGTGCCAACCTTCTGGGTGGGGATGTCCAGCGCACAGCACAGCATCCCCCGGCCGCTGATGTCCACGGCGGTGAGAATCAGCGCCTCATCCATGGGCAGGGTGCAGGAGCCGTATCGGACGATGCCCCGCTTGTCCCCCAGGGCCCTGGCAAAGGCGTCTCCCAGGCAGATGCCAATGTCCTCCACCGTGTGGTGGTCGTCTACCCAGGTGTCCCCCTTGCAGGAGACGGCCAGGTCAAACCGGCCGTGGCGGGCGAAGAGGGTGAGCATATGGTCCAGAAAGCCGCAGCCGGTGTGGATTTTGCTCTGTCCTGTGCCGTCCAGGTTCAGGGAAAGCTCTATGTCGGTCTCCGCCGTTTTGCGGGAGATGTTTTCCTGACGCATCTCAGCCGGCCCCCTTTATAATGTCCCGGACCTTTTCCAGGAAAACGTCCATCTGTTCCCGTGTACCGATGGTCACCCGGCACCAGTCGGAGATTTCCGCCTTGTCCCAGTGGCGGACCAGCACGCCCCTGGCCTTCAGCTTTCGGTAGAGGGTTCCGCCGTCCACTGCGGGGCAGCGGGTGAAAAGGAAGTTGGTGACGCTGGGCAGGGTCTCAAAGCCCAGCTTGTCCAGCTCTGCTATGGTGTAAGCCCGGTTGGCCTGGATTTTTTGGCTGTTTTCCAGGTAATAGCTATTGCTGTCCAGGGTGGCGAGGGCGGCGGCGGCGGTCAGACGGCTGATGTTGTAGGAGTTGACGGAGTATTTGATCTTGTCCAGGTCCTGAATGAGCGCCTCGGAGGCCAGGGCGAAGCCCAGCCGCCCCCCTGCCAGGGAGCGGAACTTGGAGAAGGTTTGGCAGACCAGCAAATTGTCGTATGTTTTCATGAGGGGCAGGCAGTTCTCACCGCCGAAGTCGATGTACGCCTCGTCAATGAGAACCAAATGGTCCGGGTTGGTGCGGACAATCTCCTCAATGTCCGCCGCGGAGATGGCCCGGCCGGTGGGGGCGTTGGGGTTGGCGATGACGATGTTTTTCCCCAGCCCGCAGTAGTCCGCCGGGTCCAGCACAAAGCCCTCCCGCAGGGGGACCTCCGTATAGGGCACCCCCAGCAGCTGGGCGTACACCGGGTAGAAGCCATAGCTGATGTTGGGAAAAGCCACAGGGCGGCTCTGGTCGCAGAAGGCCATAAAGGCAAAAAACAGCAGCTCATCGGAGCCGTTGGCCAGAAAGACGTTTTCCGGCCGGACGCCGTACATGAAGGCCAGCTTGTCCCGCAGGGCGTTTCCCTCCGGGTCCGGGTAGAGGTTCAGACGGCCGGCCTCCTCCCGTACCGCATCCAGCACAGCAGAAGCGGGCGGGAAGGGGGACTCGTTGGTGTTCAGCTTCACATACTGCATGTCCTGGGGCTGTTCTCCCGGAACGTAGGCCTCCAGGCTGTCAAAGCGGGAACTCATATACCGGCTCATTGGGCCGCCTCCTTACTGTTGGCGAGGCCGTCCACCTGCTGGCACAGGCGGATAATCTCCTCGTGCTTGAACTTATAGCTCACCTTATTGGCGATGAGCCGGGCGCTGATGGGGACGATGGTTTCCTTGACCTCCAGGTTGTTCTCCAGAAGGGTGGTCCCCGTCTCTACAATGTCTACGATTACGTCGCTCAGCCCCAGCAGGGGGGCCAGCTCAATGGAGCCGTGGAGCTTGATGATGTCGATGTCACGGCTGAGGGCGCTGTAGTAGTTTTTGGCGATTTTGGGGAACTTGGTGGCCACCCGCAGAATCTGGTCCCGGACCTCCCGGCTCCCCTTTTTCCCGGCCACGCACATGCGGCATTTGCCAACCCCCAGGTCGGCCAGCTCGTAGACCTCAGGCTGGTACTCCAGCAAAATGTCCTTGCCGGCGATACCGATATCGGCGGCGGCCCGCTCCACATAGATGGCCACGTCGCTGGGCTTGACCCAGAAGTAGCGCACTCCGGCCTGGGGATTTTCAAAGACCAGCTTCCGGTTCTCCTCCCGGATGGAGGGACAGGGGTAGCCGGCCTCCTCCAGAATCTGATAAACCTGCTCTCCCAGCCGGCCCTTGGGCAGTGCGATGTTCAGCATTTGGACTCCCCTGCCTTTCGTATGGTCCGGAAGGACAGTCCTTCGGGGACCGTCCGCTCCACCCGGACGCTCCGGCCCGCCCGGCGGCATTCCTCCGCCTCCCGCAGTACGGTGCAGGGGGAGGTGCCGCCGTCGTAGAGCAGCAGCACGTCGGCGTCGTAGGAGTCCTCAGTCCCCTCCAGCCGCTCCAGCAGGTTCATGTATACGGCAAAGCCGATGGCCCCGCCGTCCCGGCCCATCTGCCGGAGCAGGTTGTCATACCGCCCGCCGGACAGTACCCCGCTGGGCAGTCCGGGCAGGTAGCCCCGGAAAATGAAGCCGTTGTAGTAATTCATGTCGTTGACGATGGAGAAGTCCAGCCGCAGGCGGTCCTGGGGGAGGAGGGGGCACACCTCCTGAAGCTGCTGGAGGGCCAGGGCCATCCGCTCGTTGCGGACCATCTGCTTCAGCTGGGGCAGAAGCTCGCCGGGGGAGCCGTAGAGGGTGGTCAGGCGGCACAGGAACTCTGCGGCCTCTGAGTTGACATTCAGCTCCCGGCAGCAGGCCATCAGGGCCGGGACATTCTTTTCCCCCATAAAGGTGAGCAGCCGGCCCCGGTGCCGCTCGGCCACCAGGGCGCCGTCCAGCAGGCCGGACACAAATCCCAGATGGCTGACATCCAGCAAATAATTCCCGTTGATGGTCTCCAGGCTCTTGGCCGCCAGCAGCAGCACCTCGCCCATGGACACCAGGTCGATGTCTCCCACGCACTCCAGTCCCGTCTGCATAATCTCCCGGAAGCCACGGGTCATGGGGGAGGTGCGGTAGACGTTTTCGCTGTAGTACACCTTCTGGAGCCCCGCCCCCTCCTTGGCGTTTTTTACAATGGAGAGGGTGACATCCGGCTTCAGGGCCATCAGCCGCCCGTCGGCGTCGGTAAAGGTGAGGATATTCTCGCTGACCAAAAAGCTCTTGTTGCGGACATAGAGGTCGTAGGGCTCAAACTTGCTCATCCTGTACTGGGTGTATCCATAACGGCGGTACAGCTCCCGCAGCTGCTGCACCGCCTGTTCTGCCTGTGTCAGTCCCATGGTTTCCCTCCTTCGGTTTCTTTAACATAGTAGTGCAATAGATTGCAAAAGTCAACCCCCAATTTAAACAAAACTGCCCCCGGATATGGGGGCAGAATTATGGGTTGTATGAAAGAACGGAAAAACCTTACCGGTCCACCAGAATCAGATTCTGAATGTTGTTGCGCCCGGAACCCTTCTGAAGCAGGTAGACGGTGTAGCGTTCCCCTACGTCTACGTCCAGATAGACGGAGCCGAAGGTCTCCTGAGGCGGGTAGACGCCCAGCCAGGCGGGGTCCAGCCGCTCGATGGCCAGGGCGGGGGACATGGGGGCCAGGTTGGTGTCGGCGTAGAAAAACTGGTAGGTGCCGGGGGCGATACGCTTGAAGGGGGACACCTCTTTGAAGCGCAGGTCGCTCCAAACCACCCGCCCGTCGCTCATGATGACATCCAGCGGCCCGGTGTTGTAGGCCAGATTGCCCACCCGGAGGCTGGACCAGCCATTGGGGGGAGCGCAGCAGCTGTCGGCAATCTGGAGCAGGTTCAGGCCGCCGGCGGTGTTGATGACGGCGACGGTGGTCAGTCCGTTGGTCTGGAAGGGCAGGGACCGGCGGAGGTAGACCCGCCCGTTGGTGTTGGACACCGTCACCGTCCGGTAGCCCGCCCGGACCCGGCCGTAGCTGGTGACAGAGGCGTAACCAAGCCCGCTGGCAAAGCGGCTGTTGTCCACAGTGATGCGCAGGGCGGGGTAGTTATAGGCCGCGTTGAGAAAACGTACCTGGGATGTGCCGGGACGGACCGCGGGCTGGTTTCCCGGATAGACGGGACCGCCCTCACCGGGATAGGGCAGGGGGATTACCGGCTCCTGGCTGTCTCCGGGGTAGACCGGCCCCCCTTCGCCGGGGTAAGGGAGGGGGATCACCGGCTCAGCGGCGGGGCCGTCCCCCGGATAGACGGGACCGCCCTCGCCGGGGTAGGGGAGAGGGATTACCGGCTCAGCGGCCGGGTCGTTTCCCGGATAGACGGGACCGCCTTCCCCTACGTTGGGCAGGGGAATCACCGGTTCCGCGCCGCTGTAGGCCCGCCCGGAGGGGGCGAGAAAATAATAAAAGCTGTTAGAGTCCATATCATTAACAGGAACGATAGTTCCAGCAACCTCCTTTCAGATGGTGCTGTACCATCATATGCAGGAGAACCCCCGAACGTCCACAGGGGATGTTCGGGGGTTGGGTCTGTTTTGAGGGAGTGATGAACAGCCTCTTGGAAGATACCCTGGGCCGTCATGGCGTTTGCCGCCGGGGCTCAGCCTTGGATGGAGGAGAGAAATTGCTGCCTGGCCCAGGTTTTGGTGTGGTCCACAAACAGCTGGGTGATGGTGGACAGAGCGGCGTCCTTTTTTACCGCGATGGCGATGTCACGGGTGATGGGGATATCCAGAGGCTTGGCGATGACGTGGTAGCGGTTGGGTGTGAGCATCAGCTCATGGATCACGCTGACCCCCAGCCCGGCCTCCACCATGGACAGGATGGAGTAGTCATCGCTGCTCTCGTAGCGGAATTTGGGCCGCTGCTGGAGGCCGTCCAGAAATTTCCCGATCTCATAATCCTGCTCCTCCCGCACGTTGATAAATTCCTCGCCGGCCAGAAGGTCGGTGGGGTAGTAGGGGGCATTGGCCATTGGGTGGCCCAGGGGGAGGACGGCAACCAGGCTGTCCTGGACCAGGAAGGTGGCGTCCAGGTCGTCGGCGGCGGGCAGTGTGACAAAGCCGCAGTCTACCAGCCCCTTGCGCAGCCAGCCCGCGATTTCGCTGTATTCGCCGTTCATCAGGTTAAAGCTGATGTGGGGGTAAGTCTCGTGGAAGGCTTTGGTGATGGCGGGGAGCAGGCCGCAGGCGAAGCTGGAGAAGGTGCCCACCCGGATGGAACCGGAGGTGAAGCTGTGGATTTCAGACACGGCGCGGTTGAGGGATTCGTAGCCCGAGCAGATGACCTGGAGCTTGGGCAGCAGCATCAGCCCCTCGGAGCTGATCTCGATGCCGGAGCGGTTCCGGGTGAGGAGGGTCACTCCCCAGGTTTTCTCCAGGTCGGCAATCATGCGGCTGACGGCGGATTGGGTGTAGCCCAGCTGGGCGGCGGCTTTGGTGATGCTGCCGGTCTCGATGGTCTTCAGATAGGCGATGTATTTCTGGATGCTCATTGAAAATCGGCTCCTTCCGCTTTTGTATCATTGGCGCAAAGACTCATTCAGAAATGGAATGCTTCGCAGAAAAAATCCTGTCTTGTATATTCTGCCTAATGATTATATAATAGGAGCTGGAAAAATTCAACACAATCTATACCAGGACCCCCAAAAATAGGGCGGAAAACCTGGGAAAGGTTGCAGGACTAGGGCTTTAGCCCGCCAAAAAGTTTCCAAAGTCCCGTGAAAAATGCGGGAGAAATATTCAAGGAGGTAATGTATCATGATTCGTTTCTCTGTTTGCGGCGCAGCCAGCTATGCTCTGGGTGAGCTTCTCCGCCTGATGGTGAACCACCCTGAGACCCAGGTGGCTCACCTGGCCGACAGCTTTGCCGCCGGCCGCAAGATCCAGGATGAGCACCCCGCCCTGGTGGGCTTCTACGACCAGGAGATTCTGCCCATGGACGATGCCACCATTGATATGATCGTCCGGGACAGCGACGTGGTCTTCACCGCAGTGGACGCGGGCACTGTGCCCGGCATCGCCGCCAAGGTGCTGGCCGGCGGCAAGAAGTTTATCGACTTCGGCGCCGACATCCGCTTCCGTGACGCCAAGACCTGGGAGAAGTGGTACCATCTGGAGCACCCCGATTACCAGATGACCAAGGATGCCGTCTACTGCATCCCCGAGGTCATGCGGGACCTGGCCAAGGGCGCCAGCCTGATCTCCAATCCCGGCTGCTATCCCACCGCCTCCACCCTGGGCCTGATGCCCATTCTGAAGGAGGGCATGGTGGTGGAGAACACCATCATCGTAGACGCCAAGAGCGGCTTTACCGGCGCCGGCCGCCGGCCCGCCCCCAACAAGCTGCTGGCTGAGGCCAGCAACAGCTTCTGCGCATACGCCCTGGGCGGCAGCCACCGCCACACCCCCGAGATCGAGCAGAATATCGCCTACATCACCGGCAAGGACCTGATGAAGCCCGAGACCTGGCAGTTTATCAACTTCCAGCCCCACCTCACCCCCCAGATCCGGGGCATCGAGGTCACCCTGTATGCCACCCTGAATAAGGACACCAGCGACGAGGAGCTGTTTGCGCTCTACAATCGTTACTACAAGGACGAGCCCTTCGTCCATGTCTTCCCCGCCAGCAAGCCCGTCCAGACCAAGTGGACCGCCGGCACCAACCTGTGCTGCATCACCCCCACCTTCGACAAGCGCACCAAGAGAGCCGTAATCAGCTCCGTCATCGACAACATCGGCAAGGGCGCCGCAGGCCAGGCCATCCAGAACATGAATATCATCTTCGGCCTGCCCGAGACCACCGGCCTGATGATCCCCCCGATGTACCCCTAACATGTGGGGTCCGCCGCTTTCGGCGGGCCATCCAGAGACATCATCAAAGTTGACTTGGAAAGGAGCAATGTATTATGGCGTATAAAGTTATCGAGGGCGGCGGCATCACCAGCCCCAAGGGTTATCTGGCCGGCGCCTGCTATGTGGGCGTGAAGAGCCGCAAGAGCGAGAAGCCCGATGTGGCCATCCTCTACTCCCAGGAGCCCGCCTCCTGCGCGGCCCTGTTTACCACCAACAAGTTCTGCGCCGCCCCCGTCCTGCTGGGCCGGGAGGTGTTGAAGAAGGGCAAGGCCCGGGCCGTGGTCATCAACAGCGGCAACGCCAACGCCGCCACCGGCGAGCAGGGCCTGGCCAACGCCAAGAAGGTGGAGGTTCTGGCTGAGGAGCTGCTGGGCCTGGGTGAGGATGAGGTCTTCGTCAGCTCCACCGGCGTCATCGGGCAGCAGCTGCCCGTGGAGAAGGTGCTGGAGGGCGTGCGCCGCATCGTGCCCACCCTGTCTGTGGAGCAGGGCACCGACGCCGCCTGGGCCATCATGACCACCGACCTGGTGAAGAAGGAAGTGGCCTATGAGCTGGAGCTGTCCGGCGGCACCATCCGCATCGGGGCCATGTGCAAGGGCTCCGGTATGATTCACCCCAATATGGCCACCACCCTGATTTACGTCGCCACCGACGCCAAGGTGGAGTCCGCTGTCCTCCAGCCTATGCTGAAAGCTGCCGCCGACAAGAGCTTCCACATGCTCACCGTAGACGGCGACACCTCCACCAACGACTCCCTGTTCCTCTTTGCCAACGGGGCCTCCGGCGTCGCCATCGAGTCTGAGGCGGACAAGGCCGCTTTCGCCGCCCTGCTGGACGACATCTGCATCGACATGGCCCGCCGCATCGCCTCTGACGGCGAGGGCGCCACCCACCTGATGATTGTAGAGGCCAAGGGCCTGCCCACCGAACAAGATGCCCGCATCGTGGCCCGGTCCATCGCCGGCTCCACCCTGTTCAAGGCCGCGCTCTTCGGCAAGGATGCCAACTGGGGCCGTATTATGGCCGCCGCGGGCTACTCGGGCGCCGACGTGGACCCCACCAAGGCCGACTGTATCCTGAAAAGCGCTGCCGGCGAGGTGGTGGTGATGGAGGCCGGCTTCGGCACTGCGTTCAGCGAGGACCTGGCCAAGCAGGTGCTCACCGAGCACGATGTCACCATCATTGTGGACTTCCACAGCGGCAGCGGACAGGCCACCGCCTTCGGCTGCGACCTGACCTACGACTACGTGAAGATCAATGGCGACTACCGCTCTTGATGGGGAGGGCATACCGTGAACGAAATTGCCAACAAGGTGGAAACCATGCTGGAGGCCATGCCCTACCTGAGCAAATACGCCGGGAAGATTGTGGTCATCAAGTATGGCGGCAACGCTATGATCAACGAGGAGCTGAAAGCCAACGTTATTAAGGATGTGGTCCTCCTCAAGGCCATGGGCCTGAAGCCTGTGCTGTGCCACGGCGGCGGCCCCGGCATCAATAAGATGCTGGAGCAGCTGGACATCCCCGTGAAGTTCATCAACGGCCTGCGCTACACCTCCGCCGAGATTATCCGGGTGGTGGAGATGGTGCTCATCGGCCAGGTGAACAGCGAACTGGTGGGCCGCATCAGCGCTCAGGGCGGCAGGGCCGTGGGCCTGTCCGGAATCAGCGGAAACCTGTTCCAGTGTGTTCAGCGCAGTGAGGAGCTGGGCTATGTGGGCGACGTGGTGAAGGTCAACGCCGAGCCCGTCCTGGCCATGCTGGACGCCGGGTTTATCCCCGTGGTGGCCCCTGTGGGCACCGACGGCCAGGGCAACAGCTTCAACATCAACGGCGACACCGCCGCCAGCAAGCTGGCCGGGGCGCTGAAGGCTGAGAAACTGATGATTCTCACCGACATCGAGGGCCTGTGCAACGATATCAAGGTCCGGGATGTCATCTCCTACCTGAACGTGGCCGATGTCCCCGGCCTGAAGGACCAGGGCACCATCGCCGGGGGCATGATCCCCAAGGTGGACTGCTGCGTGCAGGCCATCGAGGAGGGGGTCACCAGCGTGCATATCATCGACGGCCGCCAGCCCCACAGTATGCTGTATGAGGCGTTCTCCAACGAGGGCACCGGCACCACTGTGGGCACCGCCCAGCCCAGCGTGGGCATCAAATGGAATAAGTAGGGGCGGATACCATCCGCCCGCCGGGCAGCGAACCCGCAGGGGCGGCCTGTGGCCGCCCGCAGGAAAATGTCTGCCCGCGTTAAAACAGACCAAAGCGCGCAAGCGCACAATAAAATTTATCAGGAGGTAATCTCTATGCTTCAGAACTATACCAGCAACGCCGCTGCCATCGCTGATGCCGACAAGTATTTGTATGGCAACCATGCCCGTATGCCCATCGTCATGGACAGGGGCGAGGGCTGCTGGGTCTGGGACCTGGACGGCCGCAAGTTCCTGGACTTTGTGGGTGGCATCGCCGTCAACGGCCTGGGCCACTGTCACCCCGCCATCGTGAAGGCCATGGAGGAGCGGGCTCACACCATGCTCCACTGCTCCAACTACTACTATAACGCCCCCGCCATCCAGGTCTGCAAGATGATCGTGGAGAACAGCTGCTTTGAGAAGGTCCTCTTTGCCAACTCCGGCGCCGAGGCCAACGAGGGCCAGATCAAGCTGGCCCGGAAGTACGCCGTGGACCACGGCCACCCCGAGCGCTACGTGGTCATCAGCATGCTGAAGAGCTTCCACGGCCGCACCCTGGCCACCGCCACCGCCACCGGCCAGGAGATCGTCCACAACCCCAAGTGGTACTCCCCCCTGCCTGAGGGCTTCCGCTACGCGGAGTTCAACAACCTGGAGTCCGTGAAGGAGCAGCTGGACGACAAGGTTTGCGCCATCCTCACCGAGCCCGTTCAGGGCGAGGGCGGCGTCCGTCCCGCCACCCAGGAGTTCCTCCAGGGCCTGCGCGACATCTGCGACGAGCGGGGTATCCTGCTGATGTTCGACGAGGTGCAGGTGGGCTCCGGCCGTACCGGCAAGCTCTTTGCCCATCAAAACTTCGGCGTGGAGCCTGACACCTGCTCCATGGCCAAGGCGCTGGGCTCCGGTGTGCCCATCGGCGCAGTCTGCGCCCGGGGCGACGCCGCCCAGACCCTGATTCCCGGCACCCACGGCTCCACCTTCGCCGGCGGGCCTCTGGCCTGCGGCCTGGCCGCCGCCACCCTGGACACCATGCTCAACGAGGGCGTGATGGACAATGCCGTCAAGGTGGGCGAGCACTTCCGCGCCGAGCTGAAAAAGATGGTTGACAAGCACCCCGGCGTGGCCAAGGAGGTCCGCGGCCTGGGCATGATCAACGGCGTGGAGCTCACCGACAATGAGCTGGGTCCCCAGATTGTGAACAAGTGCTTTGACCAGGACGTGCTCATCAACTGCACCGCCGGCAACGTGCTGCGCTTTATCCCGCCGCTGATTGCCACTGAGGCAGAGTGCGACATCGTAGTGGCCGCCATCGACAAGGCCCTCACTGAGCTGGGCAAGTGAGACTGCTGCCTCCTGGCGGACGGACCCTCCCCGGTCCGTCCGCCGGGAGTGGTTGAAGATGCATTCTAAATTGCAGGAAATCCTGCAAATCGTTGCGCCGCAGTGCACAGACGGCTGTGATAACGCATAATTATAAATGATTCTCTCCTTTTCTTTTGTAAAAATTCACCTATACAACGGGCGAAAAGCTTCTTTTTCTCCCGGAGATATGAAACTCCTTGAAAAAATGCTTGCGTTTTTGCCAGCGATGTAGTATAATAAATCAACGGCCCGGATCGGGCCGTCCGCCGCGTCCGGACGCGGCGGAAGAGGAGAGGAAAAGGGGAGGAGAGGTGTTGCGATAGAGCCTGCTCGGAATACCCACGGATTACCAGAAAACGTAACGTTACCCCAAAAAATGCATTTGTTTGTCTTGAGATTCTGTCAGGTCTCCGGACAGGGGAGTGCATGTATGAAGAAAGGTTGGTAAAATCAGTGAGTGAAGAAAAGAAAACCTCCGGCAGAATGCCGAAGATGTGGGAGGCATTGCTCTCTCTGGGCTTCCTGGTCTTGGCGCTTTATGTTGGCATCATGGTCTTCGGGGTCGACCCCCATGTTCCCATGTTCATCGGCGTTATCGGCGCCGCCCTGATGGCCCTGTGGCTGGGCTATAAGTGGGAAGAGATCGAAAAGTCCATGATGGACGGCATCTACAAGGCCCTCCAGTCCGTCTGTATCCTGATCATCGTCGGCGTCCTCATCGGCGTTTGGATCAACGCCGGCGTGGTGCCCTCCATGGTCTACTACGGCCTGAAGCTGCTGCATCCCGCCATCTTCTTTGTCGCTACCGTTCTGATCTGCTCCATCACCTCCCTGGCCACCGGCACCTCCTGGGGTACCATGGGCACCATGGGTGTGGCTTTCATGGGCATCAGCTATGGCCTGGGCATGAATACCGCCATGACCGCCGGCGCCATTCTGTCCGGCGCCTACTTCGGTGATAAGATGTCTCCCCTGTCCGACACCACCAATCTGGCCCCCGCTATGGCCGGCACCGATGTTATGAGCCACGTGAAAGCCATGTTGCTGCCCACCGTCATCACCTACGGGCTGACCCTGGTCATCTTCGGCGTGCTGGGCGTCACCCAGTACCACGGCGGCGACGCGGACCTGAGCCGTGTCACCGAGTTCTCCAACGCCCTGAATGCAGCCAACGGTGGTGTGTTCAACATCAATCCCATTCTGCTGCTGCCCCCCGTCATCGTTATTGTAGCGGTGGCCATGAAGGTGCCCGCCATTCCCGGTATCGTCCTGGGTATCCTGTCCGGTGCGATCCTGGGCCTGATCTTCCAACCCTCCTGCGACTTGGGCACCCTCTTTGCCTACGGTAAGGACGGTTTCACCTTCACTGAGGACACCCTGGCTATGATGGAGGCTACCCTCACCCCCGACACCTGCTACACCATGACCCGCCTGCTGGAGACCGGCGGTATCATGGGCATGATGTCTTCTGTCTCCATGACCATCATCGCTATGATGTTCGGCGGTATCATGGAGTACACCCACCAGCTGGAGGTCATCGTCAACCAGCTCAAGAAGCTGGTCAAGGGTCCTGCCGGCCTGGTTACCCTCACCGAGGCCACCTGCGTGGTGTCCAACGCCGTTATGCCCGAGCAGTACATCTCCATCGTGGTGCCCGGCTCCATGTACGCCGACGAGTACCGCAAGATGGGTCTGCATCCCACGGTGTTGTCCTCCGCTCTGGAGGGCGCTGGCACCGTGACCTCCGCCCTGATCCCCTGGAACACCTGCGGCGTGTTCATTTCCGACACACTGCATATGGGCGTGGCCGAGTATGGTCCCTTTGCTTTCTTCAACTGGCTGATGCCCATTATCAACCTGGCCTGCGCCTATGTGGGCGTTACCCTGAAGGATCTGGACGGCAAGCCCTTCAAGAAAAAGGCCGCCAAGGTCTGAGTTTTTCCCGAATCGTAGAGCGAAAGGAGTCCGCCGGGCGGCGGACTCCTTTCAGCCTGTCAAAAAACTCGCCAGTGGCGAGTTTTTTTGGTATCATAAAATGGAAGTGAACCGCCCAGTAAAAACGGACAATAGACAAAAGGCCCCCTGTGTAGGAAAATAAGGCTACACAGGGGGTCGTAATATGGAGAAGCGAAAATACACAAAGATACAAGTACTGGAAACAGAGATGTAGAGAGACAGGATAATTGAGAAACCGGGATAAACCGGGACAGGACGGGAATATATGAGAAAACCCGCCTTTTAGACGGGAAACAGGGCATTTTCAACCGGGACGGGCCCAGGAGCGGGACCCGGCTCTCAAAAAAGTTGAGACGAGGGTGTCGACGCGAGCGGCGCTCTTTTTTCATGCCCTGGGGAGCCCCTGAGAAGACCCAGGACGCCGGGGCGCTGCTGGACGTATCGGAGCCCAGAGAGGCCGAAAAACGCGAACAGCGGCCATTTTCAGACAAAAGGGGGCCGTTCCACCCGTCCCGGAAGTCACAGCAGCAGACATAAGAGGACGGGCTTCGCGGCCCACAATCAGATTACACTCCCAGGCATAATGGAAAGGTGGAGCGCAGCCACAGGGAAGACCAGAACCGTTTTTGCTCCAACCACTCTTTTTCTCCCTGGTTGATTTTGAAAAGCAGCTTTCTGTTCATAACCACCACTCTAACAATCTACCGATGAGGCCTCTTTCCTGGACTTCCCCTTCCGAGTTCATTGTCCAATTTGTTTGACAACCTTACAAAAAGCCCGGAAGCGTCTGCTTCCGGGCTTTCCCGCGTGTCAATTACAGCTTCATGACCCAGCCGTGGGGGTCGGCCGTCCGGCCCCACTGGATGCCGGTGAGCTCATCATAGAGCTTCTGGGTGATGGGGCCGATCTGGTTGTTGTTGATGATGACCTTCTCGTCACCCTCGGCCAGCTCGCCGATGGGAGAGACCACGGCGGCGGTGCCGGTGCCCCAGGCCTCCTCCATGGTGCCCTTCCTGGCGGCCTCGAACAGCTCCTCGGCGGAGATGCGGCGCTCCTCCACCTCGTAGCCCCAGTCCTTCAGCAGCTGAATACAGGAACGGCGGGTGATGCCGTCCAGCACAGAGCCGTTCAGATCGGGGGTGAGAATCTTGCCGTCCACCTTGAACATCACGTTCATGGCGCCCACCTCTTCGATATACTTGCGGTGTACGCCGTCCAGCCACAGCACCTGAGTGTAGCCCTTGGCCTCGGCCCGGTCACCGGCCCGGAGAGAGGCGGCGTAGTTGCCGCCGGTCTTGGCCATGCCGGTGCCGCCCTTCACAGCCCGCACGTCCTGGTCCTCCACGTAGATCTTAACGGGAGCCAGGCCCTCGGGATAGTAGGCGCCCACAGGGCAGACAATGACGATATACTGGCAGTGGTGGGAGGAGTGGACCCCCAGGGCGGGGTCGATGCCGATGAGGAAGGGGCGGATATACAGGGAGGTGCCCTCCTCACTGGGTACCCAGTCCTGCTCCAGCCTGACCAGCTCGGTAATGCCGGCCAGAGCCAGGTCCTCGGGGACCTGGGGCAGGGACAGGCGTTCGGCGGAGGCGTTCATCCGGCGGATGTTGTCCATGGGCCGGAAGAGCTGGACGGAACTGTCGGCGGTACGGTAGGCCTTCAGGCCCTCGAAAATCTCCTGGGCGTAGTGGAGCACCTTGGCGGCGGGGTCGATTTGCAGAGGGGCATAGGGGACGATGCGGGCGTCCTGCCAGCCCTTGCCGGCATAGTAGTCCGCGATAAACATATGGTCGGTGAAGCTGGTGCCGAAAACCAGCTTGGAGGAATCCGGCTTTTCCTTCAGGGTGGCCGCGCGGGTGATTTTGATTTCCATAGTAGATCACTCCTGTTTCCATTTTAGGGTAATCTCTATTATAGCAGTATTTTCCCTCCGGTCAAGGGCCTGTAACCGGATTTTATACTTGTCACATACTTCAACTACTCCAGCCAGGCTTGGAAGCATAGACATCCCCCGGCGTCACGGCCACAACGGTCACAGTGGTCCTCGGCCTTTACCCCGCAGGCGCCGCGCCAAACTTTGATCTTTGCCCCGCAGGCGCCGCAAACAAAAAACAACCCTGCCTAATCTAAACAGCCGGTATCAGCCTGTTTAGAATTAAGCAGGGTTGTTCGCCCCTATCTCAGGTATGTTCCATGAAATTTTTCAGCATTTGCGCCGCTTGGGCACGAGTCGTCATTCCTCCGGGGACAAACTGGCCATTGGTGTAGCCGCTCAGGATGCCGTTCTCCACGGCCCAGTACAGCGCCTCCTGGGCGTAACCGCTGACCTGGTCCGCGTCCGTAAAGTCGAGAACCCTGTTCTTTGCCGCAGGGCCTCCTGCGTACTTCCAGAGTATAACCGCAAATTGTTCCCGCGTGACGCCGTCATTGGGGCCAAATTGACCATCACCATAGCCGCTTACGATGCCGTTCTCCGCGGCCCAGGCGATACCCTCGGCATACCAAGCGCCGCCGTTGACATCGCTGTATCCGTCTTCCAGGTCCTGCATGGTCAGGTCCTGCTCCGGCCGGCCCTCCAGGTTGTAGAGCACCGTTACCAGCATTCCGCGGCTCATGCCCTGGTCCGGGCTGAACGTCGTCTCGCTGGTGCCGCTGAACAGCTCACGGGCACTGGCGAAGGCGACGGCGTCGGCTGCCCAGCTCGTGGGCGGGACATCGGTGAAGTCCTTGCTGTTGTCCACGATCTCCACCGTAGCGGAGCCGTTCAGCGGAATATTCACCTTGCCGTCTTCCACGGCACTCTTCCGGATTGTCTCACGGGTTCCGTCCTCATGGACCAGCACCGCCACGGTACCGGGGCCGGCGTCCTCCGCCGGGACGGAGAGGGTCACGCCGCCGGGGACGTTCTCCACAGTCTCGCCGCCCGTGGTCAGGGTCAGCACAACCGCCTGATCCACCTGTTCGGCCGCCACGTTGACGGCACCGCTCCCGCGGCCCAGGGTATCCAGCGCCGCTTGGGGGATGGTGGTATCGGCAATGGGGGTGGAGACAGTGAGCGCCGCGTCTGTCTCGTTCCTGATCTGCTTTACCGTGGAGACCGGAATGGAGACCTCCGCCTTGGTCACATCGCCGGTGATCTCCGGCTTGATTACAATGCTGGGGCTACGGTTTGCGGCCGCCTCCCGCACCAGTCTGTCGCCGGCAGCGGCGCTCAGGGCGGCGCTTGCCGCGCCGTTCTGAACAGTGACCTTCGGCTGAGCGCTGGCCACGGCACTGCCGGAGTTACTTGTGCTGTCTGTATCCGAGGAAGAGGTGTCCGGAGTGTTGGATGTGACTTTTACCGCAACCTTAAACGTGTACGTGTTGTAGTTGGCCGTGTCGTAGGGCGTAAAAATCACATCGTACTCTGCTCCATTGACAGGCGTAATGCTGCCATCCTTCCAGGCGAAGGTGCCGCCCGATGTGTTGGTCGCGCCGCCCTCCAGCCTGATTTGACTCAGCGTCTGTCCCACAGTACCGGACGCCGTGGGATATCCGGTAATCTGCGGATCTGCCTTCTTGATTTCCACCACAACCGGCCCGGCGGTAAAGCCCATGTAGTTCACACTGTTATCAACCCGGTACCAGACCTCGTATCTGCCGGCGTTGGTGGCGGTGGGAATTGCGTCGGAATAGCCGCCGCTCTGGCCCAGGCTGTACTCCATGACGCCGATTTCGCCAATCGTTTTGCCGCCGCTGGCCAGGAGGGGCTGCGCAGTCCCGGTGTAGGTCAGATCAGCCGCCGCCGGTCTGTTGTCCGGGTCCGGCTTCGCGTCCACCCTGTAAATCGACGCCGCTGCGCTGTCGGGCCAGTTGATGACGTAGTTTCCATACACTCCAGAAGGAGTTTTCGACGTGATCGTCACCCGCTTGTTTGTGCCGGCATCAGCCGTTTCAAACTCACCGGCCACCGTGAGCGTGATCGTATCTCTGCCCACCAGGGCGCCCTCCAAAGACGCGCTCAGTTCCGTATCCGTCTTTCCGTCGTAGGGTTTATCCTTGGCCGTCACCACTGGGGTCACCGGCTTCGGCTTCGCCGTAAACGCTGCGCTGTCGGTGTTGGAATCGCTGTAGCCGTCCGCACCCTTTCTGTAGGCCTTCACCGTAAATCCGCCTGTGCCGGTGACCGTCACTTCCCCGCTGTCACTGATGGTCGCGACACTGCTTTCCGCGATGCTCCACTGGATTGCACCGCCTCCGGAGCCGCCTACGGCGCTCAGATAGAAGGTGTCTCCGTAGCAGACGCTGCCGGGCTTGTCGGTGATGGACAGGGGGCTCTGGCCGCTCGCCGTAATCTCAAAGGCATCTGTCACGGTTACAGGAGAAGCAAACTCATAGTTGCCGCCTGTGTTGTCTGTGACGGTAACGGTGTATTTGCCCACTGCGATCCGGGGCGTGGGGAGGGTCACTGTGTACTCGCTCTCCGAAAGGATATTGCCGTCACCGTCTCTGACAACGACGGTGGGGGTCTGCTCCTTGCCGTTGTACTGGAACGTGTTCGGTGTACACAGGACGCTGGGCGTGTCCGTGTTCACAGCGATTACCACATTCTCCACCTGCTTCGGCACGCTGTCCGTGTGGTTTCCATCGTTGGCAGCGGCCTTGTACCAGACGGAATACGTCTTTGCGTCCGTACCTGTGGGAACGTCGAGGCTGTAGGTTGTGCCGCCGTCCACCGAGTACTGGATGGTGCCGCCATCCGCCGCGCCGCCGCTGACCAGGTTCTGGGCCCTGCCGTTGTACTTCAGATTCGGGATTGCCGCCGGCGGGGTCGTTACCTCGGCTTCCGCCGGGGTGATGGACGCCGTTGTCGTGTCAGGGCAGGTGATGTCGTATTTCGCGCGGACACTCTCTGGGACATTCAGCCGGATTGTGACAGTCTTATTGGCCCCGACATTCGCATCCGGGAAGGTCCCCTCCGCCGTGACGCCGCCTTCGACATTGGTACTGATGGCATCGCTGCCGACCAGTCCGCTGGTGATGGTGACAGTCAACGCGGCGATATTATTGCCGTTATAGGTCTTGTCTGCCGCCGTCACAACTGCGGTAATCGGTTTCGGGTTGGCGTAGAACTCCCATACTGCGGTGGTCTCCCCGTAGCTGCCGCTGTCGGCCTTGGTTGCCGTGATCTTCACATTGCCGCTGCTGTTGATTTTGTACTGGCCCGCGCCGAGCACATCAACAGGCCCGGTTGCAGTCCACGTCACCGCGCCGTCGCCGGAGCCGCCCTCGGTTCCCAGCCGGAGCGTGTCGCCGTAATAGACGGTGTCCTGTTTGCCGGTGATGGTCAGCGGGGTCTGGCCCGCAGGAAGAATTGTGATCTCGCGGTCGATGGGGTCAAAGCTGTAGTTGATTCCCCTGCTTGTAATCGTGAGCGTATACCTGCCGGGATTTACGGTGTCGCCGGTGTAGGTCACCTTGTACTCGCCGGCCGGGATCACATTGCCGTCGCCGTCACTGACGGTTATTGTGGGCTTCTGTACGCTGCCGGTATAGTTGAAGCTGGTGCTGGACAGCTCAACAAGGGGATATTCCACCTCATTGATGCCGATTTCTACAAGACACCGCACAACATCGCTGTCCTCGTACTCCGCGTTGCCCTGCACCTTGGCCAAGACCATATAGCTGCCTTTTTTGGTTGCGGTGGGAATCGCGCTGGAGTACGGGCCGGCGTCCAGGGAATAGACCACAATTCCGTCGTCAGGATACTCTGGGAAGCCCTTTGTAACAAGCGCCTGGGGCTCTCCAGTGTAAACCAGGTCGGTAGCAGCTTCCGGTTTCTTGAAAAATGTCGCTTTGCCCTTTGTGATCTCAAAGGTGGCAACTGCAATGAACTCGTAATTGCCGCCTATACTCTGTACGATGACCTCCGCAGTGCCCACCTGCTGGTTTTTATTGTAGCTAACACTATAGTCTCTACCAAGACTGAGCGTCTGGCCGTCTACGATCACAGTTACAGCAGGCTTTATTGCGCTGCCGGTATACGGTGTTGAGTAGGAATACTCATTTTCCAGCAGGATACGGGGGGAGACCGGCTGCGGTTTGATCGTCACGATCACCGAATCCGGCTCGGTGTCGGCAGCGCCGTTGCTGCCCTCCACCTTGTACCAGACCTGATACCGACCCGCGTCGGTTTTCACGGGGATTGACGGGCCGTATCCGCTGTCTCGCTCGGAATACACCACACGGCCATTTACCGCAGTGCCGCGGGTTACAAGGGGCTGCTCAAATCCGTCATAGACCCGGTTGTTCGGCTCCGGACGTTCAATCAGGGACGCGGTCCCCGCCTGGATGGTAAAGGTCGTATGGCCGCTGACGGTGTAGTTGCCGCCGTCGTTATCGATGATTGTGACGGTGGCATTCGTGCCCACCTGGATGTTGTTGCTGTAGCTTACCGTATACTCGCCGGCCGGAATCACCACAGTGCCGTCCTTGACCACCACGCCGGGCTTTTTCTCATTGCCGTCGTAAGTAAACGTAGCAGGAGACAGCTCGATTACAGGATTCGTCACCTCCTTCGGCTCGATGGTCACATTCACCCGGACCTCGGGGCTGTCCTTGTAGTTCCCGCTGGCCTGGGCCTTGTACCAGACCGGATATGTGCCTGCGTTCTTCTTCGTGGGAACGGCCTGCGTGTAGTAGGAGCCGTCAAGGGAATAGGCCAGGGTTCCGTTTACTGCTGTGACGTTTGTGACCAGCGCCTGCTCACTGCCGCTGTAGATCAGCGTGGGATTTGTCGCACCCGACACGCTCGCGGCCTTCGGGGTGATGGACGCCGTCGGGAATGGGGGGAGCTTGATGTCGTACCTGTCGTCGCTGGGCAGCGTGCCGGTGATCGTTACGGTTTTGTTTGTCCCCACATTGGCATCGTCAAACCTGCCGGTCAGATTCAGCGTGATGGTATTGGCGTCCTCGCTCAGCAGGTCGCCCGGGTTCCAGGTAATCACCAACTGGGCGTCTGTGCGGCCAGGGTCATACTCCCTGTCCCTGGCGGTTATGATGGGCGTAACCGGCTTCTTTTCTGCGGAGAACGTCCAGGTATCTGAAATTTCGCCGTAGCCGCCGTCGGCCTCTCTTTTGACTGTAACCATGGCCGAGCCGGACTTCAGGACTTTTACCAGGCCGTTTTGGTCGATTTGGGCAACCCCGTTGTCGGTGATCGACCAGACCAGCTTCCCGTTCCCGGAGCCGCCCGTCGCGCTGAGGGTAAAGCTGTCGCCGTACTGGACCCTGCCGGGCTTATTCGTGATGGACAGCGGACTCTGGCCCGCCACAAGGATGGTAAATGTCTCTTTTGCCTCAGAAATGGTATAGTTGCCGCCGTCCGCGTCTTTGTCGGTGACTGTGACCTCGTGGGCTCCTGCTTTCGTCCAGTCCGTCGTCCCGTAGCTGACATCGTACTCGCTATTCGGGATGACCCGGCCATGTTTGTCCTTGACCGTGACCGCAGGCTTGTGCTCCTTGCCGTCATAGGAAGCGCCGGTGGGGTTGAACTCAATTTCGAGCTCGTCCGCGCTCACCGCCTGCCGGGCGATGGTCACCTTACCTGCCAGCGGTTTGGCCGCCATGTCGTTGTGGTTGCCGTCGCCCTTCACCCGGTACCAGACGGTGTAATCACCCGCAGCGGTGCCGGTGGGAAGGCTGGTGGAATAGGTGATGTTGTCCGTCGAGTATTCCATGACGCCGTCCGGTGAGGAGCCCGCCGTGACCAGCTCCTGGGGAAGGCCGGTGTACTCCAGGCCGTCCACCGCCGCCGGTGCGGCCACCTTTGTTTCATCCACAGCCGCCTTGAAAATCTCCGCGGTGGTGGTGGTAACGGGAGGAATGTCGTATTTCTCCTTGATATTGTCCGGGAATGTGATGCTGTCGACGATGACGGTCTTGTTTGTCCCCACATTTTTGTCTGCGAAATGTCCTGTCGCTGTAACGCCAGTCACGTCTTCGCCGGAGACCAGGCCGCTGATGGTGACGGTCAATGTGGCGGTCGTATCGCCGGTGTAGGCCCTGTCTGCCGCCGTCACAACCGCTGTGACCGGCTTCTTCTCCGCGTAGAACGACCAGACGGCGGTCTGCTCCTTGTAGCCGGGCGCGGAGCTGACAGCCTTGACTGTGACAGAGCCCACAACATTCACGGTGAGCAGTCCGTTCGGGGTGATCGCACCGCTGATTGGGCTGCCGCTGCCATCCGTGACGCTCCAGGCCACCGTTCCGCTGCCGCCCTCTGTATCCAGTTGGATCGTATCGCCGTAGTGAACCTGCTCCCGCTTGTTGATGATGGTCAAAAGCGGCTGGTCCGCCGGGGCGATTTCAAATGTGGCGGCAGTTGCAGCATTGGGGAAGTTGTAATTGTTCCCTGTACTGGCAATGGTCAGGGTGTATGTGCCCACATCGGTGGGAACATCAACAGACTTGCCGCCGTCATCCACATACGACACTGTGTACTCACTGCCGTCGATGACAAGGCCGGCATCGTCCCGGACGGTGACAGTGGGCTTTTGCCCCTCCCCGTTGTAGTTCACCTGTGCAGGCTCTACCTTGATGTCGGGGGTTGTTACGGTGTTTTTGGCAATCTCCACCTCTGCCAAAGATACAGGGGACGTGTCGCTGTAGTTCGCGCCGCCAAGCACCTTGTAAGTAATGGTGTACCTGCCCACTGCGGAAGCGGTGGGAATCCCGGGGGAGTAATCCCCGCCGTTCAGCGAGTAGACCAGGGTGCCGCCGTCGGAAGTACCTGCCTGTTCCAGCAGCTCCTGGGGCTGGCCGTTGTACTGCAAGCCGGTCTTTGCCGTCGGAGGCGTAACCGTTGGAGCCAGCTTCCCAATCTCAAAGGTGCCCGTTCCGTTTACGATGTAGTTGCCGCCGCTGGCGTTGGTGACGATGACCGTTGCCGTACCGGCGTTGATGTTGTCCCGGTAGGACAGGCTGTATTCGGTATCCGGAATGACCGTTCCGCCGTCTTCGACCTTGACATCAGCGGAACCGGGCTCCTGCGCGGCGCCGCCGGCGTAGGTATAAGTGCCGGACACCGTGACCTTCGGGCTGACAACCGTTTTCTGTTGGATGGTCACAGAGACCGAACCGGAAGTTGTACTGTCCGCGTTGTGGCTGCCGTCGGCGACTACCCTGTAGTGTACGGTATAGGTGCCCGCGCCGGTTTCCGTGGGGATGGCTGTCCCATAGTCGCCGTCAGTCACCGTGTCGCCCACCGCGTACTCCAGGTGGCCGCCCACTGCGGAACCCGCAGTCACCAGCGCCTGGGGCTGTCCGGTGTAGGTCAGGTCATTCTTCTGCGGAGGCGAAACCAGCTGTGCGCCGCTCTTACGAATCTCAAAGGTTATGGCGCCGCTGACCTCATAGTTGCCGCCCGCATTGTCCGTAATCGTGACGGTGGCATTAGTACCCACCTCTATGTTGTCGCTGTACCGCACCGTGTACTCGCCGGCCGGGAGCACTGCCGCCCCGTCTGTGATGGTGACGGCGGGCTCCTTCCCGGCGCCGTCGTAGTCATAGTAGTAAGTACCGCCGTCTGTCTTCAGGCCGCTGCCGGACAGCGTGGTATTCGCGGCGCTCACCGTCAGCGACTTCCGCCTGATTGTCACCGTTATGCCCTGGGGCTCGGAATCGTTGTAGTTGTCATCCCCCTTCTCCTTGTACCAGACCGTGTAGGTCCCCGCATTTTTCTCCTGGGGAACCGCTGCGGAATACACACCGTCCCTGCTGTCGGAGTAGAGCGTCGTACCTGCATTTCCGCCTGTTACCAGGGCTTGGGTCGTGCCGTCGTACTCCCACTCATTCTTTGCCAGCGCCGGCGCTGTCTTGTCCGCCTTGAAAATGGACGCGGTGGTGGTGGTGGATGCAAGCTTAATGTCGTACTTCTGCGCAGTCGCATCATCCACAAACGTACAAGTGACCGTCACCTTTTTGTTTGTCCCGACATTTTCGTCCTCAAACGCTCCCGTAAGGGTCTCAATTTTGATCTCGTCATCCCCGACCAGAGCGCCGTCCTTCCAGGTGACATGGAGCGCGGCCGATGTATCCCCGGCGACATACGCTCTGTCCTCAGCGGTTATGGCCGCCGTGACCGGCTTTTTCTGCGCGTTGAACAGATAGACCGCTGTCGCGTCGTCATAGTTCGCTCCACCCTGCTTCTTTGCAGTGATTTCGGCGGGGCCTGTGCCCTTGATGGTTACAAAGCCGTTGCTGTCCACTGCGGCAATGCTCTTATAGGCATCCGGGACGTTCCATTCAACCTTTTCGCTGCTGGAGCCGCCCGTGGCGCGCAGAGTAAAGGTGTCGCCGTAATAGACGCGGTCGGGCCCGTCAATCACCAGCTCACTCTGGGCGGTTGTGCTGATGATGAACGTTTTGTTTGCCTCAGTAATGTCGTAATTGCCGCCCGTGAGATTTTTGACCGTGACCTTGTGATTGCCCACATCCTTCCAGTTCGTGCCGGGATCATAGACCACCTCATACTCGCCGGCCGGAATCACGTTGTGGGCTCCGTCCCTGATTGTGACCTGGGGCCGCTTCTCGGTGCCGTCGTATTTTGCGCTGGAAGGCGTCAGCTCGATTTGGTCGTCCTGAAGCGTCACAGGCTGCCTGGCGATGGTCACTGTCACGGATTTGACCTCGCTGTCCGTGTGGTTCTGGTCGCCCTGGGCCTTGTATTGGACCGTATACGTGCCCGCGTCCCCGGCCCTGGGGATGGCCGTGGTGTAGGCTCCGCCATCCAGGGAATAGACCATAAAGCCGCCTGTCACAGCGTCTGCCGCCACCGTGACCAGCTCCCGCGCCGGGCCCGCCTCGTAGATCAGAGGGGTCACAGGGGCAACCGCGTTGTCTTTCACCGCCGCAGGCACCGCACGAATGGACGCGGTGGCAGTCCTGGGGTAGGTGATGGCATAGTTGGCCGCCTTGGGGTCAGTAAGCACCGGCTCGGAACCGGTTATGGTGATCGTTTTATTCGTTCCGACATTCTTGGTGTCAAAGGTGCCTGTCAGGTCCGGAATGGTAAGCGTATCTCCAAATACCAGGCTGCCCGCGGGCACTTCGGCCTTTACGGTGGCGTCTACGCCGCCGTTAAAGTCCCGGTCCACGCCGGTCAGCACCGCCGTCACGGGCTTCGGCTCCGCGCTGAACTCCCACGCGGCGGATACCTCGCTGTAGTTGTCCTTGGTACGCTTTACCGTCACCGTGATGGGCCCGCCCACGTCTTTCACGGTGAGCAGTCCGCCCTGCGTAAGGGTGGTATCCGTGTGGCCGGCAATCTCCCATGTTATTGTACTGCCGCCGGTGCCGCCCGTTGCGCCGAGCTGAATGGTGTCGCCGTAATAGACCTGGGCCTTGGTCCCCGTGATGGAGATGGTCTCCTGGTCCGCCGGCACGATGGTAAAGGTCCGGGTGTTGTTGCTGTTGATGACATAATTGGAGTCCGCCGGCGTTGTCACCGTAACGGTGTAGGTGTCCACGTCCACCAGATTGTCGCCCTTGGTTCCGGTAAACGCCACTTCGTACTCCTGTTCCGGAATCAGGCGGCCCTTATCGTCCCTGACGGTAACCGTGGGCCTCTGCTGGCCGCCGTTATACTGCACTTCGTTAGGCGTTACCTGGATGTTGGGAGAGGTTACGGTGTTTTTGGCGATCTCCACCTCTGCCAGAGGTACCGGGGACGTGTCGCTGTAGTTCGCGGCGCCAAGCACCTTGTAAGTGATGGCGTACTTGCCCACTGCGGAAGCGGTGGGAATCGCGGGGGAGTAATCCCCGCCGTTCAGCGAGTAGACCAGGGTGCCGCCGTCGGCATCGCCCGCCACTTCCAGCAGCTCCTGGAGCTGGCCGTTGTACTGCAAGCCGGTCTTTCCCTCCGGAGGCGTAACAACCGTTGGAGCCTTCTCCCTAATCTGGAAGGTCGCCGTTCCGTTTACGATGTAGTTGCCGGCCTTGTCGCTGACGATGACCGCCGCCGTACCCGCGTTGACGTTGTCACGGTAGGATACGCTGTACTCCGAAGGATCAATCGGGTCTGTGACATCTTTCGCCGTTACCGTTACGCCGGGTGTTTTCGGCGCGCCGTCATACTCATAGAAGGTCTGCTCCAGCGCAATCTCAGGACTGATGATCTCCCTCGGATGGATGGTCACGGATACCGAGCCCACCTCTGTGCTGTCCGTGTGGTTGCCGTCGCCTACCACCTTGTAATATACGGTGTAGGTGCCCGCATCGGTTTTCTTGGGGATGCTCTTCCCATAAGCGTCGTTGCCCACCGCGTACTCCAGGTGGCCGCCCGCCGCGGCGCCCACGGTCACCAGCTCCTGGGGCTGTCCGGTATAGGTCAGCACCCTGGCCTCCGGAGAGGACGTAAGCTGCGCACCGGTTTTCCTGATGGTAAAGGAAACCGTCTTGTCAGCAAACCCATAGTTGCCGCCGTCCTTCGCCTTGACGGTCACAGATGCAAGTACGGGAGGCGTGGCCGTGGTGTCGCTGGCATCCCTGTTGTTGCTGTAGCTGAAGGTGTACTCGCCGGAAGGAATCACCTTGCCGTCATCGTCTTTGAGGGTGACGGCGGGGGTCTTCACGGTGCCGTCGTACTCGTAGTAATAGCTGCCGTCGGGGTCTGTCTTCAGGTCAATGTCAGACAGTTCAACCGTCAGCGCAGCAACCTGCTTGGCCTTGATGGCGGCCTTGACGGCGGCGGGATAGCTGATGTCGTATTTGTCCGCGTTCACGCCAGTCACCCGGACATTGCCGGTGTCCAGCGTGACGGTCTTCCCCTCTCCAACTGCGGGGGTGTCAAAGGCGGCAGTGATGCTGTCCGGGTCAATGGTAACCGTGTCGCCGGCCAGCGCGGTTACACCGGCAGAAGCCACATCGGCGTCCGTGGTGCCGTCATAGGTCTTATCCGCAACGACGACGGAGGCTGTAACGGGCCTCGGCGCGGCGGTGAAGGTCAAATGCGCCTGGGCGGAGTTATAGTTGGTATCCGCAGCTTTATCCACCGTGATCGTGACCTCGCCCACGCCGGTAATGGTTACGTTGCCAGCTGGGTCTACAGTGGCAGGACCCGCCGCTTGCCAGGTTACAGCGCCATTGCCGCTGCCGCCGCTTACCGTCAGCTGAAAGCTGTCTCTATAGTTGGTGACGGAGGGCTTTCCGCCGATGACCAGCTCCTCCTGGGCGGTTTTGCCGATGGTAAAGTCCATCGTATTTGCGGTCACTCCGGTCAAATCGTAGTTGCCGCCCGGCTTGTCGGTGATCGTAATAGTGTAGGTGCCCTCGTCGGTGGGATTGGCAGAGGGGGTACACGTCCACTCGTACTCCGTCTCAGGCAGTACCGTCTCCCCGTCCTTGACCGTGACCTCGGGCAGCTTCACCGTACCGTCGAACTCAAAGCCGGGCGGGGTCAGCTCAATGGTGATTGCGGTCAGCGGCTTGCGCTTGATGGTCACAGGTACGGACTGAACCGCAAAATCGTTGTGGTTCTTGTCCCCGACGGCCTTGTAATAGACGGTGTAATCCCCTGCGTTGGTCTCCCTGGGAATCGCGTCGGTATAGGTGCTGTTGGGACTGCCCAGCGCGTACTGGACTGTGCCGCCGTTCATCGTGCCCGGCTCAACCAGCTCCTGGGCCTTACCGTTGTAGGTGAGATTGGCCGCCGCCGGGACCGGATTGAACACAATATCCGCCTTGAAGATGTCAAATGTGGCCGAACCCGTTACGGTGTAATTGCCGTTAAGGTTGTCGGCGATGCTGACCGCAGCCTTACCGGCGTTGATATTGTCGCTGTAGTGGACCGTGTATTCGCCCTCATCGATAACCGTACTGGCGTTCTTGACTACCACCTTCGCGGGGGTTTTTGCTGTTCCGTCATAGGTGAAGCTGACGGGAGAATTACCATGCTCATCATACAGCTCAATCGTCGGGTCCTTCACCGTCTTGGGGGAGATGGTGACAGCCACCGAGTCCACCTGGGAATCGCTGTGGTTGCCATCCCCCGCCACCTTGTAAAATACCGTGTACTCCCCGGCGTTGAACCCGGTGGGAATCGTTTCCTCATAGGGATGCGCAGGATCATTCTCCCACAGAGAATACACCATCGTGCCGCCGGTTCCCGCGCCCGCAGTCACCAGCTTCTGGGCTCTGTTATTGAAGACAAGCGGATCGCCCGCCGCCTCCGGTTTGGCGGTGACCTTGGCCGCCTCCTCGGTAATTGTGAAGTTTTTTGTGACAGGCGCATTTGTAAACGTATAGTTGCCGCCGGCCTTTGCTGTGACGGTCACGGTGGCGGTGCCCACATTGACATTGCCGCTGTACGCCACCGTATACTCACCGGCCGGGATCGTGCTGCCGTCCGCCGTCAGGGTGACAACCGGCTCCTTGGCAGTGCCGTCGTAGACAAAGCTGTCCTGGTCCAGCCCGATGACAGGCGCCACCTGCTTTTTGGCAACCGTCACAGATACGCTTTGGGGCGCCTCGCCGGTGTAATTATCGGTCTCTTTGACCCGATACCAAACGGTGTAGGTGCCCGCGTCGATTTCCTTCGGGAAATCCGTGGAATACTCGCCGTCCTCGCTCAGGGCGTATTCCACCTGCACACTGCCGGGGTCTGCCACCGCTCCGGTAATCAGCATCTTTTCGGTTCCATCGTAGGTCAAACCTGTGGCAGCCGTCACGGTTGTAATCTTTGCAGTCGCCTTGTGGATGGTCGCCTTGACGGGGGTGGTGTCGCTGGAGTAGGAAATGTCGTAGTGCTCCCAATTCGTACCACCAACCTGCGCACCGGTTGTAACCACGGTCACAATCTTATCCACTCCGGCGTTTTCATCCTCGAACGTGCCGTCGGGAAGCGTGATTGTAATTTCATCCCCGGCCACCAGGCCGCTCCGCTCCACGACGGCGTGGACAATCGTCTTCTTATCGCCGTCGTAGGTCTTATCCTCCGCTGTCACCGTGGCGGTAACCGGCTTTTTCACCGCAGTGAACGTCCAGGACGCGGTGGCGTCCTCGTAATTGGCCCCATCGGCCGCGCGGGTGACCGGCTCCGCCCCGGATTTCGTCGCCTTCACCGTGGCCTCGCCGTGACCGATGACGGTGACCTGTCCGCTCTTCGAGTCTACTGCCGCAACCGTATCCTTGCCTTCCGTGATCTCCCAGGTGACAACGCCGTTGCCTGAGCCGCCGGTCGTGCCCAGGGTAAACTGATCCCCGTAGGTGACCACATCACGCTGGCCGGTGATGGACAGCCCATCCTGTACCTTGGCGGTAATCTGGAACTCGACTTCAGCCGGGGTAATCTCATAGTTGCCGCCCGGTTCATCGGTCACGATCACTTTCGCTGTGCCGACATTGCGGTTGTTTTGATACTCCACCCGGTACTCAGAGCGCAGCAGCTCGGTTACCTGATCCTCATCCTTGACTGTGACCGCCGGCTCCTTGTCCCCGTTGTCAAACACGCAGGTATAATAGGACAATGTGACATCAGGCGTGATGGGCTTGCGCTGAATTTTTACGTCATTGACCTGAGCGGGACCGACGGCCTTATAATTATCGGTGCCCTCCACCTTATACCAGACCTCGTAGTCACCCGCGTTGATGCCGGTGGGGATTGCCGTGGAGTAGCCGCCGGTTTCACTCTCCGCAAACTCAATCACGATGCCGTCACGGATTGCCACATCACACAGCACGCCCGGGGTCACCAGCGCTTGGGCGGTGCGGTTGAAAACCGGCTGTGTGGCGGCAGGGGCCGTGACGATGGGGCTGATTTTCCGGATGGTCAGCTTAATCGGGGCGCTTTCAGCAGCCTCAAAGTTCGGCATCTCCGGGAGGCTGACGATCACGTCATATGTACCGGCGTCTTTGGGCAGGCCGTCGGTATAGGTGGAATCCCCTGTTTTTTTGTAGGAATACCGGAGATCACCCTGTAAATCGTCTTTGTCGGATTGGATATTGATCTTTACCGGCGGGAGGTCGATCTCCTTCTCCACCGCCTCGCCGTCGTAGTCCACTTCTACCGGGACAGGCTTGACAGTGGTATCCCACTCCAGCACAGGCCGGTCCTGGCTTACCTGGTAGGTCTTGGTAAAAGTTCCGCGGAAGGTACGGCCGGTAACCGTCACCGTGATCTCGCCGGCATCTGTACGGGGCACATACTCTACCTTGTAATCCGTCCCCTTTATCAGCTCCCGGTTGGAGCCGTCGGTCAAGGCAACCGTAATGTTTACATCCTCCGGTTTGATGGTGCCGTCATAGACCAGATTCGTTAAGTCGGTCTCGTCAACAACGATTGTGAGCGTATTGTCGCAGGGGGCACAGGTCCCGTTCCCGTCTGCATCGAAGGTGAAGGTACACGGCTCTTCCTCTCCCGTCCCGCAGTACGGACAGGCCCAGGTGTGCGTCGGCGTACCGGCGGTGTGCGTGCAAACCTTCCCTGAGTGGTCCGTACATAAGCCGATGGTCACTGTTGTGGCCGTCGCCACGTCTGCCGGCAAAATCAGGCTGCCGCCGGCGTCAAAATAGGCGCAGCCATCCGCCAGCAGGGCGGCAAAATCGTTGCCCTCCACCTGAAGCGCAGGCGAACTGCCCTTCCAGATAGAGTAAGTACCGGCAGAGAGCTGTACGTCCGCCCCGGATGCGATGCGCAAGGCACACTCCAAGCCCTTTACGACCGTGTCCGCCTCGGTAATGCGCAGGGAACCGCCGGGCTGAACCTCCACGCCGGCCCCCGTTTTGGACACCACATTGCCACGGAGGTCCAGCACGCCCGTCCCGGTGACCTGCACTGTTCCGAACAGGGTATAACCGGCCGTATTGAAGATACAGTGCTTCGATATCACATATGGTTCGGAAAGAGTCAAGTCGCTGTCAAGGGTGCGGACGGGGTCGTCGTCAGAGCCGTCGCTCAACGCCTCAGCACCCATCCCCTCCATCTGGTCCAGAAGGGAAATGCAGGGGGACAGATCTATCTGCTCCTGTTCATCGGGGGTCAGCCCGTCATACAGGGCGTAAATTTCACTGAGCTGGGCCTCGATCTGCTCGCTGCTGCCCGCCGAAACACTGGAGGGCAGTTTGGCGATCAGGTCTTCAATGGGGCAGAGCCGGCAGACAAAGGTACATGCCGCACCGGGGTCTTCCGGGACATATCCGCAGGTCCCGTCGTGCTCATGGGGGCAGGACAGCGTTTGAATGACGCAGCCGCTGTCCTCTGTACACACATGCGTACACAGAACCGGCCCGCTCCCCTCGGAATCACCGTCCGAATCCGGATAGCATTCGGCTGTGTGCCCGTGGGTACAGTCCGTTTCCGCTGTATAGCAGCCGCTGTCGTGGATATGGGCACATTCCTGCCCCGCTGTTGGCGGAACATACCCGCACCCGTCTGTGTGCGCCGGGTGATGAGGACACAGGCCGCCGCCTGTCTCCTCACCGGCAGCCAGTACCCACACGGGGCACAGATTCAGGCACAGAGCCAGCATAATTATGAGGCTTAGTACTCTGCGTTTCATGCGATAACCTCCCAAACTCTTGAGGATGCTGTGCCCAGTGCATAGCTCCCCAATATAGCATTTTTATTTTACCACCGGAACAGGTAATTGTCCACTGCTCAAGCAACAATTTTCTTCGGTGGAACAGGTATTTTTCAGCCGGGACAGGCAGAGGACGCAGTACATCAAGCAAAAAATCAGTCACGAAATCTTGACAGCCTGCATAAGCTGCGATATAATCAAATAACTCTTTGCACTGCATTACATTCTGTATGGAATGCGAGATCAACAGTACAAACTGAGCAGGCGATGACCTGATGGTCATGGGGCCGGGCCGCTGAAAGGTGGCAGCAGATGGCGTATCACGCATCTGTGGGACAGTTGTATGTTCCACAGATGTGTTTTTTTACACTTTTTTGGAGCATTTATCTCAAGCTGGTGCCAATAGGAGTAATCATTATGCTGCCTGCTGCGGCAGAACCGGAGGATTATTTTATGACAGCCAACAAAGAAAATCTGACAGAAAACGTCCCATTAAAATCAGAAATCAACGAAGCCTCCATCATACGGCGCATCTCACTGGTGGGAATCATCGGAAACGTGGCCCTGTCCGCATTCAAGCTGTTTGCCGGAATTGCAGGCAAATCCGGCGCCATGGTATCTGACGCAGTCCACTCCCTTTCCGATGTCTTTGCAACGTTTATTGCGCTGCTTGGAGTCCGTCTGTCCAAAAAGGAGGCGGACCGAAGGCACCCCTACGGACACGAGCGGTTTGAGTGCGTCGCCTCGCTGCTGCTGGGTGTAATTCTGCTGGCCACCGGATTAGGAATCGGCAAAGCAGGATTGGAAAAAATCCTTGCGGGCGGCTACGAAACGCTGGCCGTTCCCAGTATGATCGCGCTGGCTGCCGCAATCATTTCCATCGTCTCCAAAGAAGCGATGTATTGGTACACCCGGCACTACGCCAAAATATTAAATTCCCCGGCCTTTATGGCAGACGCATGGCATCACAGGTCGGACGCTTTTTCCTCTGTCGGCTCCCTGATCGGCATTGCGGGGGCCATACTCGGGTTTCCCATCATGGACAGCATCGCCAGCGTTGTAATCTGCCTGTTTATCCTAAAGGTTTCCTATGATATTCTCAAAGACGCCATTGTAAAGATGCTGGATACTTCCTGCGGGGAGGACTACGAAAAGGCTCTGACGGCCTACGTCGCCGCACAGGACGATGTGGTGCAGGTGGATGTGCTCCATTCCAGAATGTTTGGAAATAGAACATACATTGATATGGAGCTCCAGGTTGACGGCGATTTGCCGCTCCGGGAAGCCCATGCCATTGCGGAACGCATCCATGACAGTGTTGAAGCTCATTTTTCGGATATTAAGCACATCACAATCCATCTGAATCCCGCAATTCAATAGACTTGCCGGGCAACGGGCCGGGATCTGTCCCGGCCCCTACTATTGTATCTATAAGACTGTGTTGTTTTCTGAGGGACGGCTCTCTGTTCGGGAGGGCCGTCCCTCTTGTCAGCTCATCAGCCGGTTTTGGAAAGGGGGATTGTCCACCGGCAGGAACCCCGCTTGAATAATTTTAAATTGCACAGCTCTATGGCTCCTCTAAAATAAAGCTATCACAAAAAAGGAGGAGCAATATGAACACATACGGATACATCCGGGTTTCCACCAAAGAGCAGAATGAGGACAGGCAGCTGGTCGCCATGAGGGCGTTTGGCGTGACGTCTGACCACATTGTCCTGGACAAGCAGAGCGGCAAGGACTTCGACCGCCCCGGCTACCGGCGGCTGGTACACAAGCTAAAAGCCGGGGACACCCTTGTCATCAAGAGCATCGACCGGCTGGGACGGAATTATGAGGAGATTCTGGAGCAGTGGCGGCTGCTGACCAAGGAGAAGCAGGCGGCCATTGTGGTGCTGGACATGCCTCTGCTGGACACCCGGCAGGGGCGGGACCTGACGGGGATGCTGATTGCCGACATCGTCCTTCAGCTGCTAAGCTACGTGGCCCAGACGGAGCGGGAGTTCAACCGCCAGCGCCAAGCGGAGGGTATTGCGGCGGCCAAGGCCAGAGGGGTCCACTTTGGGCGCAATTTCAAGGACCGGGGTGAAAACTACGGGAGCGTTATGGCCGCCTGGAAACGGGGGGAGCTGTCTGACCGGGCGGCGGCGAGAGAGCTAGGGGTGGCCCACGGGACCTTCCAGCGGTGGCGCAAGGCCGAATTTGGCCAATAAAGCGTGGGTTTTTGGCCGATAGTAGTGCCGCTCTCTGTTTTGTAGACGGTGAGGGCCTCATTGCCGACGTTCCAGGCGGTGGCTCTGGCCAGGTTCAGCTCAAAATTTCCGGTGGGGGCGTAAGGGTTGGAGTTGCCGCCTGTGTTATTTACGCGATGCGCAAACAGACTATTGAACGGGTCTTTGCCGACGCCAAGGAAAAACATGGCATGCGTTACACGCATCACCGTGGTCTGGCCCGAGTTGCTCATTGGGTGAGGCTTAAGTTTGCTGCCATGAATCTCAAAAAGCTGGCTCTTTGGGGCTGCCATTCCTCTTATACACTGCCCTCTTTCTTTACGCTCCTCTTTCCTCGGCCTTTCCCGATTCCATGTGCCCTCTAAATCTTATACTTCTTTGACAGGCTGAAAGGAGTCCGCCGCCCGGCGGACTCCTTATTTTTTCCTCTCCCGGTGCCGATATAATAATATCAACGGCAGCCAGGGGGAGGAGGCTATTCCAATGAGCGAGCTGACCATCCAAAGAAACAGAGACTTTACGCCGCCCACATTTCAGGCGGCGGCTAAAACAGGGAAACAGTCTGAGAGCTCCGCAGTCCAGAAGCCGGCGGCAGAGAAGCCGGGAACGGTGAATATTTCCGATACGTTGAAGGATCTGATGGCCCGCATCGGCCAGGCGGAGGGCCAGCTGCGGGAGAGCCGTGGCGTCCTCCAGCTGGGCCAGGCGGTGCTGGATGAGGTGAAGGACAGCCTGGACAAGATCGCGGAGCTGGTGAAGGAGTCGGCGGAGGGCGAGGAGCCCGACCGTGAGGCCCTCCAGGCGGAGCTGGAGAAGTTGACGGCGAAGATCGACCGGATGCTCAGCGGCGTGTCAGCGGGGGACAGGCCCCTGTTCCTGGAGGGCGGGGCGGAGCTGATTGAGGGCATCCTCTCTGGAGAGATCGATCTGGATGAGGTGCTGGACGCGGTGCGTCAGCTGCTGGAAAAGCTGGCGGAGGGAATGTCGCCCGAACAGCTTTTGGAGACGCTGAACGCCGGTTCCCCCCTGTTGGCCATGCTGGCCGGGATGGAGGGAATGAACCTGGAGCTGCTGATGGGCCTGCTGACTACCCTCCAGGGCGGTCAGGGGGCCGCTCAGGGAGCGGCCCAGGGGGCGGAGCAGCAGGGCGGAGCGGCTCAGACAGCCGGAGCTGCCGGGGCGGAGCAGGCTGCTGCCCAGTCCGCCCCGCAGACCTTGCAGTTCGGAGCGGTGCAGGTTACGGGCCAGGACCTGTCCGGTGTGTCCTTTGACGAGGCAACTGGTGAGGTGACTGTCTCCGGGACGGCGGACGTGACCGTCCGGGGGACGGGTCAGGGGGAGCAGCCGGCCATCCGCCTGGCCGGGTCCGGTCAGGTGACGCTTCAGGATGTGAAGGCGCCGGTCCTTACAGTGGACGCCCCAGAGGTACGGGCCGTCAGCGAGGGCGAGAACCGTCTGGGGGAGATATGGATGGGCCAGGGCACATCCCTCACCCTGGAAGGGGGCGGGCTGGTGCGGCTGGAGGCCCTCCACGGCGACGCCTCCAACCTCGTGCGGCTGACCGGGGGCGCCCTGGTGGTGGCCGAGGAGGCGGGACGCCCCTCCAGGGAGCTGACGGTGCCTGTTGTGGTGGAGGGAGCGGCCCTGCTTGCGGTCCAGGCGGCCAGCGTGCGGGATGCCGGGGGGAAGGCTTTGGAGCCCTTTGATTTGATGCTGAAGGCTCTGATGCCAAACCTGGCCTCTCTGACCTCTTTGGAGGTGGACGGAAAGCAGGTTAAGCATTTCCTGCAAAACGGTGAGCTGGCCCGGCTGTGGATGGACAAGGGGGACCCCAGCCACGGGTTTACCATCCACACCCTCTTCCTCCAGGGAAAAGACGAGGCGGGACAGCTTCGAAAGCGGTACGCCTACCTGCGCTGGAACCAGCAGGAGGAGCAGTTCCAGGAGATCGACATGTATCCCAATCCCTTTACCGTCACCGGCGGTGAAGCGGGGGAGGACTGGGTCTATGAGGAGGAGTCCCAGACCCTGCGCATCCTGACATCCCAAGTGACCGCCATCTCGGGGGGGATGGGTGTGGACGCCATGCAGGAGCCCTTCAGCGGCCGGGTGGTGCTGGCGGACCACATTGCCCTGATTGAGCTGACGCTGGAGGGGGTGGAATGCCGCGTGAAGGCGGGCAAGGCCTTCGACCTGGGCCGGGATAACGAGGTGTTTTTGACTCTGGCCAGCGGAAGCAGGAATGTCTTTGAGAGCGGCGACGGCTGCTGGGGCATCTCTATGGGGGAGGACAGCCATGTGAACATTGGCTATGCCGCGGGCCCCATTGGGATTCTTGCCGCCACCATTGGCACTGATACCACGCCTGAGCCGGAACCCGAACCCGAACCTGAGGAGGGCATCCCCCTGCGGATGGGCGGGGGGACAGTGACCCTGCCGCAGTTCCGATTGTCCTCCAAGATATTGCGGCTGGACATGCTGCGGGTATCCAGCCGGGAGTATGCCCAGGCGGCCATGACCATTGTGGATGCGGACCGGCGCTGGGTGTCACAGATCCAGTCGGTGTACCGCGCACTGTACAGCCAGCTGGACCGGAGCGCCGGGGGATGTTCCGGCGGACGGCAGGCGACGGCTCCTGAGGCGGCTGCCGTGGTGCGGGACGTGATATCGGCGGGTACCCTGATGGAGGATGTGAAGCGGACCATCCATCTCCAGCCGGAGCTTGCCTCTTATCTCCACAGCCGCCGGGGACAGGCGGAGCTGCACCGGCTTCTGAAATGAACAAACCCGGCGGCCCTGAGGCCGCCGGGTTCGTTTATCCACTTAAAACAGCACTTCCCGCACAGCAGGGGTGCTCTGGACAAGGAGCTTTCCGTTCTTATAGGAGCGGAGCACCTCGCTCTTCCGGTTCAGGGCGTTATAAAAGTTGTCCGCGTCCAGGATGATAAAGCTGGCGGGATTGCCCGCCTTGATGCCGTAGCTGTCTCCCAGGTGGAGGGTCTTGGCGGCGTTGGTGGACACCAGCTTGTAGGAGTCCATAATCTCCTGGTAGCCCATCATCTGGCACACGTGGAGGCCCATAAAGACCACGTCCCGCATGTTACCGGTGCCCAGGGGATACCAGGGGTCAAAAATGTCGTCGTGGCCAAAGGAGACGTTGCACCCGGCTGCCAGCAGCTCCTTGACCCGGGTGATGCCCCGGCGCTTGGGGTAGGTGTCCATCCGGCCCTGGAGATGGGTGTTCACCAGGGGGTTGGATACAAAGTTGATCTCCGACATGGAGAGCAGCCGCATGAGTTTGGTGACATAGGCGTTGTTGTAGGAGTGCATGGCGGTGGTGTGGCTGGCGGTGACCCGGTCCTTCAGGCCGGACTCATAGGCCCGGGCGGCCAATACCTCCAGCCCCCGGCTCTGTTCGTCGTCAATCTCGTCGCAGTGGACATCCACCAGCTTGTCGTACTTCCCGGCCAGGGCCACGCAGAAGTTTACCGAGTCCACGGCGTACTCACGGGTGAACTCAAAGTGGGGGATGGCGCCTACGGCGTCCGCCCCCATCTTCACCGCGTCCTCCATGAGCTGGCGGCCATTGGGGAAGGAATCGATGCCTTCCTGGGGAAAGGCTACTATCTGGATGTCCACGGTGTCTCGCAGCTCCTCCCGCAGCTCCAGCATGGCCTCCATGGCGGTGAGGGTGGGGTCGGTGACATCCACATGGGTGCGGACAAACTGGACCCCGTTCTGGGCCTGCATCCGCACCGCCCGGCGGACCCGGTCCTTCACATCCTGCTTGGTGAGTGTCTTTTTCCGCTGAGCCCAGCACTGGATGCCCTCAAAGAGGGTACCCGATTGGTTCCACACCGGCTCGCCGGCGGTGAGGCAGGTGTCCAGGTGAACGTGAGATTCGATGAAGGGGGGCAGGGCCAGTTTGCCGGTGCAGTCCACCACCTCCTCGCCGGGCCGGGGGGCCAGGGAGGGGGCGATCTCCTCAAACTTGCCGCCGGTGACGCGGATGTCGGAGGTCTCTGCCGCGTTTTCAATGTATACGCCTTTGATGAGCATAATGTCACTCCTTGTTTTATTTCAGGCGGGCCGCCGAGGGCGGCGGCCCCTACCGGTGTGGGTGTAGGGGGCGCCGCCCTCGGCGCCCTGCTGCGTTATCTCTTGGAATACACCAGCTTGTCCGCCAGCAGATAGCAGAGGCAGGCGGCGAACATGGCGTTGATGGAGGCGATTCCCACGGGGACAAAGTTGCCCACCAGGGCGCCCGCCACCACCCCGGCGATGGAGCCCCAGTGGATGGTGAGGATGGGGGCGCGCCCGGCCCGGTAGTCCTCCCGGTGGAGGAAGTAGTCCAGCATGACGATGATGCCCACCGGGGGCAGGGTGGCGTTGAGGAAGTTGAGCCAGCCCACAAAGTTGTTGTACAGCCAGATGGCCGCCGCCGTACCCACCACACCGGACACCAGGGTCATGGGCTTCTGCCGCAGGCCGGTGATGTTGGTCAGGCCCAGCCCGCCGGTGTACAGGGCGTTGTTGTTGGTGGTCCAGATGTTGGCCCCCAGTACGATGAGGGCGGGGATGGCCAGCCCCTGGGCGATCATGACGTAGAAAATGTCGTCCTTGCCGGTGAAGGCGCCCCCCACTGCGCCGAAGGCGAACATGAGGGAGTTGCCCAGGAAAAAGGCGATGACCGTGGTGGACACGGCAACCGCGTTGTTTTTGGCAAAGCGGACGAAGTTGGGGGTGGCGGTGCCGCCGCTGACGAAGGAGCCGATGACCAGCCCCACCCCGGCCAGCACCGACAGGCTGCCCGAGGACTTGGCAAAGATGGCGGTGAGCCCGCCGCCCTCGATGGCGGACAGGGCCATGGAGTAAATGCCCAGAGCGGCGATGAGGGGGACGGAGACGGCGCTGACGATGGTGAGGGCCTTGATGCCGAAGTAGGCGGAGGCCGTCATGCACAGCCCGGCGGCGGCCACCAGAATGACAGGGCTGATCCCCAGCAGCTCCGCCGCGGGGATGGCGAACATGGCCACGCCCACGCCGAACCAGCCGATCTGGGTAAAGGCGATGAGCACTGAGGCCAGCTTGGAGCCCTGGGTGCCGAAGGAGTGCTGGGCCAGCAGGTCCAGGGTCAGGCCGGTGTCGCAGCCGATGTAGGCCAGGCCGCCGGTGTAGGCCCCCAGGATGATGCCGCCGATGACCACAGCCCAGATAAAGCCGCTGAGCTCCAGGCCGTTGCCCAGCTTGGCCCCCACGCTCATGCTGGCGGAGAAGAAGGTGAAGCCCATCATCACCACAAACATGCTCCAAAAGCCCTTGCGGGCCTCGGCGGGGACTGCTTCCAGGGAATAGTCGTCGTCCGTGCCCCGGCGCGGACTGGTGTTCTGTGCCATGAAAAACGCCTCCTCTTTCTCTGTTTTGCAGATAATCCCTGTGATTCCCGCCCCGGCAGGGGGCGGGAATCGGAAAAAGGATTGGGACTGCCGGAAAAATTATACTACAAGACAGGGCCGTTTACAAGCAAAAAGAGACCGCCGCCTCAGAAAAAGGAGAAGGCGACGGCAAGAACCAGGGCGGGCAGCAGGTTGGCCACCCGGATTTTTTTCTCCCAAACCAGGTTTATTCCCACGCAGAAGATGAGCATGGAGCCGGTCAGAGAGAGGCTGGCCTGGGCGGCAGGGGTCATCAGGGGCTGCATCAGCCGGGCCAGGAGGGTGACGCCTCCCTGAAAGACGGCCACGGGGATGGCGGAGAAGATGCAGCCCTTGCCCATGGAGGAGGTCATGACCATGACGATGATAAAGTCCAGAGTGGCCTTGGTGAACAGAATGGAATGGTCGGTCCGGATGCCGTCTTCGATGGCCCCCACCACAGCCATGGCCCCGATGCAGACGGTGAGGGAGGTAGTGACAAAGGCGTTGACAAACTGCTTGTCTTTGGCGCTGCCGGTTTTGATCTTGAGCCACTGGCCGAAACCCTCGATGCGGTCTTCAAAGTTCAGCAGCTCGCCAATGAGGGCCCCTATGGTAATGCACAGGATAATCCACACGGTATCACGGCCCGCCAGGGCGGACCCTTCCACCGAGAGCATCCCCTGCAGGGCGCCGCTGATGCCGATGAACAGTGTGCACAGGCCGCAGGAGCGGCAGAGGGTGTCCTGTGCCCGCTCCGGAAGAAAGCGGCCGAACAGCAGCCCGCACAGGCCGCCCAAAAGAATGGCGGCGGTGTTGACGGTGGTCCCAAGTCCAACCATAGCGATGCCTCCTGAATGCTCCCACGGGAGCTATGAGAATCAATGGCTATTGTAGTCTGGTTTTTCCGGGCTGTCAATACAGCGGAACGAACGGGGAGTGTCCTAACGCGCGTTTTATTCGGAGATTAGCCGTAGGGGCCGCCCCCCTGGGCGGCCCCCAGCGGAGGCGTTGCATTTTGGCGGGCCGCCGAGGGCGGCGGCCCCTACATTAAAATCTGCGAAAAGGACACTCCCGAACGAACTGCGGCGCCTGTTTTTTCGGCCGATTGAAGGTTGACAGGAGACTGTTGGAGGGGTAAAATAAAATCAGTAAGTTGCTGCGCTGGAGGGAACGAGCTATGTACCGCTGTCATATGGAGTTCTATCTCATTAACTGTCCGCCTGAGGTATTGGAGACCATCCAGGAGCTGCCCCCGCTGGAGTCGTTCAACCACTCGTTTCTGGACAGCAGCGCCCCCAGGGCAGAGCTGCTGGCCCGGGCCGATGTGATTATGGCGGTCCCCTTGGGCGGCAGTGAGGCCATACAGGCCCTGACGGAGGGGAAAAAGGAGTCTGCCCGGCTGATTCTTCTGGCGGACAAGGCGCAGATTGAGACCATGGGGGCGGGTATGTCTCTGGCCGACGAGCTGTGGACGCTGCCCATGACCAGGGGGGAGCTGGCCTTTCAGTTTGCCCGCTGGCAGGAGAAGCAGAAGCTGCGCATGGACCTGTGGCAGACCAGCCAGTATCTGGAGGCCACCATCAACAGCACCCCCAGTCTGGTGTGGTACAAGGACAAGGACGGCATCCACGAAAAGGTGAACGACGCTTTCTGCGCCACGGTGAACAAGACCAAGGAGCAGGTGCAGGGCCAGGGCCACGCCTACATCTGGGACGTGGAACAGGATGACCCGGCCTGCATTGAGTCGGAGCGGATCGTTATGGAGTCCCAGGAGACCCGCATGTCGGAGGAGGTCATCCAGACCGGCGAGGGTATGCGGCTGCTGACCACCTACAAATCCCCCCTGTACGACTGCGACGGCAGTGTGATGGGTACGGTGGGTGTTGCCATCGACGTGACCAAGGAGCGGGCCTATGAGCAGGAGATTTTGAAGAAAAACCGGGAGCTGGAGAATCTGTTTACCACCATGGACTGCGGCGTGATGTGCCACACCCTGGACGGTTCCCGGATTATCAGCATCAACCGGGCCGCCCTGCGGATTCTGGGCTATGAATCTAAGGAGGCGCTGCTGGCCGGCGGCTTTCATATGATTGCCTCTTCAGTGGTGGACGAGGACCAGCAGCGCCTGCGGGACTGCATCAAAACGCTGACCAGGGTGGGGGACAACGTCAATATTGAGTACCGGGTCCGCCACACCAACGGAGATGTCCTGCACGTGATGGGCAACGTAAAGCTGATGGAGGAGGACGGGGAGCTGTTTTACCAGCGGTTCCTGCTGGACTACACCACCCAGAAGCTGCGGGAGGAAGAGGAACGGATCAAGGAGGAGCGCCGCCAGGCGGAGCTGGTCCAGGCGCTGACCATCGACTACAATCTGGTGTGCGTCTTTGACCTGGACACCGGCTTTGGCCGGGCCCTGCGGACCCACGAGTGCAGGCTGAACGTGCTGGACGAGGTCTTTTCCGGGGACCTGGTCCTCAAGGACTGCATGGAGCGGTACATACAGCGGTGCGTCTATCCGGAGGACGGGGACCTGGTGCGGCAGATCTGCACCAAGGAGCGGCTGCGCATTGAGCTGGGGGCCAAGAGCCAGTTCTATGCCAACTACCGCACCATGTGCTGCGGGCAGCTGCGGTATTTCCAGATGAAGGCGGTGCGCACCGGCGACTGGGAGAACACCCGGGCGGTGGTGCTGGGCTTCCGCAGTGTGGACGAGGAGACCCGGCAGGAGATGGAGCGGATGGAGGTGCTGAAGGACGCCCTGGACCAGGCCAACCACGCCAACAAGGCCAAGAGTGTCTTCCTGTCCAACATGTCCCACGACATCCGCACCCCCATGAATGCCATCATCGGCTTTACCGCACTGGCTACCACCCATATCGACCAGCGGGACCAGGTGGAGGGCTATCTGAAAAAGATCATGACATCGGGCAACCACCTGCTCGGACTGATTAACGATGTGCTGGACATGAGCCGCATTGAGAGCGGCAAGATGTCCCTGGAGGAAAAGCCCTGCTCCATGCCCGACATCCTCCACGGCCTGCGGAGCATCGTCCAGGCGGATGTCCACGCCAAGCAGCTGGAGCTGTACATGGACGCGGTGGACGTGGTGAACGAGGAGATTTACTGCGACCGGCTGCGGCTGAACCAGATTCTGCTCAACCTGCTGAGCAACTCGGTGAAGTACACCCCGGCGGGGGGCGTGGTGAGCGTAAAGGTGACGGAGAAGGCCGGCGCCCCGGCGGGCCATGCCACCTATGAGTTCTGCATCAAAGACACCGGCATCGGCATGAGCGAGGAGTTTGTGGAGCGAATCTTCGAGCCCTTTGAGCGGGAGCGCAACTCCACCACCAGCGGCATCCAGGGCACCGGACTGGGCATGGCCATCACAAAGAACATTGTGGACATGATGAACGGGACCATCACAGTGAAGAGCAAGCAGGGCGTGGGGACCGAGTTTATCGTGGTGATTACCTTCCGCCTGTGCACCGAGGAGAAGGAGCCCCAGACCATCCCGGAGCTGAAGGGCTGCCGGGCCCTGGTGGTGGACGACGACTTCAACACCTGTGACAGCGTGTCCTGCATGCTCCAGCAGATCGGGATGCGGGCGGAGTGGACCCTGTCCGGCAAGGAGGCGGTGCTGCGCACCCGCCAGGCAGTCATGCGCAATGACAACTACAGCGTGTACATCATCGACTGGCTGCTGCCCGACATGAACGGCGTTGAGGTGGCCCGGCGCATTCGCAAGGAAATCGGCGAGCAGGTGCCCATTATCGTCCTGACCGCCTATGACTGGTCGGAGATTGAGGATGAGGCCCGGGAGGCGGGAATCAGCGCTTTCTGTTCCAAGCCCCTGTTCCTGTCTGAGCTGCGCAGCTGCCTGATTTCCGTGGTGGGCTCGGAGCAGAGCGAAAAGGGAGAGCTCAGTGTTCAGGGGCCGGCAAAGACCGGGCGCATCCTCCTGGTGGAGGACAATGAGCTGAACCAGGAGATTGCAACCGCTATCCTGAGCGAGGCGGGCTTCTTCGTGGAGACGGCGGAGAACGGCCAGGAGGCCTTTGAGAAGGTATCCCAGTCTAAGCCGGGCTGGTATCAGCTGGTGCTGATGGACGTGCAGATGCCCGTGATGAACGGCTACGAGGCCACAAGGTGCATCCGCCAGCTGGAGAACCAGCAGCTGGCCAATATCCCCATTTTGGCCATGACGGCCAACGCCTTTGAGGAGGATAAGCAGGAGGCCCTGCGCTCCGGGATGAACGGGCACATCTCCAAGCCCATCAACATCAGCAAACTGCTGGAGACACTGAACGCCATGCTGAGCTGAATATACGCAACAGGCCCCCGGCGCGAGCCGGGGGCCTCTGTGTCAGATTGCCTTTAGGCAGGCGTCCATGTGCTTTCTAAGCTCCCGGTCAGCCTGGAGCAGATAGTCGCAAATGGCTCCAAAACCGTCTGCATAGGGGGTGAGCGTCCGGTCTAAGCCCATTGTCATCGCCTCCACGGCGCTGATCCCTTTGGACACCTGATAGACCGCCGTGTCCAAATCAAGTAATTCTTCGCGTAAGCTCATAAGTACCTCCTTGATTTTTACCCGGCGTTGTGGCATAATCAGATTTGCCATTCCTCCGGGCTTGGTAAATAGAGTGTTGGTGGGGCTTGCTAGGGCCGCCAGCACTCTATTTTTATTCGCCCAGTTCTTCGTCGATCTTTTCGTTGAGCCAATCGGTCTTAGAGATGTTTTTTTGTTTCAGATGCTCTTCAAATCGTTCCATTTTTTGCATTTCTACCTCAACGGAGAAGTATTTAAATTTTTTTCGCCGATCTCTGAAATACTGGGCTCTGTCTCTTTGAGACACACTTTCACCTCCTTGGTTGTGCATGACCATTGTAACATGGTTGTGCATAATATGTCAAGAGAAAAATTTGCCCCCGGATTGCGCCGGGGGCTGTCTGCTTAAATCTTCGTAATGTCGATAGGGGTCAAATCCTCGCTGCGGCTCTGCTGCCGGACGGTGAGCAGGGCCCGGGCGGTATCTACCGAGGTGACGCAGCCCACGCCGTGTTCCACGGCGGAGCGGCGGATGCGGAAGCCGTCGGAGTCGTGCTTGCGGCCCCGGGTGGGGGTGTTGATAATCAGGTCCACGGTGCCCGAGGCGATCATATCCAGGATGTTGGGGTGGGCCTGAGAGACGCGGTTGACGCTCTTGCAGGCGATGCCCGCCTCGGTGAGGGTCCGGCAGGTGCCGGCGGTGGCGTACAGCTCCACACCCATCTCCTCAAAGCCCCGGGCGATGGCGATGATCTCCCCCTTGTCCTCGTCCTTCACAGTGATGATGATGCGCCCGCCCTTCTTGGGGGCCCGCATCCCGGAGCCCTTGAAGGCTTTCAGCAGGGCCTGGGGGTAGGTCTCGGCCAGGCCCAGCACCTCGCCGGTGGATTTCATCTCCGGGCCCAGGTCGGTGTCCACGTCGGTGAGCTTCTCAAAGGAGAACACCGGGGCCTTGACGGCGAAGTAGTCGGCCTCTTTGTAAATGCCGGTGCCATACTCCATGTCTTTCAGCTTCTCCCCCAGCATGACCCGGGTGGCCAGGTCGATAATGGGCACGCCGGTGACCTTGGAGATATAGGGGATGGTCCGGGAGGACCGGGGATTGACCTCAATCACGTAGATGTCGTCGTCGTAGAGGATATACTGGGCGTTGATGAGGCCCACCACCCCCAGGTGCATGGCCATGTTCTTGGTGTGCTTGAGGATGAGCTCCCGGTGCTTGTCCTCCAGGTGGAGGGGCGGGTAGACGGCGATGGAGTCCCCCGAGTGGACCCCGGCCCGCTCCACGTGTTCCATGATGCCGGGGATGAGGATGTCCTCCCCGTCGAAGACGCCGTCCACCTCCAGCTCCCGGCCCATGAGGTACTTGTCCACCAG
>ERZ779633.32-NODE-32-length-75857-cov-9.596172_pt1 | contig 75857 bp, 59 predicted proteins | sample MGYA00514195_ERZ779633 | MGnify/ENA primary metagenome ERZ779633 (study PRJEB29562, sample SAMEA4376707) | mouse gut metagenome | isolation source: Cecum | study: EMG produced TPA metagenomics assembly of the A DSS colitis mouse model was used to assess the microbial...
ACAGGGGGCATTGCCCCCTGTCAGGCTGCCGCTCGTCCGGACAACAGGGCCCACACCATATCCGGCTCTTCCGCTCCTGTCATGCGCCTTCCGCTCCATGGGGTTTTGCATAAATTTCCCCGCAGCTATGCAGCCGGCATATTGTTTTCAAGAAGGGTTTCCAATATAATCAAAAAGGACATATCTTTTCTTCTCCCTGTGGGGAGCAACTTTGAAAGTAAGGAGCAAAGCATATGAAAAAGAAAATCACATCCCTTCTGCTGGGCCTCACCCTTTGTCTGAGCCTGCTGCCCGCCGCCGCTCTGGCGGATGGCGCCCCGCTCTACGAATGGAAGAGCCAAGCCCCGGAGGATCCCGGCGCCATCACCTACGATATGGAGGTGGCCGATTTCGGCACAATGGAATACGGCTACAGGAAAGAGGACTGCCCCACCCTCACCATCTCCTTTACCAACACCAGTGACCAGACCCTATGGTATATCCACGATTTCCTTTCCAAGGGCGGCAACCGCTTTAACGTCACTGTGCCCCGGGAGGGCTGGGACAGTATCCGCCAATATCTGGTGATCCCCGTCAGCACCTACGCTCTGGAGCTGAAGCCCGGCTCCTCGGCCAGTGTGAATGTGACCCTGTACACCGGATACCGGGAGAGTACCAGTTTCCCTGCCGGGGTGTATGACGGAGAGCTGGACTTCTTCTTTGCCACTTCCGACGAGCCTGTGGGCAGAAACCGGTACGACGAGCCCATCTTCGAGGGGGGCAACTACCCCCTGCCCTACCACTTTGAAATAGTCTATGACGGCTATATGGGCGGTGAGGAGGCAATGGAGCTGGACCGGGAGAGCGTGGACTTCGGCCCAGTGGAGATGGAGGACACCGTTATCGAGACCGTCTCTGTCACCAACCGGGCCAAGGTGGCGATAGAGCTGCAGGCCAAACTGGCAAGCGAGGGGACCAATCATGGGGCCTTTGAGCGGAGCGTCCAACAGTGCCTTGAACTGAAGGAGAAGCAGTGGACTCTGGCCCCCGGTGAAACGGCTCAGGTCGAGATCGTCAAGGGCACCACAGGGAACAACAAGCTCCCGGGCCGGTATGATACCGAACTGGTGCTGACCTCCGAATACCGGGTGGAGGGGGGAGGCAACCTCATGTCCTACCGGGACGAGAAGGTGGTGCCCATCACCCTCACCCCGGTGAAGGGGGGCAATCTGTCCATCCTGGTGCAGCTGGAGTCCCCCCAGGGCCCCTCGGGGTATCTCACCTCCGCCGACGGAGCCACGACATACTGGGGCAACGAGAACATCGACGTGCCCTACGGCGGGGATCTGTCCCTGAACATTGTCCCCTTTGTCCCCGAGCATGGTTACGTTCTGGCGATACAGCAGTTTAGCAGCAGCTCCAGCTACCACTATGTGGGCCATGACGCTACCCTTCTGGCCCAGGATGTGACGGACAGACAACATTACCGGGTGGTCATCGCCTCCTGCGCCGTGCCCCCCGCCGACTGGGCCCGGGACGCGGTGGGCAGAGCCTACTCCCTGGGCATCTTCTCCCCCGGCGGCGATATGCCGGGTCTTGGCAGCGGGGGCGACCACGGCGTCAACGGGAAGATACCCGACTCCTCCTACGCCGCCCCCATCACCCGGAAGGATTTCTGCAATCTGGCCATGGAGATTTATCTTAAGCTGCGGCCCGAGGAGTATCGCGAACTCCCGAACCCCCTGCCCACCTCCTTCACCGACACGGACGACATGAACGTCCGCCGGCTGGCCTATCTGAAGGTCATCACCGGCGTGGGGGACGAGAAATTTGACCCCGATGGTCAGCTGACAAGAGAACAGGCCGCCGCCATCCTCTCCCGGCTGGCGGGGGTGCTGGGCATCGATCTGGACAAGTCTGCCCCCACCTTTGACGACAATGGCTCCATCTCCCCCTGGGCCAGCGAGGCCGTGGGGCAAATGCAGGCCGCCGGCATTATGGGCGGTTTGGGCAATAACCAGTTCGGCCCCCAGGGGCCCTATAGCTGGGAGCAGTCCATCGCCACCCTCATGCGGATCTACGATATGACGATCTAAGCTCCACCGGAACATTTTAGCCATATCCTGATTGAATCAAAGAAAGGATGGGCGTCCCAGCTCTCGCCTTTACTTCTTTCTGTACTACCGCTGCAGGTAAAATGATGGAAAGATACGCTGAGATATGCGATGAGGACATCTACACGGCAAATAGCGGCAACACCTGAAAATACAGGTGTTGCCGCTATTTGTAAAGATATGTAACGTTAAATTGAAAAGGGGCTATTCTTTATGCAAAAAGAATAGCCCCCCAGCCCCCCAAGAAAGCACCAAGGGGAGAGGGAAATCGAAATCCCCCCTCAGGGGTTTCTTAGGGATGCAGGGAGGTTCTTTGGCCTCAAAGAATCTCCCTGCACGCCTTTCCCGACACTGTGTCGGGAAATAGGCCATTCTTGACATCAAGAATGGCCCCCTGAGGTCTTTACATTGCAGATGTAAATTGTAGAGGGCATTTATTGCCCCCAAAGAATGCCCTTGCATGCCCAGCGCGAATACGGTATGATAAGAAAAACCGTATCTCACTGAAAGGAGGCGTCGCCATGCTCAGCCGTCAGCGGCTTTTCTGGAAGTCCAGGCCCTACGACCTGCCCCGCTCCGACGCCGCCTTTCTCCGGGCCTGCCGCTCCAACGCCGCCTACCACATCGCCCACTGCCCCGGCTACGCCGCTATCTGCGCCCACCTGGGCTTTTCCCCGGAGCAGCTGCAAACCACAGACGACCTTGCCAAGATCCCCGTTCTGCCCACCCTCTTTTTCAAGCGGAAGGCCCTCTTTTCCATGCCAGGGTGGCGTATGGCCATGAAGGTCACCTCCTCGGGCACCAGCGGACGCTTTAGCCAGGTAGGCTTTGACTGGGGCTGTATCCTGGCCGAGGCTCCCATGGTGGTGCGGCTGGGCCTTCGTCACGGTCTGGCCTCTCCCGTTCCCGCCCATTGTGTGGTGCTGGGCTACCGCCCCCAAAAGGGCAACCATACCGGCGTCACCCGCACCATGTTTGGCCTGACCCATTTTTCCCCACCCCTCTCCCGCACCTATGCCCTCAACATGGTCAACGGCGCCTACGTACCCGACCTGGACGGGGTAGCCAAGGCCCTGGAAAAACTGGGCAGCTCGAAATTCCCTACCCGGATCATCGGCTTTCCCTCCTATCTCTGGTTCGGATTGACACGGATGGAGGAGTTGGGGTTGAAGGTCTCCCTCCCCAGGGGTTCCCGTATCATCCTGGCCGGGGGCTGGAAGCAGCACTACGCCCAGGAGGTGGACAAGCACACCCTCTATGCCCTGGCGGAAAAGGTCCTGGGCATCCCAGAAAGCAATATCAATGAACTCTTCGGAGCGGTGGAGCACCCCATTTTTTATAACGCCTGTCCCCGGCACCACTTTCACATTCCCATTTATGGCCGCTGTATCATCCGGGACCCGGATACCCTGGAGCCGCTGCCCATGGGCCGGGTGGGACTTGTGAACCTCATCTCCCCTCTCATGACCGCTACTCCTACCCTCAGCGTCATGACCGACGACCTGGGCTACCTTACGCCGGGAGAAAAATGCGGCTGCGGCATACAAAGCCCCTACCTTACCATTTTGGGCCGGGTGGGGATGGGAGACATCACCACCTGCGCCGCCGGCGCCGCCGAACTTCTGGGGGGCGATGAGAGCTTTGGCGGAAGGAGGGAGCAGCCATGATCTTTGCCCACGGACAGCTTCTCCCCGACAGCGTCCTTCCCACCCTGCTGGATACCCTGGAAGACGAGATCAACGCAGCCAAAGCCATGGCCTCCCTTTCTCCGGAGACCGTCATCTCCGCCCTGGACGCCCTGGCCGGACGCCTGGAAGCGGGAGAGTTTGATCCTCTGCTCCGTCAATATCTTCCGGCGGGGGCCAGTCTGAACGACCTGCTCCCCCTTCTGCGCCGGGAGGCCCTGGAATCCAAGCTGAAAACCGAACTGGGAGACCCCCCCTTTGTTCCCCAGAGCCACGGGCGGACCGCCGCCCGCCGCCTTCCCCTGGGGACCCTCCTCCACATAACGGCGGGAAATATGCCGGGGCTTCCCGTGTACAGCGCCGTAGAAGGTCTTCTCTGCGGCAACGTGAACCTCATCAAACTTCCCCACAGCGACAAGGGCCTGTCCCTGGCGGCGCTGCAGCTCCTTACCGACCAAGCCCCGGCGCTGGCTCCCTTCCTCTATGCCTTCACCTTCTCCTCCTCAGAGACCGGGACCCTGAAGCGCTTGTGCTCCCTGTCCGACGGAGTAGTCACCTGGGGCGGCGACGGAGCGATAGCTTCCCTGCGCTCTCTGGCCCCTCCCGGCTGCAAGCTCATTGAATGGGGACACCGGCTGGGCTTTACCTATATCTCGGGCTATGAAAACGAGACAGAGGAGCTTTCCGCCCTGGCCCGGCACATTATTGCCACGGGTCAGCGGCTTTGCTCCTCCTGTCAGGTCATCTTCCTGGATACCGCCGAAAGGGCGGAGGGGGAAGCCTTCTGCCAAAGCTTCCTCCCCCATTTGGAGCGTGCCGCCGGAGCGCTTCATAAGCCCCCGGAGCTTGGGGCGCAAGCCTCCCTCAGCGGGCACACCGCCCTGCTCTGCCGTATCGTGGAGGGCCGGGCGGAGGGGGAACACCTCTTTTCCGGCAAGGGCTGCTCAATCGTTTTATGCCCCGGCGATGAGCTGGAGCTTTCCCCCATGGAGGGCAACGTTTTGGTGAAGCTTTTACCCCAAGAGAGGCTCCTGGCCGCCCTCCGGCGGCAGAAGGGCAGGCTCCAGACAGCAGGGCTGATCTGCTCCCCGGAAAAGCGGGAAGCCCTCACCGATCTGCTCCTTCGCTCGGGAGTCACCCGGATCACCCGGGCGGGGAGCCTGTCCCACTCCTTCCCCGGTGAGGCCCACGACGGAGAATACCCCCTCCGCCGCTATACCCGGATAGCCGATGTTGAAAAATAGAGACGGCGACAGCCGTCCACCCACCCTGTGCAAAGGAGCCGATACCATGAGCGGAAAAGCGGAATTTATTGAAATTTTTAAGGACCACATCCACCGTGAGGGAGCCGACGCCCTGCTGGACTATCTGGAAAACAAGTCGGACTTTTTCACCTGCCCCGCCTCCACCAAGTTTCACGGGGCCTATGCCGGAGGACTGTGCGACCACTCCCTCAACGTCTACCACTGTCTGGTGGATTACCTTGCCCGGGAGCGGGTGACGGAGCTGTACGGCCTGGAGGTGGAAGCGGAGAGCGTAGCCATTGCCGCCCTGCTTCATGACCTGTGCAAGGTGGGCTGCTACAAGGCCGGGACCCGGAACGTGAAAAACGACGCCACCGGGGTATGGGAGAAGGTGCCCACCTTCTACTTTGACGATCCCATGCCTTACGGCCACGGGGAAAAGAGCGTATACATCATCTCCGGCTTTATGAAGCTCACCCGGCAGGAGGCCATGGCTATCCGCTGGCACATGGGCTTCTCCGGCCAGGAGGACGCCCGGCTGGTAGGACAGGCGTTGGAGCAGTATCCCCTGGCCTTTGCCCTCAGTGTGGCCGACATGGAGGCCACCTACTTTCTGGAAGGCAAGGACCAGGGCTGAACGGAAATGATCCGGGATACGCGAAAAGGTGGCCGACATGACGTCGGCCACCTTTCTTCGTTCTTTTCAAAATTTTTATTCCGCGCTTTCGATCCAGGCCGAGCCTATCACCGTATCCCCCTCGTAGAATGCCGCCAGCTGCCCTGGCGTGGGGGCGCGGACCGGGCTGTGGGCCTCCACCAAAACGCCGTTTTCCATGGGGCGGATGGTGCAGGGCGCCTCGCTTTTGCTGTGGCGGAACCGGGCAGCGACCTCCAGGGGAGCGGTGAGGCGGTCTATGGCGATCCAGTTGGGGCAAGCACAAAATATTTCTGTCTTTTCCAGGTCGGAACCGTCGGAGAGAGTGACGGTGTTGGCGGCGGGATCGATGGCGGAAACATAGTAACGGCGAGGTCCGGACACCCCCAGCCCCCGCCCCTGTCCCAGGGTGTAGCGGTGGATGCCGCCGTGGCGGCCCAGCACCCCGCCATCGGTGGAGACAAAGTCCCCGGGAGGAGGCGTTTCCCCCCGGCGCTCCAACCACCCAGCGTAGTCGTCGCCGGGGATGAAGCAGATCTCCATGCTGTCCGGCTTCTCCGCCACCGGGATACCAAACTCCGCCGCCATGGCCCGGACCGATACCTTCTCGTAATTTCCCAAGGGAAAAATAACTCTTTGTAAAATATTTTGGGGCAGCCGGGAGAGGAGATAGGACTGGTCGTTGGCCTCCCGCCCCCGTTTGAGCAGGGCGCGCTCCCCCGCGCTTTCCACCCTGGCATAATGCCCGGTGGCCACATATTCCGCCCCTATTTCGTCGGCAACGGCCAAAAGAGCTGGGAACTTTACCAGGGGGTTGCACCGGGCGCAGGGCAGGGGAGTCCGCCCGGAGAGGTAGTCGGCGGCAAAGGGGGCCTTCACGTGCTGCTCCAGGGCCTCCGAAATATCTACGCTCCGGAAGCCGATCCCTAGCTCCTCCGCCACCCGGCGGGCGTCGGCTTCCCCGTCCGCTCCCTCGGAACCGATGGAGAGATAGACGCCGATGACGGTATAGTCCTCCATAAGGAGACAGGCCGCCACGGCGGAGTCCACCCCGCCGGAGAGACCCAGAACGATGTTCGGTTTCATGCTCTCTCCCCCCCGGTCCTCGTCCTGTCGGTCCTCCCTGGGGAGGGCCGTTTTTACTCTACGCTGTTCACCGCCCCGCAAAAGACGATGCGTTCACTCTCCATATCCCGGATGAGGAAGGCAAAGGGCCGGTCCAAAATGACCTCCCGGTACTCCCTGGGCCGGGCAATGGAGGTGGTGCCGTATTTGACCACGATGGCCGTGGAAGCCGCCGCCTCGGTGCCGGTTTCATACATCTTCATGTAGGTCTTGTGGAGCACGTCGCCCACCCAGGCGGTGTCCCCCAGGGTCAGGGCCTCGTCGGTGAGCATAGCGTCCAGGGAATGTTCCTCAAAAAGGCTCCCCAGACCCATTTTTATCAAGGTCTGTCGCAGGGAGTTGGCGTATTCCAGCTCAAACTTGGGAATGGCGATGCCCACATCATATTCCCAGGTACGGCTATTGAGGAACTCGTCCAGGTCCAGCCCGTTGAGGACCTCCTCCAGACCCTCCGATCCGGCGGTTTTCGGCAGAAGCCCGATAAACTCATAGCCGCTTTCATAGCGCTTGGAAAACCCGGTGGCCAGCTCATTTTCAAAGTAGGTCTTTTCCTGCGAGAACATCAGCTCTGCATCCTGCTCCCTGGTCTCTTGGCCGCTCCCGGCGTGGAATTTCCCCTCCCGCACCTGGAAGTCTTCAAAGGGCTCCACCCATTTTCCGCCAAAATAGATAGCGTTGACAAGCACAGCCAGGGCGTCCTCCGAAAGGGCGTCCTCGGTGATGATGGTGTCGATCTTCTCCTGGGTCTTCTCTTTTACCCAACCGTTGATCTCCCGGACGGAATCCAGGCTCTTGGGGGTAAAATAGCCCTCCTTCGCACCGTATTCAGAGGACAAAACATTCTTGAAGCCCTGGTTCACCTTGCCGCTGAGCTTCTCATTGAACCACATGGAGTTGGCAATGGCGAGGACGCTGTCCCCGGCGGTCTGGGACAGACTGGCTCCCTGTCCCCCGCTGAGGCCCAGAGCCTCCAACGCCTCCTTGGCCTCCCCGGCGGCCCCCTCCGAGGCCATGGCCAGAGCGGTCTGAATGGACAAGGGTGACAAAATAACGTTGCCGTCCTTCCGGGCGCACTCCACCCGGAGCAGGGCCATGGCCAAGGCGTTGCCGGACGTCTCCCCAGCCTCCTCCGCCCCCTGAGGAGTATGGCTTTCCGTTGGCCCTGCCGGCCCCGGCGCGGGGAACTTTTCTTCTTCTATCCGCAGAGGATCAAGGGTCTCGTGCGGTATCCCGGAAGGCTCCGTGGCACCGGCGGTACAGCCGGAGAGCAAACTCAAAGCCAGAAGCAGAGAAATGGCGGCATTGCGTTTCATGGAAGCTCCCTCCTTTTGAGGGATTAGATGAGAAAAGGAAAAATTTGTTCCCTACGGCTTTTCCTTTTCCAGGTAGACCATCAGTGCCGCCACGTCGGCAGGGCTGACCCCGGAGATGCGGCTGGCCTGGCCCAGGTTCTCCGGGCGTATCTCATCCAGCTTTTGCCGGGCCTCCAGCCGAAGGCCCTCCATGGAGAGGTAGTCCAGCCCCGCCGGGATGGGCCGCCGCTCCAGCCTTTTCATCTCCTGTACCTGTTTCTCCTGGCGGCGGATGTACCCGGCGTATTTGATCTCGATCTCCGCCGCCTCGGTGACTGCCGCAGGCAGCTGGGGCCGCTGGGGATCAAGGGACGCAATACTTTCATAGGTATTTTCCGGCCTGCGGAGCAGGTCGGCCAGATGTCCCCCCGGACAGGAGGTCCTTTCCAGGCGGGAAATTTCTTTTTCCACGGCGGCGTACTTTTCCTTCACCGCCTCGTAGACCTCGTCGCTGACCAGGCCAATTTCATGGCCGATGTGGGCAAGCCTTTTGTCGGCGTTGTCCTGGCGTTGCAAAAGCCGGTATTCGGTGCGGGAGGTCATCATGCGGTAGGGCTCGTTGGTGCCCTTGGTCACCAGGTCGTCGATGAGCACCCCGATGTACCCCTCCTCCCGGCCCAAAACCACCGGGGTCAGCCCCAGTATCTTCCGGGCGGCGTTGACGCCCGCCATCAGCCCCTGGGCCGCCGCTTCCTCGTAGCCCGAGGAGCCGTTGAACTGCCCCGCGCCATAGAGGCCGGGGACTTTTTTGTGCTCCAGGGTGGACCGCAGCTCAGTAGGGTCCACACAGTCGTACTCGATGGCATAGGCCGCCCGGGTCATCTCGGCTCTCTCCAGGCCAGGAACGGTGTGGAGCATTTCCACCTGGACCTCCTCGGGAAGAGAGGAGGAAAAGCCCTGGATATACAGCTCTTCCGTGTTCAGCCCCATAGGCTCCACAAAAAGCTGGTGACGGGACTTGTCAGGGAAGCGGACGATCTTGGTCTCAATGGAGGGGCAATACCGAGGTCCCACTCCCTCTATGGTACCGTCGTAGAGGGGGGAACGGTCCAGATTGGCCCGGATGACCCTGTGGGTGGCCTCCGTAGTGTAGGTGAGGTAGCATACCGCCCGGTTCTCCGGGGCTTCCCCAGTAGAGAAGGAAAAGGGCACTGGGCGCTCGTCTCCCACTTGAAGCTCCATTTTGGAAAAGTCCACGCTCCGCCGGTTCACCCGGGGGGGCGTACCCGTCTTGAAGCGGCGGAGGGTCACCCCCAGGGAACGGAGACTGTCGGACAGAGACCAGGCGGCGGAAAGGCCGTCGGGGCCGGAGTCCCTGGTCACCTCTCCCACAATGGTCCGTCCGGCCAGGTAGGTGCCCGAGCAAACAATGACAGCCTTCACCGTATATACCGCGCCGTAGGCGGTGCGGACGGCGGACACCGCTCCGTTCTCCGTCAGGATATCCGTGATCTCCGCCTGCTTCACCCAAAGGTTTTTCTGCATTTCCAGGGTGTGCTTCATGATCTCCTGATAGCGGCGGCGGTCTGCCTGGGCCCGGAGAGACCAGACGGCGGGGCCTTTGCCCTTGTTGAGCAAGCGGTACTGGATACAGGCCCTGTCCGCGGCCTTGGCCATCTCGCCGCCCAGGGCGTCGATCTCCCGGACCAGATGGCCCTTGCCCGTGCCGCCGATGGCGGGGTTGCAGGGCATATTTCCCACCGCGTCCAGGTTCACGGTAAAGCACACCGTTTTCAGTCCCAGCCGAGCCGAGGCCAGGGCGGCCTCTATCCCGGCGTGGCCCGCGCCGATGACGGCGATATCAAATTGTCCGGCTTGATAATCCATATGCGTTTCACCTATTCCCCAAAGACCAGCCGCACCGGGCCGGGGACGGCCAAAATGTCTCCTTCTTGGTAGCTGCCTCCATACTCCCCGTCCAGGGTAAGAGGGACCCTCTCTTCGCATGTCACGTGGAAGCGGGAGGAGTGAAGCCCCACCACGCCCTTTTTCGGGCTGAATTCCTGTTTCGCCAGGGAGAGGATCATGGCGTTGAGCTGAGCCATGGTTTTGGGCTTTTCAATCAGCACCGCCTCTAAAAGCCCATCGTCCAGGGCCACCTCCTCCTTGGGAAGGCCCAGCACGCCCCCCACCGAGACAGTGTTGGACACCATGCCGTAAATATACTCCCCCTCCACCGCCCCGGCGTCGTGTTCCAGGCGGAGACGGTAGCTCCTGAGATTGGCAAGCTCGGTGGCCCCCTTCAGCACGTAGGCCAGGTGGCCCAGGGCGTTTTTGAACTGCTGGGGGGTGTTGTAGGCCACGTCGGTAAATGCCCCAAAGGCGGCCACGTAGATAAAGTAATGGCTCCCCAACCGCCCGATGTCCACCGCCCGCGGTTCCCCGGTGGCGGCCAGAGCGGCCATGTCCTCAAAGCCCTTGGGCAGGTTCAGGTTCCGGGCATAGTCGTTGGTGGTGCCCGCCGGGAGGTAGCCGATGGGAGGGCGGGCGCTCTCGGGCAGCTCCATCAATCCGGCGACCACCTCATGGAGGGTGCCGTCACCGCCGCAGACCGCCACCCGGTCATACTCCGCCGCCAGCTCCCGGGCGGCACGAGCGGCGTCGCCGGGGGCCTGGGTAGGGTAGGCGGTGCAGAGACAGCCGGAGCGGGTAAAGGCGTTGATGATATCCCCCGCCTTATTCCGCACCTGGCCCTTCCCGGCGTGAGGATTATAGATAAAGAGGAGCTTTTTCATAAAATGGCCTCCAATTAAAAGCGGGCGCACACTGTGCGCCCCCGTGGGTCAAACGGATACCGCCTCTGGCGCGCGATGCGAGCCCTTACAGTGACCGCCGCTTTTCGTATTTTTTCAGCAGATCCTCAATGGCCTCGTCCAGCAGCCGGGACTTGGGCACCCGGGTCTCTCTGGAGAGCTGGTCTAATTGCGGCATAAGCTCTTTCTGCAACGATGACGTAAAACGCACTCGATTCACCATAACAACTTCCGCCATATTATCACCTCATTAATAGCATATCAATTACATCATTATAAAACAAGTGGTTGTAAATGATTGCGTAATGATGTATGATGATGTATAGATGTGATAAACTATGGCAGAAAAAACCTGTAAGAACTGCGTCCACTTTGTTCAGCACTACCGCAGGGCCAAGCGGAAATACTGGCCCGTGGCCTGGGGCCACTGTACCGAACCAAGAATCAAGCCCCGATATGATGCGACCCCAGCCTGTCAGCATTATCAGGAGGCGCCCCCCGCTAAGTAACGCCTCTTTTACGGCGACGGGGCTTCCTCCGCCCCGGACACCTTTTTCATGATCCGACCCAGCATCCACATTCCGGCGGCGGCCAGGACCAGCTCGGCCACGGCGGCGGAGTAGGTGATGCCCTCCGCGCCGAAAAGATAGCCCAGGGCGATAATGGCGGGGATCTCCAGCACGATCTTCCGCAGCACGGCAAAGATCAGGGCTTTCATGCCCATGCCCACGCTCTGGAACACGCCCACCGCCAAAAAGTCCAGGAACTGGAAGACCATAGCGGCGGCAAAGCCCCGGAGGAAGAGGCCGCCGAAGGCAATAACGTCGGGACTTTTGTGGAACAGGGAGATGAAAAACTCCGGGAAAAACCAGCACGCCAGGGCCACCGCCACCATAATAGGCAGCATAAGCTTTGTAATAAAACCAATGGTCCCCTTAAAGCGCTTGGCATTCTTGCTGGCGTAGTTATACCCCACCATGGGCATGACCCCCTGGGAGGCCCCCAGGGCCACCTGCATAGGGATCATCTGCACCTTGTGGGCGATGCCCAGGGCGGCCATGGCGGCCTCGCCGTAGCCCTTGATAAAGTTATTGAGCACGGTCTGCCCGGTGACGTTCAGGAGATTCTGGATGGCGGCGGGAACGCCTACGGCAAAGACCCCCAGCACAACGCTTTTCTGGGGGCGGAAATATTTCGGCGAGAGGCTGATGTTGGTCTTTTTCCGCCGGACAAAAAGAAGGACAAAGAAATAGCAGCAGGCTACGCAGTTGGACAAAAATGTGGCGCAGCCCGCCCCGGCGGCGCCCATATCCAACCCCCAGGGCATGATAAAGATAGGGTCCAGCACAATGTTCAGCAAACAGCCGCTCATGGTGCCCACACTGGCGTGAAGGGCGGCCCCCTCAGAGCGGACCAGATACCCCATGACCACGTTGAGGATGGTGGGTACCGCCCCCAGCACCACCGCCCAGCGCATGTACGCCGCCGTGGCGGGCATAGCGGCCTCGGTAGCGCCCAGCACCATCATCAGCGGACGGAGAAATGTGCCGCTGAGGAGGCTCAAAAGCAGACCGCTGAATACCGCACCGTAGAAGCCGAAAGATGCGCTCTTGCGAACCGTGTCGGTATCCCCATACCCCAGGGCACGGCTCATCATGCTGCTGGCGCCGACGCCGAAGAGATTATTTACCGCATTGAAAGCCAGCAGGGCCGGGGCGGCCACCGACACGGCGGCGGACTGGACGTCGCTGTTGAGCGCGCCCACAAAATAGGTGTCGGCCATGCTGTACAGCACCGCCACCAACGAGCCGATGACGGTGGGAATGATGAGCTTTCCGCAGGCGATGGGGATAGGCGTTTTTTCAAAAAGCTCGGTATTGGTATTTGCGGCGGACATGGATTCAGCTCCTTTGGGAGGATATTTTTATTATTATACCCACCGCGGTTTGCACTGTCAACGCCGGGGGCGGGCAGAACACAAAAAGAAAAACCACTCCAAAGGAGTGGTTTTTTGGAGCGGGCGACGAGGCTCGAACTCGCTACCTCCACCTTGGCAAGGTGGCGCTCTACCAGATGAGCTACGCCCGCGCGTCAGCCGGACTGAACCGGCATTGACTGTCACGCTTCGCTTACCCTTTCGCTCGGTTGCTTTCCCTCCGACTCAGCCTGGTCTCCAAGGCCGATGGCCTTGTCGCTCGGCTTCGCTCCAGTCCAAGCTCCCTCGCAGGGCCGCGCTCAGCGCTTCTTTTTGGTGGACGATACAGGACTTGAACCTGTGACCTCCCGCACGTCAAGCGGATGCTCATACCAGCTGAGCTAATCGTCCGAAAAGCAAGTGTTATTATATCCAATCCCCACGGCTTTGTCAACTCTTTTTTCATTTCCCCCACGAATACCGTCCTCAGGGGACAATATCCGTGGGAAAAATGGCAAAACAGGGCAATAAGCAGACTAAAATCGTCCGTCACAGCTCCACGCAAGGCAGGGATATTTCAGTCAAAAGTCCTCCGTCGGGGGCGTTCTCGGCGTGGATACTGCCGCCGTGGGCCTTGACGATGCTCTGGCAGATGGAAAGACCCAAACCGGAGACCTTTCTGCCCTTGTCTGAGGTGTAAAGCGGTTCAAAAATTTGTCCCAGAAGCTCCCGTGGGACCCCCACGCCGTTATCCCGAAAGCCCAGGCACAGCCGGTCTCCATCCTGGCGGCATCGGACCGTCAATTCCAACTGTGGGACCCCGGCGTGGTTGATACTGTTGGAGATCAGGTTTCCAAAAAGCCGGCGCATCTGCTGCCAGTTACAGATAAACTGCGCTTTGGGGGCGTCGCACTGGACAGAAAATTTTACCCCCGCGTCCTGAAGCTCCTCGCCATACTCCTCCTCCAGACGGCGGCACAGCTCCTCCGCCGTCATCAGGGCCATGGGGTGGTCGCCGCCGTGGATTCCCACATCCAGATAGTCGTCGAACTCATCTACCACCGCCTTGAGCCGCAGGGCCTTTTCGTGGATGAGGCCCACATACTGCTCCCGCCGCTCCTGACTCAGCTCCGCCGAGCGCAGACGCTCGGAGTACCCCAGCACCGAGGTGAGGGGGGTCTTGATATCGTGGGAGATGGACGCGATGAGCCGCCGCTCGGCCTGATCCTTGCGCTCCGCCGCCGCCGTCAGGTCGGCAAAGGTATTTTGGAGCCGTCCGATCTCGTCGGAGCGCACCGTCCGCTCAGGAGCCTTGCCCGTCTCATAATATTCCTGCATGGTTTTTCGCAGCCGGATAATAGGGGCGATGACCAAAAAGAAAAAGACGGCGGCGCCCACCACGAAGACCGCCAGATTCAAAAAGAACAGGCCGATAAAGGCTGAACGGGACATTGCCTGCCAAAGGGCGGGGTCTGTTGAGACGCCGTAGGCCGTCACGATGTAGCCCGCCATGGACCGAACAAAGTAAGCCGACAGGGCAAACCAGCTCACCAAGCACAGCAGCACCACCACAAGAATAAATTTCACCCGCAGCCGACTGGACAGCCAGCCCACGCCGGGAAAACTCCGCTTACGCTCCATGCTCCTCTTCCTCCAATCCGCTCTGGGTCACAAAGCGGTAGCCCTGACCCCAGACCGTCTTGATGTAACGCCACTCCGGGTCTATCTTCAGCCGCAGGTTCTTGATATTCACCGCCACGGCGCTAATGTCGCCATACTCCGTCTTCCACACGTCCCGGTATATGCGCTCCCGTGAGAGGGTCCGGCCCGCGTGGGACATCAGATAGCCCAATATCTCCAGCTCACGGGTGGAGAGGGGGACCGTTTCCCCGGCACGCTGGGCTATCATATTCTCCGCGTCCAAGGATATCTCCCCAATGCGGAGCGCTCCCCGGCCAACCGGGGCGGCGGCAAGCCGGGACTGGCGGCGGAGATGGGCCTCCACCCGCGCTGAGAGCACCTCCACCTCAAAGGGCTTGGTCAAATAGTCGTCCGCTCCCAGATTCAGGCCGGCAACGATGTCACGGGCAGAGTCCTTGGCGCTTAAAAAGAGGATAGGACATTCCACCTTGTCCCGCACCCGGCGGCAGACCTCCAGCCCGTCTATTCCCTTCATCATAATATCCAGCAGAATGAGGTCAAAGCTCTCCCCCGTCAGCCGCTCCAGGGCCTCCTCCCCGGAGTGGGCCATGGTCACGGTATAGCCCTGGTCGGTGAGCACGTCGGAAATAAGCATACAGATGGAGGCGTCGTCATCCACCACAAGAATTTTAGCGGCCATCACAGCACCTTCTTTCTGTGCAAGAGCATATCACAACCGCGGTAAAAAATCCATGAAAAAGTATGAAGATGGGGAAAACGGGGGCTGTCCAACTATGAAAAATTATGAGAAGAGGGGCAAAAGCATTGACTTTCCGGCTCCAAAAAAACTAAGATAGGTGCGTCCTCCCGCTGCGGAGGACGCACCATTTTGTTTCCCGGAAGGTGATCGCTTTGCTGCAAAAAATCGCCCATGCCCTGACCCGAAAACCAAAGCTGGTGGCCACCGTCGCCGTACTGCTGCTCATTCCCAGCGTCCTCTGCGCCGCCGCTACCCGGGTCAATTACGACATTCTCTCCTACCTCCCCGCGGAGCTGGATTCGGTGAAGGGCGAGGCCCTGCTGGAGGACCCGTTCCAGATGGCCGCCACCACCATGCTCATTGTAGAGGGTATGCCCCCGGAATACTCCAACCAGCTCTTGGCCGAGGTGGAGCAGGTACCGGGGGTGAGCAACGTTATCTGGCTGTCCAACCTCATCGGCGTACAGTTTCCCACGGAAATGCTTCCCACGGACCTGCGGGACATTTTCTTTTCCGGGGACGCCACCATGATGATCGTCCAATATGACAGCCCCGGCGCCTCGGAGCGCACCATGAACGCCATCGACGCGGTGCGAAAGCTATGCAATCAAAAGTGCTTTCTGGCCGGGTTCTCGGTCTTTATCCGGGACACCAAGGACCTCATTTCCAGGGAAATGCCTCTGTATGTGGTAATGGCGGTGATCCTGTCCATTATCGCCATGGGCCTCACCATGGAATCCTCCCTGCTGCCGGTGGCGCTGATGCTGAGCATCGGTCTTGCCATTCTCTATAACTTCGGCACCAACATTTTTATGGGGGAGATCTCTTTTATTACCCAGGCCATCGCCGCCGTGCTGCAGCTGGGCGTGACCATGGATTACTCCATCTTCCTCTATGACCGCTACCGGGAGGAGGCTCCCCAGTATGAGGACAAGCGGGACGCCATGGCGGTATCTATTGTGGCGGCCTTCAAGTCCCTCTTCGGCTCCTCCCTCACCACCATCGCCGGATTTTTGGCCCTGTGCTTTATGCGTCTGACCCTGGGCCGGGATATTGGCCTTGTCATGGCAAAGGGTGTGGTGCTGGGCATTGCCACCGTCATTCTGGTGCTCCCCGCCATCCTCCTTTTGATGGACGGCGCCATCCAAAAGCACCGCCACCGCTGCCTCAAGCCGGACACCACCGGCCTCAACGCCTTTGTGGTGCGGCACAGCAAGAGCTTTGTGATCCTCTTTGTTCTGCTTTTCATCCCCGCCATATACGCCAACAACCACACGCAGATGTACTACAAGCTGGACGAGGCCGTGCCCCAGGATATGCCCTCCATCGTCTCCAACAACAAGCTCAAGGACGAGTTCAACATGGCCTCCACCCACTTCATTGTCATGAGCGACAGCCTGGACCACGCCTCCATGAAGGAGCTGACAAAGGAGATCGACGCTCTGCCGGGCATCACCAGCAGCGTGGCCTATGACAAGCTCCTCCCCGACGGCATCCCCGACTTTTTCATTCCGAAGGACATCAAGGATATCTGCAAGCAGAACGGCTACCAGATGATGATGGTCAACTCCAAGTACGTCACCGCCTCCGACCAGGTGGGCGAGCAGTTGGCACAGCTGGACGCGCTTTTGAAGCGCTACGATCCCGACGCCTACATCACCGGCGAGGCCGCCATGACCAACGACCTGATCCAGGTCGCCAACGAGGATTTTCGGGTCACCAGCTATCTCTCCATCCTCGCTATCTTTATTCTGGTGGCCATTGCCTTCAAATCCATCTCCATCCCTGTGCTGCTGGTGGCCACCATCGAGCTGGCTATCTACATTAACCAGGGTATTCCCTACTTCACCGGCTCAGAGGTAGCCTTTATCACCCCCACGGTCATCAGTTGTATCCAACTGGGCGCCACGGTGGACTACGCTATCCTCATGACCACCCGCTTCCAGGAAGAGCTGCAAAAGGGCCTGGACCGGAAGATCGCCATCCAGAATGCCGCCAAGGCCGCCGACGTGTCCATCCTCACCAGCGCCCTGGTCTTCTTCTGCGCCACCTTAGGCGTCGCCCTGGTATCCACCATGGACCTCATCAGCGGCATTTGCCTCATGCTCTCCCGAGGCGCGGTCATCTCAGCGCTCATCTGTATGTTTATCCTCCCCTCGGTACTTGTCACCTTTGAGCCGGTCATCGCCAAGACCACCCTTCACTGGCGAACGCCCAGGGCGCCCCGACAGCGCAAGGGGCTGAAGCCCAACGCGGAGGCCGCCTTCCACGAAGAGGAATCCACCGCCCACAAGGAAGAAACCACCGGGGAGGAAAAAGTCCCCGCTTTGCAAGGAAAGGAGTCCGATCCCCAATGAAAAACTTCTGGAAACGTATTCTGGCCCTGTCTCTGGCCGGGATCCTGACCGCGGGAGCCATGCTTCCCGCCTCCGCCGCCGCCATTCCGCCCGCGGTGGACGAGACCTATTACGCCACCCTGGACTACTACGGCGCCGTGACCGACGCCAGCGTGGTCAAGAGCTACCGTCTCAACGGAGCGGCCTCCCTCACCGACTACGGCAACTATGACCAGGTCGTCAACCTCACCGACGGCCTTGCCCCCAGTGTGGACAACGGCTCCGTCACCTTCACCTTTGGGGAGGACGCCCCGGAGAAGTTTTACTTTGAGGGCAAGACCCAGCAGCCCTTTGCCCAGCTGCCCTGGAACATTGCCGTATCCTATAAGCTCAACGGCGCGCCCATAGAGGCTCCCGCCCTGGCGGGCAAGACAGGACTGGTAGAAATATTCCTTGATGTAACTGCCAATCCCGCCGCTTCGGCCTACAGCCGGGACAATCTGGTCCTCACCGCCGCGGCCATGTTCAACGACGACGATATTACCGCCCTGGAAGCTCCCGGAGCCGAGGTCCAGATGATCGGCAACCTGCGCGCCGTCCTGTTTATGATCCTCCCCGGCGAGGAGCAGCACTATGTCATCCGGGTGGGCAGCGAGGACTTTTCCTTCTCTGGGCTTATCCTCCTGGCCGTCCCTGCCACCCTTCAGCAGCTGGAGCAGGTAAAGGACCTGCGGGAGGCAAAGGAGAAGGGGGAGGACTCCCTGGACGCCATCGGCGACAGTATGGACGCCATTCTGGACGCCATGGAGGGTATGACCGGCAGCCTCAACACCGCCGCCAACGGCCTGGACCAGCTCAACGCCGCCCGGGGGACCCTTCAAAACGGTAAGGGCGAGGTCTATGACAAGACAGACCTGGCCCTGGGCGACCTGGATGCCCTGGCCAACACCTTGGGCAGTCTGGACAAATACTCCGCCACCGCCTCCCAGGCCATCACCGACCTTAACGGGAACCTCAACAGTCTCAATTCGTCGGCCCAGGCGTTAAAGCCCGAGCTGGAAAACGCCCGGAACGCCATCGCCGCTATCCAGGCCGACACCAAAGCCCTTGCCGAACTTTTGGAGGACGTGGAGGGCTACAATAAGCGGGCCACTACCATTGCCGACAGTCTGGCCGACCAACTGGAGGACATGAACGCCAACATGGATAACCTCCAGCTCAACCTCTACATGCTGAGAAACGCCCTGGCCGACACAAAGGGGGTCTCCCCCCTCAGCACCTCGGACATTCTCTCCCTCCTTTCCCCGGAGGAGGCAAGCCAGATGAAGCAGGTGCTCCAATACCGCCAGCAGTACGAAGAGGCTATGAACGATGAAAACTCCGATGTCCCCAAGGACGCTACCTTTGAGGAATTTCTCATTTTAGGCGCCTTTAAGCCCAAGTATGAGCAGCAGGCCGAGGCCGCGATCCAGGCCCAGATCACCGCCGCCTATGAGCAATATGCCGCCCAGGTCATCGCTGCCGGAGGCACTCCCATGACGCCCGAGGAGTTTGTGGCCCAGGACGCCATTCAGGCTCAGATCGCCGCAGGCAAGGCCCAGGCTGAGGCTGGCTTCTGGGACGCTTACACCGCTTTTCTGGCCGACCAGAGCGAAGCCGCGCTGAAGCTAAAGGCTCCCGCCAAGGCCGCCAACGAAGCCTATGAAAAGTTTGTTGACAAGCAGCCTATGCTGAATACCGTCAATAAAAAGATCAAGGAAATAAACACTCTCATTACCGACATTACCTCTCCCACCGCCAAGGTGGTGGACGACCTGGCCGAGCTGGCCGGCGACGTGGGAGACTCCGGCATTACCGGCGACCTGGGCAATTTGGCGGGGCTGTGCCGGGACCTACTGAAAACCATGAAGGAGCACGAGGGGGAGGGGGCCTCCCTTTTGGCCCACGCCAACGACCTGGGCGACCTGGCAAGCCGAGTCACCCAAAACTGCGACGATCTGTTGGAGCAGGTAGACGCGCTGAATACCACCCTCAACGCCTATGAGCCGGAGCTTCAGTCCGCCGTAAGCGATATCCAGACCCTCTCCGGCTCGGCCCAGTCCACTCTCCATGATCTCTCCGGCATGATTGCCTCTATGGAGAACCTGCTGAAAAGCGTTGGACCTCAATTGGATGCCGGGGCGCAAAACACTCTAAACGGCGTCTCCGCATCCCTCCGCAAGGCCACCCAGGGCCTGGACGAGATCGACACCATCCGCACCGCCAAGGACACCATCAAGGACCTTATCGACAGCGAGTGGGACGACCACACCGGGCAGGTGGACGGTCTTTTGAACATCGACGCCGGGGCCGTCCCGGTCTCCATGACCGATGAGCGCAATCCCGCTCCCGGCAGCATCCAGTATGTGATGCGGACCCAGGAGATCAAAGCGGAGAACGCCGCGGAGGAGACCATCCCTCAAACGGAAAAGAAGGAGACCACCTTCTGGGGCCGGGTGGCCGCTATGTTCCAGGGAATCTGGGAGAGCTTCAAGCGTCTGCTCCATATCGGGTAAGATCAAAAATGGGCCGGTGTTTCCACCGGCCCATTTCTTTGTTTTCAGGGCGTGCTTTGCCCAAATTCTCCTTTTGCGCATAGAATGGAGGGAAACGAGCAAAAGGAGGAATCTTCATGCAAACCGAGCAGCTTTTCGCTCCTGACCGCGAGACCTTCCAGCGGGTGTGGCGGCGGGTCATGCCCCAGGACCGTCCAGGCTCCCCCATTACTCTGGACGATGATGTTGAGGCGGCTGTGGAGACCGCCTCTCCCGTTCCTCTCCCAGCGGCTGTCTCTCCCACGCCGCCCCAATCGCCCCCCGTAGCCTGTCTTGGACCATCCAGCGCCGGAGCCGTTCCCGCCCTGGATCAACTGCTCTTACTTACCGCCGAGGCTTGGCAGGCATACCTAGCCATGGGTGGACGCGCCAGTCAGGCAACCCTTCCCACCGCTCTGGCCCAGGCCAAGCGACAGCAGTTCCGTCGGCTGGCGGCGGCCCGCTTTCTCATCTCCGGGGAGCCTTACCGTCTTCCCGAAATAAAGCGTCCCCAGGCCGGCGCCCTGCCGCTGGCTATCCGGGAACGCTACCAGGCCGAACAGCAGGCGGCTCTGAATTTCCTTACCGCCGCTGAAGCCACCTCCGATCCATGCCTCACCGACCTCTACCGCGCTCTGGCAATGGAGAACCAGACCCACGCCGGGCAACTCCGGGAGTGGCTGGAGAGGATGTAATACCCAAAAGCTCCTCCGTCTCAAGGGACGGAGGAGCTTTTTACGGATATTTCCTTTTATACCTCCGCAGTCGGCGCAAAGGTCTGCACCGAGCGTCTGTCCTGGCTTTGCCGCTCCTCGATGGCCTCCTTCAGGATCAGGTCCTTCACCTTCATCAGCCGGATGGTGGAGGCGCGCTCATTCTCATCCAGCTTCATGGTGATATACTTGATGGTCTCCTGCATCTGAGGTATTTTTACATACTCCAGAGCGTTGACCCGGCGGCGGGTCTTTTCGATCTCCTGGGCCAAAAGCTGGGAGGTCTTCTCCACCTCAGCCAGGTGGAGCATATCCTGAAAAACCTCCCGCAGGGCCTCTACCGCGTCGTCCAGCTCGCCGCTGGTGGCGGCGAAGCCGTAGGGAGCGGCTCCGCTGCCTCCCTGGTTGGTGTGGAACTGGTAAACGGGCACGTCCACCGACATGATGTTTTTGAACTCCATCTCCAGCGACACTGTGGCGGTGGGGTAGAGGATGGCCTGTTCCAACATTTCGGGGGACATGACCGCCCCGGCGGCGGCAAAGGCGGTGTTGGCCCGCTCCAGGCCCTCCTCCACCTTTCGGCGCAGCGCGCGGTTTTCCCGCACCACGTCCATGAACTGCTTCATCAGCTCATCCCGCTTGTCCTTGAGGAGCTTATGGCCCCGGCTGGCAGTGCGCAACCGGGTCTTGAGCCGGGTCAGCTCCATGCGGGTGGGGTTTACATTCAGCACCGGCATGGCTTACCCCTCTTTCTTGGGCAGGTACTTTTCGATGAACTCGGGCTTGATGCGCTTCAGCTCCGACTTGGGCAGAATGGACAGTAGCTCCCAGCCCAGGTCCATGGTCTCGATAATGCCCCGGTCAGTGTCGCTGCCCTGGGAGACATAGCGCTTTTCAAATTCATCGGCGAATTTGGCGTAGAGAAGGTCGGTGGGGCTGAGGGCCGCCTCGCCCAGAATGGACATCAGCTCCTTATTTTCCTTGCCGGTGGAATAAGCGGCAAAGAGCTGGTTCATTACCCCGGAATGGTCGGCCCGGGTCTTACCCTCGCCCACACCCTTGTCCTTCAGACGGCTCAGGGAGGGCAGCACATCGATAGGAGGGGTAACGCCCTTGCGGAACAGCTCCCGGCTCAGGATGATCTGGCCCTCAGTGATATATCCCGTCAGGTCTGGGATGGGGTGGGTCTTGTCATCCTCAGGCATGGTTAGGATGGGGATCATGGTGATGGACCCCGGCTTGCCCACCTGCCGCCCCGCCCGCTCATACATAGTGGCCAGGTCGGTATAGAGATAGCCCGGGTAGCCACGGCGGCCCGGGACCTCCTTTTTGGCGGCAGACACCTCACGGAGGGCCTCAGCGTAGTTGGTAATGTCGGTAAGGATGACCAACACGTGCATGTTCTTTTCAAAGGCCAGGTACTCCGCCGCCGTCAGGGCCATGCGGGGGGTGGAAATGCGCTCCACGGCGGGGTCGTTGGCCAGATTGGTAAAGAGCACCGTGCGGTCAATGGCACCGGTGCGCTTGAACTCCTCCACAAAGAAATTGGATTCCTCAAAGGTGATACCGATGGCGGCAAAGACCACGGCAAAGTTGGCCCCCTGGTCGCCCAGCACCTTAGCTTGACGGGCGATCTGGGCCGCCAGGGCGGCGTGGGGCAGGCCGGAGCCGGAGAAGATGGGCAGCTTTTGCCCACGGACCAAGGTATTCAGCCCGTCGATGGCGGAGATGCCGGTCTGGATGAACTCGTCGGGGTAGTCCCGGGCGGCGGGGTTCATGGGCAAGCCGTTGATGTCCCGGTATTCGTCGGGAAGAATGTCGGGTCCGCCATCGATAGGCTGTCCCATACCGTTGAAGACCCGGCCCAGCATCTCCCCGGACACCCCCAACTGCAGGGGATGGCCCAGAAAACGCACCTTGGACTCGGCCAGGTTGATACCGGCGGAGGGTTCAAAGAGCTGGACCACGGCGGAATCGCCGTTGACCTCCAGCACCTTGCAGTGGCGCACCTCGCCGCCCGGCAGCTCGATCTCGCCCAGCTCGTCATAGGTGACGCCCTGGACGCGCCTGACCACCATCAGAGGGCCGTTGACCTCTTGGATCGTTTTATATTCCCGGATCACAGCTCCTCGCCTCCCTTCTCCACGGCCATGCGGATCTGCTCAGCCATCTCCTCGGCCATGTCGGCGTAGACCGTAGGCATATCCGCGTCAGGCACGCTCTTGGCCCGGCCCATCCGCTCCCGGAAGGGTATTTCAAACAGATCGGTGGGCTTGGCCCCCTGGGCCACCGCCTCCCGGCAGAACTTGTCGTAGTCCAGGATCATGCCCAGCATCTTTTCCTGGCGCTCATAGCTGGAGTACCAGTCCACCTCCATAAAGCCGTTCTGCTGGAGGAAGTCCTCCCGGATCATCTTGGCGGTCTCCAGGGTGAGCTGGTCGGCGGGGGAGAGGGAATCCTTGCCCACCAGCTGGACGATCTCGTTGAGGCTGGCCTCCTCCTGAAGGATGGCCATGGCCTGGTTGCGGTTACGCATGAACTCCTCACCCAGGTTCTCGTCATACCACGGCTTCAGGGAGTCCAGGTACAGAGAGTGGGAGGTGAGCCAGTTGATGGCGGGGAAGTGGCGGCGGTAGGCCAGGGAGGCGTCCAGGGCCCAGAAGACCTTGGTGATACGCATGGTGGCCTGACTCACCGGCTCAGAAAGGTCGCCGCCGGGAGGCGAGACCGCCCCGATGGCGGTGAGGGAACCCCGTCGCTCCTCGTCGCCGCCCAGACATTCCACCACGCCGGAGCGCTCATAGAACTGGCTCAGGCGGGAGGAAAGATAGGCGGGATAGCCTTCCTCGCCGGGCATTTCCTCCAGACGGCCCGACATCTCCCGGAGAGCCTCGGCCCAGCGGGAGGTGGAATCGGCGATAACGGCCACATCGTAGCCCATGTCCCGGAAATACTCGGCGATGGTGATGCCAGTGTAGATAGACGCCTCACGGGCGGCCACAGGCATATCGGAGGTGTTGGCGATGAGCACGGTGCGCTTCATCAGCGGCTCGCCGTTGCGGGGGTCCACCAGCTCGGGGAACTCCCGGAGCACGTCAGTCATCTCGTTGCCCCGCTCGCCGCAGCCGATATAGATAACGATGTCCACATCGGACCACTTAGCCATCTGGTGCTGCATGACGGTCTTGCCCGAGCCGAAGGGGCCGGGGATGGCCGCCGTGCCGCCCTTGGCCACCGGGAAAAAGGTGTCCACAATGCGCTGGCCGGAGAGCAGCGGGGTCTTGGGGGGATACTTGTGCTTATAGGGACGGCCCACACGGACGGGCCAGCGCTGCATCATGCAAAGTTCATGCCGCTGTCCCTTGTCGTCCACCAGGATACCCACAGGGTCGGTAACGGTGTACTCCCCCGCCGTGATGGACAGGATGGTGCCGCTCAAATGAGGGGGGAGCATGATCTTATGGAGAACGGATACGGTCTCCGGGACCGTTCCGATCACGTCGCCACCCACCACCTTGTCCCCAGACTTGACAGTGGGAGTAAACTCCCACTTTTTCTCCCGGCTCAGGCCGGGCAGCTCAATGCCACGGGTGATATTGGCTCCGGCCACCTTCATGATCTCCTCCAGTGGGCGCTGGATGCCATCGTAGATATTCTCGATCATACCGGGACCCAGCTCCACGGAGAGGGGCGCGCCGGTAGTGACTACCTCGGCTCCGGGACCCAGGCCGGAGGTCTCCTCGTAGACCTGGATGGAGGCCGAGTCGCCGTTCATGGTCAATATCTCGCCGATGAGCCGCTTGGGACCCACCCGGACCACATCGGCCATGTCGGCGTCGGTCAGCCCAGTAGCCACCACCAGCGGGCCAGAGACCTTCACAACTTTTCCGCTCAAATTTTCGACCTTCTTTCTGAAAAAGGTGAGTATATGCAAAATGAGATCACGGGCGGGTTTGGAACCCGCCCCTACAAAGGGTAGGAAGTCTCTCTGTAGGGGCCGGTTCCAAACCGGCCCATCCTTTATCACAAAATATCAGCTCCCACGGCACGCTCCACCGCGGTCTTCACGGCATCCATGCCGATACCCAGGGCGCCTTCCCTGCCGGGGATGAGGATGACCGCCGGAGTTACCGCGTCCTTGTAACGTCCCACGTCGGCAGCCATGCTTTTGGCAAAGCCCTCGGTAAGATAAATAATGGCGTAATTCTCCTTTGCCAGCCGGTGGAGGAGCAGCCTTGCCTCCTCCACTGTCTCGGCGGGGTAGACGTCCAGGCCCAGGGTGCGGAACCCCAGCACGCTGTCCCGGTCCCCAATGGCGGCGATCCTATACTCAGACATAGCACTCACGCAGCCTTTCCCGGATGATCTCCGCCCCCGCTCCCGCCTTTCGCAGGGACAGGATGGTGCGGATGGCGGTGGCCTCCGCCTCTCTGGCACAGAGATAGCCCACCACCGGTTCCTCTCCAAAGGGGACGCGCCTGGCCTGAGAGAGATAGGCCATCAGGGCGTTATCACAGGCACGCTCAAACTCGGTGAGGCTGCCTTCGCCGGACGCGGCGGCGTCCGCCCCTACTGCCGCGGCCTTCTCCAACTCGGCTGGAAAGAGCTTGCCCCACGCTTCCTTAGGCGCCTCGGCAACGGTCTGCACATCCACGTTTCCGCCGGGGAGCAGGTCCCTTTCGATCTCCACCGGCGGCACGCCCATCCGAATGCAGCGCACGGCGGTACGAAGGTTCACTGTGTCCACCGACAGGCGGACGTACCCCCGGAGAAATTCGCTGCCGCACTCCGCCGCTGCGCCCGCCATTTCGGCGTAGCATGCCTTGTCCAGGATGAGGTCGCACTTTTGGGGGTCCTTTTCCTTTGCCAATGCCGTCTGGGCCTTGCTTATGGCGGTACGGAAGGTCTCGGAAAAGTCCTCCATGTCCCCCCGGTGGAAAGCCTCGGCCAGAAGGTCAGGCTCATACCGCCCCCCGGACATGAGCAGCCGCTTGGCGTTCTCGCCCAGGGCCTCCGCCTTCAGCAGGGCCTTGGCGTTGTGGTAATCGTATTTGATTTGAAAGACCTCTACCAGCCGGGGCTGGGGGACGGATCTAGCCAGGTCGGCAAAAACAGCCGCCCTGGCCTGGGAGAGCACCGCATTGACGGCGCTCTGGCTCAGGTCCTCTGGCTCGGCGTAACCGCACTCGGTAAGGACCTTCACCGCCTCCTCATCGGAACGGGCGTCCACCATCCGCTCCCGCCGCTCTTTGGTAAGCAGGGAGTTCTCCATGGCCCGGACACGGGCGGATATGGTGAGATAATCGGTGTCTTTCACAGCGCCCTCCTATTCCCCGAAGAGAAGCTGAGCCACCTGCCGCTCCAGCTCTGGCCGGGACAGCCGCACCAGAACGTCGAAGGCACAGTTGACCTCCACGCCGTCGCCGACGAGGATAAACCCGCCCCTGATATCCCTGGTCTCATCGGCCACAGTAAGCATGGCGGTGCCCTTTGCGATGGCGGTAACGGTGTTCACCGTGGTCTCCAGCACGGCGCCCAGCTTCCCCTGGGTGGCCGCCTCGGGCAGCTTGGGTGCCACGGCCTTGGCCAGCAGCTCATTGGCCCGGGCAGCCACCTTGGTACCAATTTTAGCCTTATCCGCCGGGGAGAAAATGAGTTCCTCCCGCCCGGTGGAGGAGGCTTTGACGCACAGCTTTGCCAGCAGCTCCACATACTCCTCCTGGGGGAGAGAGAGGAGCTTTTCCAGAGCGGCGTCAAATGCCTGGGAAAGCATCTCCTGCTTGGCCGAGAGAAGAAGTCTGCACCCCTCCATCTGGGCCATGCTGTCCAGCCGCTCCAGCCGCTCCTTTGCCGCCCGCTCTCCCTGAGCGAGGATGGCTCCACTCTCAGCCCGGGCCTTCTCCTCCCATGACTGGGTGATGGCGCGGGCCTGGGCCTTGCCCTCGCTCAGAATGGCGTCGGCCTGAGCCTGGGCGTCGGCGGCAATGCGGGCGGTGATCTTATCCAATCCGTTCATGCCTGTGCCCCCCTTACAGGGCATTCATCAGCAGCAGAATGGTCGCCAACAGGGAAAGGATGGCGTAAAACTCCACGATACCGCAGAGAATAATGCCCTTACTGGCCTCGTTGGGCTTCTTCGCCACAATGTTGATGGAGGCCGCCGCCACCCTCGCCTGGGCAATGGCGGAAAGGAAGCCGCCGATGGCAATGGGCAGACAGGAGCAGAAGACCACCATTCCCTGGGAAATGGTCAGGCTCACGATCCCGCCGGAGAATGCTCCCAGAGTAAACAGGACGAAGAACCAGGCAACGATACCGTAAAGGCCCTGTGTACCGGGAAGGACTTGCAAAATGAGGCACTTGGAAAAGTGCTCGGGAGTCTCGGAGACTACGCCGGCGGCAGCCTCGCCCACCATTCCGGTCCCCTTCGCGGAACCCACGCAGCACAGAACCACCGCCAAAGCGGCTCCCAAAAAGGCCAGTCCCTGGCCGCCAAAGGTCTCAAACAGTACTTGCATTTTAATTTTCCTCCTTAATAATGTCTACATATTGGGTTTCAACTTTCAGAGGGCTGAAGGCTCTTCCGCCCTCCTTGTAGAACCGTCCGAAATACTCCAGGCACTGGAGCCGCAGATCGTGGACATAGCACCCCAGCAGGTTCAGCGCCAGGTTCAGGGCGTTGCCGATGAGGGAGATGATGACAAAGCCCACCACATTCCCAAACACGCTGCCCAGGGTGTTAAAGACCTGAGAGATGACGCTGCCCGCCAGCATCAGGGCCATAAGGCGCAGGTAGGAGAGGATGTCGCTGAAAAAGCCGCTGATACCGTTATATACAAGGCCGATAAGGCTGGTAAGCTTACCAAAGCCCTTGGCGTTTCTGGTGCCTCCCAGGGCCAACATCAGCGCGCCCACGATCAGGACCACGGGCATACCGCCCACGTTCCCAATGCCCAAAACCGCCAGGGCGACCCCCGCCAGAATGATCCACCAGGTGATCTCGTTGAAAAGAGCGTCCACAAGATCCCCGGCCTGAACCTTCCGCACCACGCTGATAGCCATACCCGTCACCACCTGGATCAGGCCCAGGATCAACGAACCGATGAGGATGGCGATGGTGTCGTTGAGGGGGGTAAAGAGGGCGGGCATGGTAAAAGTGCTCGCCGGGTCAATGAGTTTCAGCAGTTGGGGAATAAAATCTCCCAAAAAGCCTCCTGTCAAAGCGCCCCAGATAAAGGTGGAGATGCCGCACCAGAAGAACAGCTCCATAAAGTTGCGCATACTTTCCTTGGGCCTGGCCTTCAACAGTACGAAAGCGGTTCCCGCCACCATAATGATCCCGTAGGCCATGTCGGCCATCATCATGCCGAAAAAGACCACAAAGAAGGGGAACATCAGAGGGTTGGGGTCGATGCCGTCGTAGGCGGGAAGGGAGTACATCTCGGTAATGGTGTTCATGCACCGGGTGAGGAAACCGTTTTTCAGCTTTACCGGCACCTGAGGGTATTCCTCCTCGGTTGGCTCAGCGGTCTCCCAAGCGCAGAGGAAGCGATCCAAAACGCCCTTTAATCGCTCCTCCTCTTCCGCCGGGAACCAGCCGGAAAGGCAAAAGGCCGCGTCGGTGTCCACCACACGGGTCTTGGCCTCCTCTCTGCTCAGCTCCTGTCCTGAGCGGTCCAGGTAAAGCCGCAGCTCCCCGGTCTTTTCGGCATAGGTCTCAATGGACGCCTGGATCTGGGCGGCCTTGGCTTCATTTTCAGCCAGGAGCCGTTCCAGCCGCCTGTCGTTCTCCGCCGCCGTTCCCGTCATGCCCCGGAAGGAGCTTTGGGAAAAGCCCAGCCGCCGCAAAACCTCCCGTGCCTGCTCGGAAACGCTGTTGTGGCAGAGGAAAAAGAGGTATTGGAAATTGGTATCCGTCCCGCCGGGGGTAACGGCACAAAATTCTCCCGCCTCGGCCAGTTCCTCCTCCAGCTTCTCCAGTCCGCAGGAGACCGGCAGAGCGCCAAAAAGGGCGGTGGTGGCGTCGGTGGAGGACGTTTCCAAAGGAACATTCAAGGTCAGCCACGGCCCCAGAGCCGCGCGCTGGGAACGGAGCTTGGCCGCCTCATTGGCCAAAGCCTCCAATTCCCGCTTGGCCTCACAGACCGCCCGGGCCGTCTCCCCCGCCCGGTCGCTCCGGGGATCGAAAAAGTCTTTTCCCGCCACCGTGGGCCGGGGCGAGAGAAGGCCGGGCTTGTCCCCACCGTTTTGTTCCAGCAGGGTCAACGCCTGGATCGCCTGCTCCCGGCGCTCCCGAAGCTGGTGGACCCCCTCGTCCGACGGGCGGGTCAATCCCTCCCACACAGGGTCGTCCGCTTCGGCCTGCCGCTCATCTACCTCCACGCATCCCAGACGCTGGAGGGCTTTTAAGATCTCCTCCCGGTCCTGGCGCAGAGCAATGAGCCGCAGACGTTTCATTGCTACGATGGACATATCAGTCTCTCACGACCTTTCCCGCGATCAGCTCGGCGGCCTGGGCCAGCTTTTCACCGGCGGCGGCCTTCAGAGCGTCCCGCTCCTGCTCGTATTTCTTCATTGTCGCCTTGGCCTGCTCGGCTCCCTTGGTCTCGGCCTGGGCCAGCAGCTCCTTTGCCTTTGCTTGAGCCTCCCGCCGCTCTTGAGTCAAAGCGGCTTCGCCATCCCGTTGGGCTTGTTCCACCAATGCTTTGACCTGGGCCTGGGCCTGGGTCTTCTTCTCCCGGGCCAAAGTCTCGCTGTCTGTCACCAGCCTCATCATATCCTCTGCCATGATCTCACCACACTCTCCTGAATTTGGTAATGTTTCCTTTCTATCATACCCAAAAGTAAGGCAATATTCAAGGGATTTTTGCATTTCTCACAATTCTTCATGGTTCATTGTTCTATGGATGGAAAAACGCCGGACCCTTTCGGGTCCGGCGTGAAAAAAGCCTTTCCAAACTCACGGTATCCACAGCGGGGTAGGGGTCTCCTCCGGCTCCGCGGAAGGCTCGGGCGCCGGGGTCGGCTCCGCGGAAGGCTCAGGGGCAGCGGTGGGCAGGGACGGCGGCGGAGTCAGAGCAGGGGGCGGGGTCTCCCAGGGCTTGACCAACACGCTCTCCTGCCAGCGCAGGGCGCTCTCCCCGCCGGGGAGGATATAGACCAGCCGGTCTTCGGTGAAGCCGGTCTCGGCCAGCACTTGGAGGCCACTGGCATAGGCGTCCTCGCTCTCAGGAGCGGGGACATAGACCCGGTGGGCAAACTCGCCCAGCATAAAGGGGGTCTGGCCGCTGAGGTCGCCTTCCTTGCTCAGGACCCCGGCCCCGGCGGAGTAGGAAATTTTCGTATCGGGGTAGTCCTTCATGGCCTCTTTGAGCGCGGCGTAAAACTCCCCTACCGGGGCGGCCAGGCCCCGGTCAAACTGGACGTCGGGGTCGTAAGCCTCTCCCTTTTTGATATAGTGGAGGTTGCCCTCGGTGGGATAGCCGGAGTTTTCCAGCAATATCTCGTCAAAGCCCAGTTCCGCCAGTTCCCGGCACACCCCAATGACATACTCCTGGGCGGCACCGACGCTGACGTTCATCCAGCGGTTTTTCTGGGGGTCCTGCCAGTTATAGCCGCTGTTGGTCTTGATGGCCAGGGAGTTGTCATTCCTGGGAGCCTTGTTATCCTTGAAGCAAGAGACCCTGGCAATGGTATAAAGCCCGCTGTCCGTGATGGCCTTGATGGCGTCGTTCAGCCCCGGCTTGGCCTCGGAGCTATTGAGGGAAATGGCCTGAGGCAGAGATGAGACATAGCCCAGGGTGCCGTCGTCGGCCTTCATATTGAATACCACCGCATTGCCCCCGGCCTGGGCCACCTGCTCCGCCAACCTGCCGTCTGTGATGGCTCCCCGAAGGAGCCATACCGCCTTCACCGCCGGTTCAGGCGTGGGGGTGGGCGTTGGGGTAGGATCGGGGGTGATAATAACGATGTCGTGGCTTTCCACCGGCGCGGGCGCGGGGGTAGAGTCGGCCTTCTGAAGGAAGGGCAGCTCCAGGTGGGCCTGTCCGTCGTCGGTATACACGATGTAACGCTGGGCAAGGAGGAAAAAGGCCACCGCCGCCGCCAATACCGCCAACAGGAGGACGATGAGCGCCGTCAGAATATTCCGTGTCCGGGAGCGTCCATGATAGCTGTCATAACCATAGGTGCGCTTCATCTCCCTCACCTCTTTTCGACAAAATTCTTCGTTTTTTCTCCCTATGGAAGAAAAAGTCCTGACTTTTCTCTTGGCTGGGTATTGTATCACACTTTTTTCAAAAAGAAAAGTCCCTTCTTATTACCCCGCCACAGGGGTGAGCATACGGTCAATCATCACCGCCAGAGCAGCCCGGTTGGTGATCCCGGCAGGGTCCAGGCGTCCGCCGTCGCCGCCCTGCATGATACCCAGGCCGGTCACATGGGCCACAGCCTCCTGTGCCCACTCAGAAATGTCGGCGGCGTCGCTGAACATACCCAAGGCTCCCTGGGCCAGAGGCTCACCCTTATACTGGGCGTAGCGGTAGAGAAAACAGGCCATCTGCTCCCGGGAGACCACATCCCGGCCTCCAAAACGTCCGTCCAGATAGCCGGTGGCAATGCCATAGCCCTTGGCCCAGGCCGCCGCCGTGGCAAACCACGGCTCCACATCAGGGAAGGGAGCTTCCACGGCAGCGTCAGGGGAACCCTCCAGCCGCCACAGGACCAGTATGACGGTGGCCCGGGTCACAGGGAGATAGGGGCCAAAGACCCCCTCCTCCACGCCGGTCATGATCCCCTTCTGGGTCAACTCGTCCACCGCTTCCACAAACCACTCGTCCCCGGCAATATCGCTGTACAAAATGTTCTGTTCCGCGTCAGCCGCCACAGCCTCCGGCGGCATTTCCGGGGCCGCGGCGGCGGGCGTGACAGTCTCCCCCGCCCCACAGGCGCTGGTGGTCAGCAGGGCCAGGACGCAGAGCAGCGCGGCAAACCGCTTGTTCATGGTCTCCACCTCATCTCTTGTTTTCAGGTGTGCAGCAGTTGGTTTCCATCCCCGTCCAGCAACACGCCGGACAGGGGAGGCAGGGATACCGTCTCTCCAGCCGGAAGCTCCAGCTCTGCCGGCTCGGTCCCGGCGTTGAGGCAAACGGTGAGACATTCCCCGTCCAGGTGCCGGACAAACCCCACCGTCCGCTCCGAGCAGGGCAGCCATTCCAGCTCTCCCCGGCGCAGAGCGGCGCGGGTCTTTCTCAGCTTGCCCAGGGCAGCAAACCAGTCCAGCAGCTCCTTGTCCTCCTCCCCCCAGGGGTAGGTACGGCGGTTGAAGGGGTCCTCAAAACCTTCTAAGCCCGCCTCGTCTCCATAGTAGAGGGTAGGGGAACCGGGAAGCGCATACAGGGCCAGGGACCCCAGCTTCAGCCGGGCCTTGCCCCGCGCCCTGGCCTCAGGAGAGAGACGGGATTCCGCACGCTCATCCTTGCTCCACTCCCCGTAGGCGCTGCCCTCCCCCAAAAGGGTGAGGGCACGGACGGTGTCGTGGGTCCCCAGAGAGTTCATCCCGGAGTAAAAGGCCCAGCGGGGGTAATTCTGCCGCTGGCTTTCCACCGCCAGACGGAAGTTCTCCCCACTGTCTCCAAGCAGAAAGCCCAGCATGGCGTTCTTCACGGGATAGTTCATCACCCCGTCACAGTGGCCTCCCAACACATGGCGGCGGCGGACGTCGTAGGCGATCTTGTTGGACGCGTCCTCCCACACCTCGCCGATAATGACCGCGTCGGGCTTTTCCGCCCTGGCCGCCTCATGAATGGCGTGGACCACCCGGTCCGGCAACTCATCGGCCACGTCCAGCCGCCAGCCGTCTGCCCCCGCGCGGAGCCAGGAGCGGATGACGCCGTTCTCCCCGGTGATATATTCCAGCCACTCTGGGTTTTCCTTGTTGGTGGTGGGCATGGAGTAAATGCCCCACCAGGAGGTGTACTGGTCGGGCCAATGGTGAAAGTAAAACCAATCCACATAGGGGGAATCCGGGCTTTGTCCCGCTCCCACAGTGGGGTAAAATCCGTCGCCGTTAAAGTATTTGGAGACAAAGCCGGTATGGTTGAATACCCCGTCCAGCATCACCCGCATCCCCAGAGCATGGGCCTTTTCGCACAGGCGGGTGAAGTCGGCGTTGGTCCCCAGCATGGGGTCTACCTTCTCATAGTCAGCGGTGCCGTAGCGATGGTTCTCCGGGCCTTCAAAGATGGGGCAGAGGTAAACGGTCTCCACCCCCAGGCTCTCCAGGTAGGGCAGCTTTGCCTCAATACCAGCCAGGGAGCCGCCGAAGAAATCCCGGTTGCGAATTTCTCCATGCTCGTCGGGGCGGTGGACAGGCTCCTCCCGCCAATCCTGGTGCACCCAGCGCCCCCCCACCATGCCGGTGGGGTCGGGAATGCTCAGGCGGTGAAAACGGTCAGGAAATATCTGATAGGTGACGCCCTCTCCAAACCAAGGGGCCACCCTCTCCTTACCGTCCCAGACAGTGAGCTGGTACTCGCCGCTGTCTTCAAAGCTGCCGTCAAAACGATAGAGCCGGATAGTATACCACACAAGGCCCACATAACCTGCGGTATCCAGCTCCCCGGAAAAGCAGTCCAGGTCCCCGTCCAGCCCGGACCAGGCCAGCGGGGTCTGTGTCACCTTGTCGTCGTCAAATTCCCACCGGGCGGTAAGCACACCTCCGGCAAAACAGTCCTGCCGCCGGGGGCGGACGGTAAAGGTCACTTTTGTGCCGCTCCCCACCGCGCCGTAGGGGCTTTTGCACCGGACCTCGGCGGGGTCGAACCACTGTGTGATGGCGTCGTCCATAGTATCATTCCATTCTTTCTGGGGATGGTGGAACGGTCTCTTTTTTGCGCACAGGCGCGCTCAGCGCACCAGGGTGTTTTCCACCGGGGGGGCGTCCATGGTGTCCCGGGCGGAAAAATAGTAGTCGATGATATCGGCGGCGATGGCCGAGACCAGCGTGCCCGAGCCGCCGTGCTCCACCACGATGGAGATGGCGATCTCCGGGTCTTCATAGGGGGCAAAGGCCACTAGGATAGCATGGGCCTCGCTGTTGCGGGAGACCTGGGCGGTACCCGTCTTAGCCCCCACCTTTACAGGCAGGTCCCGGAAGTACCGGGCCGCCGAACCCTCGCCGGTCACCATACCCATACCCTTCTTCACCGCGGCCAGGTTATTCTCGTCCAGGTGTATCTCATCCTTGGCCACCGGCACATACTCCTCCACCACCTGGGAAAAATCGCTGGATTTTACCGTCTTCTTTAAATGCGTCGGATAGTGGGAACCGCCGTTGACCAGGGTAGCCACGTAGTTGCAAAGCTGAATGGGGGTCACCTGGGTATTGCCCTGGCCGATGGCGGCGTACATAGTGTCACCCTCGTACCAGGTCTGGTCATGCTTTTTACTGGTCTCCGGCCCGGCGATCTCCCCCGCCTCCTCAAAAAGCTCCAGCCCGGTCTTCTCTCCCAGGCCGAAGAGGGAGGCGTACTCATCTATCTTTCGGATGCCCAGACGAAGACCGGTCTCATAGAAAAACACGTTACAGGAATCCCGGATGGCCTCAGACACGTTTTCGTAGCCGTGGGTACCGCCGTACTGCCGGAAATACCAGCACATGGGCTGGTCCTGGATGCGGTCATAGTGAGTGTAGCGTCCGGTATCCAGGATCTTTTCCGTGGTGGTAATTTTCCCCTCCTCCAGGGCGCCCGCCGCCACCGCCATCTTAAAGGTGGAGCCGGGGGCGTAGAGACCTTGGAGCGCCCGGTTGAAAAAGGGCTTCAGAGGGTCGGCGGCCAGGGCGTTATAGTCCCTGTTATATGTGGACAGGTCGTAGGAGGGATAGGAGGCACAGGCCAGCACGCCGCCGCTCATGTCAGTGACCACACAGGCCCCCGCCTGGCTTTCCTCACTCATGCCGGGAATGTGGCGCTTCAGCGCTTCCTCCGCCACCTCCTGGAGCCGGATGTCCAGGGTGAGCATGAGATTGTCCCCCGGCTGGGGCAGAGCGGGTTCCCCGGTCTCCGGGTCTGTGTGCCAGCTCTCGCTGACCACCTTACCGCTTTGGTTGAGTTCAATATCCTTGGTCCCCGGACCGCCCCGCAGGATCTCCTCAAAGGCCAGCTCTACGCCGCTGATGCCCACGGTGTCGCTCATGGAATACCCTTTGTCCTTATAATTATCCCAGTTCTGGATAGCGCCTACCCGGCCCAGAATGTGGGAAGCGTACTTTGTATTATATTCCCGGACCGTGACCGTGTCGATCTTCACCCCTGCCATATGCCGTTCCTTGACGGCAGTGATAAAGTTGATGTCCACTCCCTGGCAGAGCACGTAGTTGCTGCGGACAACGTCCTTGGAGCGGAGGGTCAGCTCGTAGAGCACCCCCACCAGCTCCCGGCCCTCATTCTCGCTCACGCTCTCCTCCACCTCAAACCAGTCCCGCAGGGCGGAGACGACCTCATCGGCGGTGGAGTTCTTGTCCAGCTGGCGCAGACGAAGGGCGGTGATGAGCCGGGACAGGGAGGTGGGGGAATTAGAGACCGTTCCGTCCTCGGCGGTAGTTGTATTTTCAAAGGGTGACTCCACGGTGAAGCGGAAGGGGGCGGTCCTGGTAATGGGGAGGTTGTCATTCCACTCCACGGCCTGTTCCCTGCAAATTTCCAGCAGCTTCAGCACCGTCTCGTTGCGCTCTTTCTCGTCGCCCATGAGCCGGGTGTCCACCGTCACCTGATAGGCCGCTCGGTTGGACACCAGCAAACGGCCATAACGGTCCAATATCTCTCCCCGGGCGGCCTGTACCGGCTCGGTGACAGCAATTTTTCGGGTGGACTGCTCCAAATAGTAGCTGCCGTTGACCACCTGTAAGTCAAAGAGTACCCAGGCAAAAAGCACCATCACGGCGCACAGCAGGGCCAGCACCATTCTGGAGCGCAGGGCAAAGCGTTTTCCGTCCATGCTCCGCCCTCCTTACAGCACCGTGGCCTTGGGCACCCGGTTAAAGACCCAGCGAAAAACAAGGTACACCAGCGGGACAAAGCACATGCTCCACGCGATCTCCTTCCCCGCCAGAGCCAGCATCGCGCCCAAGGGGGCGGCGTTCAGGAGCAGCCGCCAAAAAACGCGTAGAATGTCGATGGCGGCCAGGGCCAGGGCGGAGCAAATAAAGCAACCCACCAGGTCCTGCCGGAGGACATACTGGGCCAGCAGGCCCAAGCCAAGTCCCAGCAAGACCATGAGGAGGATAGTCACTCCCGGTATGCCGGGGGTGGTCGCGTCAAAAAGAAGCCCCACCGCCAAGCCAAACCCCGCGCCGCCGGAAGCGCCCTCTAAGACGGCCACCGCCACGGCGCAGAGAGGCAAAAGCATGGGCTTTACGCCAAACAGGGGTATAGCGCTGAGAAAGTAAGCCTCCACCACCCACACCAGGCCCAGGGCCAGGGTGTAGGCCAGCCATTTGATACAAAAGTCCTTTGTGGTCATGGAAGCTCACCTCCTTTTTCTTAGGCCCCTGTCTCATACAAGCATTTTCTTTTTCGGCTGGGTCATTCCACCACGTCAAAATCCTTGATGACAAAGACCTGCTCCAGGCCGTCCAGATCGGCGGCGGGAGTCAGGATCGCATAATCGCTCATACCGCTGTGGTCCGCGCGTACCTCCTGCACGTAGCCCACCACCAGCCCGGAGGGATAGGTGGCCTCTCCGCCGGAGACCAGTCCTGAGGTCAGGATCGTATCCCCCGCCATGAGCTGCACGCCGTCGGGCAAGAAAGTGAGCTTCAGCCTCTTCTCCCCCATGAGGGTAAAATCCCCCTCGGCGATGGCGGCGCCGTCGGTACGGGCAATGATGGCTCCCATTTCCAGGTCCATATCCACCACCGTGATCAGGCTGGACCAGTTCAGGCCAACTTCGCTGACCACCCCCACCAGGTTTCCATACTGGTCTACCACGCAGTCCCCTGCCGCCACATCGGCGGCGGAACCCTTGCTGATGGTGAGGGTAGACGCCCAGTTGGAGCTGCCCCGGGCGGTAACGGTGGCCGATTCCAGGTCAAAGTCCGCCCGCTTTTCTTTCAGCCCCAGCAGGTCCCGAAGCCGCTCATTCTCCCGGCTGGCCGCCTCCCCCGCCCGTGCCTGCTCCCGGAGCTTGGCGTTCTCCTTCTTCAGCTCCTCCAGCTCCTGGACAAGCTGCTCCCGCTCAAAGGCATCGGAGTACACCCCCTCGGTCCACGACACCAGGCCGTGAAAGCCATTGCGGAAAGGGGTCGCTACCACCCCCGCCAGGTTGGCAAAGGGGTTGGCAATACCGCCGAAGGTAAAGGTAAGCACCGCCGTGATGAGGGAAAGCAGCAGGGCGATGATGAGGATCAATATTCCGTTGTTGCGTAAAAAGTCTTTCAAGCCCTTCGCTCCTTTGGACCCGGCGTGCGCCCCGTCAGGCCAGGCAATCTATCCCGAACTTCTTTAGTGTCTGCCCCAGCATACACACCGGCAGGCCCATCACATTGAAGTAATCTCCGTGGATACCCTCCACCAGCAGGGAACCCAGCCCTTGGATACCGTAGGCCCCCGCCTTATCCATCGGCTCCCCGGTGGCTATGTAGGCAGCGATTTCCTGTTTGCTCAAGGACCGAAACCACACCTCGCTGCGCTGGTGATCGGTGACGATCCTTTCTCCCTGCCGGACGGTAAAGCCGGTATAGACCTGGTGCTCCCGCCCGGAGAGCTTACCCAGCATTTCCGCCGCCTGGGCCTCACTGTGGGGCTTGCCCAAAACTTCTCCGTCCAGGGCCACCACAGTATCGGCGGCAATAATGACGCTCTCCGGCCCCTCGCCCGCCGCCACAGCGGCGGCTTTCTCCGCCGAGATGGCCTCCACCAGCTTGTCCGGCGGCAGGTCTCTTTCCATGTGTTCGTCGATCTCTGCCACCACTACCCGGTAAGCAAGGCCCATCTGCTTCAGCAGCTCCTTCCGCCGGGGGGACTGGGACGCTAAGATAATGTCCATGCTCCGTACTCCTTATTTGCCAGTAGACCCAAATCCGCCGGCCCCTCTGTCGGTGTTGTCCAGCTCGTCCACCAGCTGAATATTGGCCTGGGTCACAGGGGTAATGACCAGCTGGGCGATGCGCTCCCCCGGCTCTATGGTATAGGCCTTGCCGCTGAGGTTCACAAGCCCCACCTTGATTTCCCCCCGGTAGTCGCTGTCGATGACCCCCACGCAGTTGGAGAGGGTAACGCCATGCTTCACCGCCAACCCTGACCGGGCGTAGACCAAGGCCACATACTCCGATCCCGGCAATTGGATGGCGATCCCGGTGGGCACCATGGCGGAGTTGGGCAGCCCCGTGTCTGTTCCCGGCAGATAGACCGGCGCGTCGATACACGCCCGCAGGTCCAGCCCCGCCGAGCCGGCGGTGGCATAAGAGGGCAGGGGGATCTCTGTTCCGATCTTCGGGGAAAGGGCCTTGATCTTCAATTCCATGTCATTCCACTCCTCGATAGTAAAGCCCCCGGGTGTACTGGTTGGGGGTCCAGTCTGTCTTGCCCTGATAACGCTCCAGCGCCTGGACGCACTCCCAGGCATTCTCGGTGGTAAACAGCAGCCGGGCAAAGCTCAGCCCCGCTGTCTTCCACTCAGGCTTGTCCGCTAAAAAGAGCTTGCGGCTGTTCAATATCTCGCTGCGGCAGCCGGGGGCTTTCACCACGGGGAACCGCTCTCCCTTGCGGTCTGTCAGGATGCTCTCCCCGTCACAGGCGCACCGGCCCGAACGGTTTTTGATGATGCAGTTTTCCGTCAACATCAGGGGCAGTCGGCCATAGACGATAGCCTCTAAGGGCAGAGCCTTGGACATATCCCGTATCTGGGCCATCTTCAGCTCAAAGGAGGCAGTGGCGGATACGAGGCCCATACGCTTATATTCTTTCAGCGCCTGGGCGTTGAAAACATGGAGGCCGTAATCCCCCCGAAGCGTAAAGCCCAGCTTTTTCGCCGGGTCTATCATGCCCAGATTTCCGATAAGGGCCTCCGCGGCCCCCAACTCCCGACATTTTTCCATCTGCTCCAAAAGGGTCTTTCGCTCCCGCTCCCAGGCCACCCGGGGCAGAATGACCCCAAGGGCGGTCTCCCGGCTCAGACCCTTGAGCCGTTCCGGGTGGGCGGCAAGCTCCTCCGCCGGGACATAGACCGCGGCGGGACACAGCCGCAGCAGGTCGGGGCTGAGCTGCCCCGCCTTGCGTACCGACACGGTAAAGGCGGGAGGCTCCTTGGGGTTTTCGTAGCGTACCCCGGCCTTGAACTCTCCCCGTTGGCGTTGGGGCGGCTGCTTTCTCTGTTCCGTCAAGCCTTCCAGGGCTTGACGGCGGAGTGCGTTGAGGGTGGACAGGGGCACGTTCAGCCCCTCCTCCACCAGTGCCTTCACCTCCACACAGCGGTAGGGGGTGCCCCCGGTGCGGGAAAGCTGTTTGCTCACCTGCTCCTCTGTGATGGGCAGGTTTTGGGCCGCCTCCGGGACCTCGCCCGAGACCGTGACCACCCGCTCGTCTTCATCCTGGACCGCCACCCGTACCGGCTCCCCGGCGCGGACCATGGCGTAAAAACGGACGTCCACCAGCGGGTTCTCCCCGGCATAGCTCTGCCGGGCCTGGGCAAATAACTCCTTTGGCTCCGGGGTCTTCTCCTCCCGGACGCCAAACATCTGGGGGCCTTTTTTATCCTCAAAATAGCCCTGGGTAAAGCCGTCACGGGAAAAGGCCAGCTCCAGCTCCCGCAGCTCCTCCTCCGCGGGAAGCCTGTCCTCCTTCAGCACCGAGGAATAGATACGGGTGATGACCGCCACGTACTCCGGGCGCTTCATCCGCCCCTCTAACTTCAGACAGGCCACCCCCATCTTCCGCAGCTGGCGCAGACGGTCAATGAGACAGGCGTCCTTCAGCGAAAGAGGATAACCGTCGGCCCGACCTCCCCAGCCGTATTTCATCCGGCAGGGCTGGGCGCACATGCCCCGGTTGCCGCTGCGCTCCCCCACCACGGCAGAGAAAAAGCACTGGCCCGAGTAGCACATACACAGGGCCCCGTGGCCGAAGACCTCGATCTCCACCGGGGAGCGCTCACAGATATACTCGATCTCTCCGGCGCTCAGCTCACGAGAAAGCACCACCCGCTTCATCCCCAGCTCGGCGCAGACTTTTACGCCGTCCAGGTCGTGGACGGTGAGCTGGGTGGAGGCGTGGAGGGGCAGGTCGGGGGCGGCCTGTTTGACGGCCCGGAGCACGCCCAGGTCCTGGATGAGCATGGCGTCCACCCCGGCGTCGGAGGCCAGAAGGGCCTGCCGGGCGGCGGCCGGCAGCTCCCGGTCTGTAAGGAGGGTGTTCATGGTCAGGTAGACCTTGACCCCCCGGACATGGCAATACTCCACCGCCGGGGCCAGGTCGGCCTCGGTAAAGTTTTTCGCGCCTCTTCTGGCGTTGAAGTCGCCCAGGCCCAGGTAGACCGCGTCGGCTCCGTTCTGGACGGCGGCGGTAAGGGCCTCTTTAGACCCAGCGGGGGAGAGGAGTTCCAGCATTACTTCTTCTGGCTCTGGAGCTTAAAGATCTCCCGCTTGGCCTCGCTGAGCTGGTCGTTGAGGTCCTTGGCCTCCTCCAGATAGCCCTTGATCTGGGCGCGGAGGGCCTCGGCAGCCTCCAGGGACTTAAAGTACTCGTCTGCCATGTTCAGGGCGGCCAGCACCATCGCGTCGGCGCTGGCGATCTTGCCGCTCTGGGAGACCTCTTGGATCTTGGCGTCCACGTGGGCGGCCACCTTCCTCATGTACGCGGCGTCCTCAGCCGCCACCAGGTTATACTCCTGGCCGTCGATGGTCACGGTGACTTTGTTTTGCACGGCATACCCCTCCTGTTTGTTTTTTGATCTGGACATACCTATACTAAATATCAGTATAGCACAAACCCCGCCGCTAAGAAACAAAAAAATCGTGAATTTTCTATGTTTTTGAAAAAATGAAAAATGGCTGCAGCAAAACAGACGTCTCGTTACACATACAAGTATAGGGGAAAATAATGGGGGCAAGAACGCGTTTTGAAAAGGGGTGAGTCCAATGCAGAGGTAAGCTGACGCCGCGGAGCAAAAAAGGCCCTCCGCGGCATAATCCGGGAGGGGCACCCTTCCATAAGAATTGACACAAAAGAAAGGAAGTTATAAAATCTGATGTTCAAGCCCCAGGTGAAACGACTATGATGCGAGTTTTTCCTACGGAAGAAAGGCTGACTTTAGATTCTAATATATGACAATGTCGCCGTAATAAAGAAAGCTATCGATAGCACTACTGGCTACCAGCCAATCACCGCTTATCAAACAATCCTCTACTTATCGAATAAAGGCATCGACAACTTTATCGTTGATAGCTGGGTCGGAAACCTGGGCCAGACAGTTCAAAATGCATTTAGCAGTATGATGGCAGGGCTTACCATGCGCTTTGTCCCGTCAACAACTTTTAATGTCCTGTTTTCTCTGGTAACTGGCACTGGTCAACTTGCGGAAGTTTCTCTTAACTATAAGTTTAAATCTGCTTTGGCAGACATATATAGAGACGGTGGCCAAGCTGTGGTCTCGCTTACATCCACATCCCAAAGCTGTTCTGTCTGGTCTGATAAATATTTCTACATTGAGAATGCCTATCGCAATGGTTTAGATATTAGTTTGGCATATAGATGCTATACGAACGAATAATTTTGCTCAAAGGAGTGGTCTAATGAACGGCAGTTATGCAACAAGCAGTGACATAGAGCATCTTTCGGAAAAAATCTCCGCCAGCCTATGTGACTTCGGCGATGCTGTTTGCCCCGTGGTTTTGGTGGATCGCACCTGTTTTTCAGGGCAAGGCTACCGCATTCAGACCGATACCTACCAGATAATGTCCTACATGGAGCGGGGATACATTACCGTCAACATTCACTTTTTTCAGCCCGATTTGGCGGTGAAGGCCCTCTCTGTCAAGATTGCCGTATTCCCCCCGGTAAATGACACCAGCCGAAAAGCCAGGAAAATATTTGATTCCCTTGAGTCCCTTGTCCTAAACGCAGAGGGATAAACAGAGGGGAAGCAAACACAGAGGAAAAACACAGAGGAACACAGAGGGACGAACACAGAGGGACGGTTCCCGCGTGTTCAGGGTTCCCATTTCCCCTTTGTCGGGAGTTCCGTTCCCATAAAGGATCATCTTCATGTGTCCCTGCACTCCTAAGATCACGCAAGGGCCGCCCCGGCTGGGGCGGCCCTTGCTGTTCTTCTCCTTGTTTCCCGTATCCCGCCGGGGCGAAATTCCTATTTACCTTTTCCCTCTTTTCGTGTAGAATAGACTTGATTCTTTACATGAAAGGAGGCATCCCCCGTGGCAAATGACGCCTATCTCCCCGGCAATATTCTCTCCATGGCTTCCGGCGCCGCTGACCGGCTCATTCACGCCGGGAGCGGGGACGCCTCGCTGCTCTATCTCTATCTGCTGAAGACCGGGGGGGCCTACTCCACTGCCTCCACCGCCAAAGCCCTGCACTGGGAGCCTTCCCGCTGCGACGCCGCTCTCTCCCTTCTCCGCTCCTTGGGCCTGAGCGACGCTGAAGCCACTCCGCCCCGCCCCGAGCCTACCCCCGAGCCGCCGGAGTATACCGCTGAGGACATCAACCGGGAGCTGAAAAACGAAGGCTCTCCCTTCCCCGCCCTGGTCAACGAGGTCCAGCGGCGGTTGGGAAAGGTGCTCTCCACCGCCGATCTCAAGTGCCTCTACTCCATCTACGATTTTTCCGGCCTTCCCCCCGAGGTCATCCTTCTGACTGTAAGCTGGTGCATAGAAGAATATCAGCGCAAATACGGCCCCGGACGAATGCCCCGGATGCCCCAGGTCCAGCGGGAGGCCATCCGCTGGAAGGAGCGGGGAGCGGACACCGCCGACGCCGCCGAGGCCTACTTAAAGCGTCTTATCATGCTCCGGGAGCGCTCGGTACATATTCTGGCCCTGCTGGATATCCGGGACCGGCCTCCAGTGACAAAGGAGAAGGAGTATATCGCCGCCTGGGTGGATATGGGCTTCCCTGACGACGTTATCCGCATGGCCTATGAGCGCACCGTGATGAAAAAGCAAACCATGAGCTGGCCCTATATGGACTCCATTCTGAAGAGCTGGCACCAAAAGGGTCTGCACACCGCCGAGCAGATCGCCGCCGGGGACAGCCGACGGCCCAAGTCCCGTCCCGCCTCCGGGGCGGGGGCTACCGCCCCCCAGCCCGCCTACGGCGAGGCGGACCGGCGGGCCCGGGAGGACATGGAGCGGCTGCGGGAAAAGCTCCGGGCCGATAAGCAGAGGGAGGGAAAATAATGGGATACGATTCCACCGTCCTCCGTCGGGCTGCCGCCCGACTGGAACAGTCCCGAAAGGACCGGGAGGAGGCCCTCCAGCGCCGCCGGAAGGAGATATTCACCCAGCTTCCCGAGGCTGCCGACATTGACCGGCAAATTCGGGGGACCTGTATGGACATCATCCGCTCCAGCTTTCTCACCAGGCGGGACCCCGCTCCCGCCCTGGCCGCCATCCGGGACAAAAATATGGACCTTCAGGTCCGCCTGGCCCAGCTTTTGGAGGGGGCGGGCTATCCCCCCGACGCACTGGACGATGTGCCCAGTTGCAAAAAGTGCGGCGACTCCGGCTGGGTGCAGGGCCAGATGTGCGACTGCCTCAAGGTCCTCTGCGCTCAGGAGCAGGTGAAGGAGCTGAGCAAGCTCCTGGACCTGGGCGAGCAGTCCTTCGATTCCTTCTCCCTGGACTGGTACTCCCCCCTGCCTTGGCCGGGGGAGAGCCTTTCCCCCCGGGAAAACATGGAGTTCCTCTGCGAGCTTTGCATGAACTACGCCCAGAAATTCGGGAAATTCTACTTTCAGAATCTCTTCCTTACGGGCAACCCCGGTCTGGGCAAGACCTTCCTCTCGGCCTGTATCGCCCGGACGGCGGCGGAGAATGGCTTCTCTGTGGTCTATGACACTGCGGTGAATCTCTTTGCCCAGTTTGAGGAACAGAAGTTTGGCCGGGACAGCGAGGGCACGGCCCAGACCGAGACCCGCCGCTACCTGAGCTGTGACCTGCTCATTCTGGACGACCTGGGCAGCGAGCTGACCACCCCCTTTGTCCAGTCCGCCCTCTATAACCTTATCAACACCCGTCTGGTCCAGAACAAGGCCACCATCATCTCCTCCAACCTGAGCATGGACGGGGTGCGGGAGCGATACAACGGGCAGACCGCCTCCCGGCTGGAGGGGGAATACCGGGTGCTCCGCTTCTACGGCGACGACATCCGTCTGCTGCGGAAAGCCAGGCTGTGAGCCATCGAACGACATTGGACAAAATCAGGCTTCCCAATTTATGGGGAAGCCTGATTTTTCTAAGGAAACAGTTGCTTTTCCTGGAAAATCAGTTTATAATGTGGTTTACAGAACAATGGAGATTTATATCTTGTTTTTGGAGGGACACGCGTATGAAACTGAAACGGTTTGGAGCCATGTGCCTTTCCCTGGCCCTGGCGCTCTCTCTGACTGTGATCCCCAGCCACGCCGCGCTGGAGTTTTCCGATGTGCCGGAGGATTTTTGGGGCGGTCAGGGCTACCGCGACATTAAGTCCATGGCCGACAAGGGATTGGCCAAGGGCTATGAGGACGGCACCTTCCGCCCCAACGCCAAAATGACCGCAGTGGAGACCCTGCTGTTCTGCGCCCGGGCCACCGGCGTGGACGCGGGCACCCAGGTCGCCATTTACGACAATATTGGCAAGGAGGTCTCCAAGCTCCTGCCCTCCGCTAACGGCATGAACAACTGGGCCTCCAACGAAATGGCCCTGGCCATCGAGACCGGGGTGCTCTCCCTCTCGGAGCTGGAGGAGCTGGCTCAGACCGATCCTAAGTCGGTAAAGACCGATGAGAAGGGCCTTATCACCTCCTCCCGCACCTATCTGGAGGAGACCATGCCCCGGGAAAACATCTGCAAATATCTGGTCCGGGCCATGCAGCTGGAACCGCTGGCTAAGAGCCTGTCCAGCTATTCCCTGAACTACAAGTATAAGGACGCCGCTCAGATCTCTCCCGAGCTGCTGCCCTATGTCTATGTCCTCACCAATTACGGCGTGGTCAAGGGCAAGGAGACCGGCAACTTTGACCCCCAGGGCGCCGTCACCCGTGCTGAGATGACCACCATGCTCTGCCGTACCCTGACCCTCATGGAGGAGATGGGCATCGTTACCGAACTGAGCGAGTATACCGACTATCCCTGGGCGGGCGGCGTCATCACCTCGGTCACAGAAGGCGCCGACAAGAGCGTCATCCTCACCCTCCGAAACGAAGCCGCCGAGACCACCCAGTCCTACTCTGTTCCCGCCACCGCTAAAATTTACAAGGACAATATGATCGCCAACACCTCCACCCTGAAGGTCAATCAGTATGTCCGGCTCAACCTCAATGACCGGGGTGTTGTCACCAGCGTCCGTCTGGGCGGTCCTCTTACCGTCTACAGCGGTTCTCTGGACGATCTGGACCTGGAAAACAGCTGTGTCTCCCTCATCTCCGGCGGCCAGGTAAGAACTCTCACCATGGACCGCTTTACTCAGGTAGTGGTAGGCAAGAACGTGGGCGGCAGGGGACTGATCGACACGGAGGCTGGCTACACTGCTGCCGACTGCTATGTGGACGCCAACGGTCATCTGGCCGCCGTCCGCTTCTCCGGCGGCACCCTGCTCCAGACCGGCTTAGTGGAAAGCGTCAGCAACGGTCCCAACGGCTCCACCATTCTGGGCGTATACGCCCCCAACGGCACCATCCACCGTTATACCGTCCCTAACGGCGTAGCCGTCACCGCAGACCGGGCCCTGATCGGTTCCCTGTCCCCCTCCTATGTGGGCAGCTATGTCCAGCTCCGGGTATTCAGCGATTCTACCGAGGCTCAGAACGTAGCCATCGACACCATCAGCAACTATGTCCAGGGACCCATCAAAAAGATCACCAACGTAGGCACCGCCAAGGAGTTCACCATCAATAACATCTTTACCGGCAAGGATGTGGAGCTCATCGTCAGCCAGAACGCCGTCATCACCTTCAACGGCGAGGTCAAGACGATAGACCAGGTGGAGCAGGGCTGGTATGTTACCGTGCTGGCCCCCAACCAGAGGATCACCGAAATGCAGGCCTTCCCCGGCTCCACATCCATTGAGGGCACCATCACCCGCATCGTCCCCGGCACCACCACCTCCCTGGAGGTGACGCGGGCCTCCGACGGCGCCATTCTCAACTACAGCATCGACCTGACCAACCAGCCCATTATCAACCGCAACAACGAAAAGGCCAACGTCATCCAGCTCCAGAGCGGCGACAAGGTCATTGTCACCGTGCGCTACAACAAGGTGGAGCGCATTGACGCCACCCCCCAGACCGCCAACCTCTCCGGCGAGATCACCGGCATCAGCAAGAACCTGAACGAGCCTTTGACCATGACCATAAAGCTGAAGGATGGCGACATCGTATCCTATACCATCGGCGACAGCGTGAAGGTCTCCCGGGGCAACACTGCCGCCAAAGTCTCCGACCTGACCCCCGGTCAGGCGGTGGACCTGCTCACCGACGGCGACAATGTTCTCTCCATCGACATCACCACCGAGGCCCCCTCCACCTCTGAGCTTATTGGTACAGTACTGACGGTGGACAGCACCACCACCAAGAAGATCATCACCGTTCAGGTCACTGACGTTCAGGGCAACTCCAGCATGATCCAGGTCAAGGCGAAGGACGCCGCCCTTCTGGACATCAACGGCAGCGAACTGCGTTTGTCCAACGGCTTCCCCACTGGCTGCACCATCCGGGCCATGGGCGCTTATGAGGGTTCCGACTTTGTGGCCTCCATCGTCATCAGGCTGCGGTAAATGCTCTTCTCAAAAAGTTTAACAGGATTGAGGTCAGAATGGATATGAAACGCCGTCTCATTGTTTTATTTCTCTGCGCCGCCCTTTCCCTCTCCCTGGCTCCCGCCACTGTGGCTGCCGACGTTCCCTCCGATTGGGCTGTCAACGCCGTAAACTGGCTCCGGGGCACTGGAAAGCTCACCGACGCCGACTTTACCGGCTATGACCGGGTAGTTACCCGATTGGATTTTGCCCGGTTGGCGGTGGTCCTTTACGAGCTTATCACCGGGATGCCCACCCCCGACCCCGCCGATGTAAAAAATCCCTTTACCGACACCGACGACCTCAACGCCCTGCGGGCATATAAGATCAAGGTGGTCAACGGCACCGGGGACGGTACTCTCTTTTCTCCGGACGCCCAGGTCAGCCGGGAGCAGATCGCCGTCATGCTCCTGCGGGTACTGGATACCTGCGGCGTGACTTACAGCCAGGCCGACGTCAGCTCCATTACCTTCTCCGATGAGGCTGATCTGGGCTGGTGGGCCGCGGACGGCGTGAAGCGGGCCTACCTCATCCAGGTGATGAACGGCACCGGCGGCACCTCCATGTCCCCCAAGGCCCCTGTCACCATGGAGCAGGCTTACCAGCTCCTTTACAATGTCTACACCAACCGGGACGCCATCCGCGCCGGGGCGGTGCGCTCCATCTCCTCCGGCGCCGCGGGCACCATTTCCCTCAAATACACCGGCGGTGGCAAGTATGACACCGGCTGGTGTGAGGACGCCTACCACGGCCAGCCCGTAGTCTGCGATGTCGACCAAGACGGTTCCCTGGATATCTTGGCCGCCTCCTACACCGTCCAGTGTCTGGACGCCGCCACCGGCTCCCTCAAATGGCGTTTCCCCGCCGGGAAGGACCGAAACACCGTCACCGACGGCGCCAGCCCCTCCCAACTCCGCACCTGGCCGGGTCTATACGTGGGCGATATTGACGGCGACGGTCACAATGAGATCGTCGCTGGACACGGCAGCAGTCTGCTTCACCAGGGCGTATTGGCGGTCTACGATGAAAATGGCTACTTCAAACCTGGCTGGCCCCAGAGCCTTCCCAACGAGGTCTACTCCGTGGCCGTGGCCGATCTGGACGGTGACGGTACCATGGAGATCGCCGCGGGTATTGGCGTCAGCGACGGTCTCAGCGTCTATGTCTACGAGCATAACGGTTCCCTCCGCCCCGGCTGGCCCCAGTTGGACGCCGCCCACGATGGAAGAAAGACCTATGCCGCCGAGACAGATCCCAATGCTCCCTCCATCGCCTACTCCTATGGCATCTTCAATGACAACCTGGCCATTGGCGACATTGACGACGACGGCGTGAAAGAGATCGTGGCTCCCGCAGACATGGGCCAGATCTGCGCCTACAAACCCGACGGTTCCCAGGTCCGCACCGCTTTGAGCCTGGAATTTGGCTCCCAGTATGGGGTCACGGACAAGGCCGTCTGGGGCCGGGTAGGCGCCTTTTCTGACGCCGGTTATGAGTCCAGCGTCCACAATGGCGGCTTTGGCCGGGAGTACGGCCCCGACCCTGCCGACCCCAGCGGCGAATGGCTGAAGCTGGACCTTACCTCCCTGCCTATGAATGAGCGGCTCACCGCCCACTTTACCCACAGCAAAGCCGTCATTGCCGACCTGGACGGCAATGGGAGCAACGAAGTCGCCGTGGTGGGCGACGTCCATGACCGTGCCGACGAGGGTAAGACCCCTTTGCCTCACCTCTATCATGAGCTGTTCATTTTTAACGGTGACCGCACCCGCTTCAATGCCGCCTGGGCCGTTCAGCCCATTGTGAAGGAAGCTCCTCTGTGCCCTCTCACCGATAGCGACTGGGAGACCATGGACCGATGTATGCCCGACCCGGTGTGCGCCGATCTGGATGGTGACGGCAGACTGGAAATTTTGTATCCCGATTTTTCCGGCAAGCTCAACTGCTACTGGCTGGACCACACCCAGCACGGGAGCTGGCCTATCAACGTCTATGACGGCTCCACCATGGAGTACGCCTCCGCCCCCACAGTTTGCGATCTGAACGGTGATGGCAAGCCGGAGGTGGTCTTCACCACCTACACCCAGAAGACCGGCTCCAAAAAGGGCAGCCTTTGCATTGCCGACGCTGACGGCAAGCTGCTTCAACAGGTGGAGCTTCCTGACGCCAGCGATACCTCCAATCCCGTTCCCAACGGCTGCATGGCCGCCCCGGTGGTCTGCGACATGGACGGTGACGGCAAGCTGGAGATCGTTCTTCAGACCTATCTCTCGGGCATCACGGTGTACGATCTGGCTTGAGAATTTTAAAATGTGAAACCGCCCACCGTCAAAGACGGTGGGCGGTTTGTCTTTTATAGGGGGGTGCATTATCACGCTCCGCAAGGGGCTGGGCGCTCGGTCGCTTTCCCTCCGACTCGGCCTGGTCTCCGGGCCGCTTTACGGCCCTGCGCTCGGCCTCGCTCCAGTCCATCGGCTGGGTCTTAGTGGCTTTGCCACTTAGAGCCAGCTCATGCCCTTGGGGTAAGCTCCCTCGCAGCCCCTTGCTCCACGCTTATCTGTTGCTCCTCCTCCAGATCTTCATCTTCTCTGCGTCGGCGATCAGCTCGTCCCGGAAGTCGGGGTGGGCAATGGAGATCAGCTTCTCCGCCCTCTCCCAGGTGCTCAGGCCCTTTAAATTCACCAGGCCGTATTCAGTGACGATGTACTGTACACAGGAGCGGGGATCGGTAGCGATAGAGCCGGGAGTCAGGGTGGGGACAATGCGGCTCTTGGTCACTCCGTCCTTCCCAGTGACGGTGGAGGACATACAGATAAAGCTCTTGCCGCCCTTGGAAAGATAGGCTCCCATAACGAAGTCCAGCTGACCGCCGGTGCCGGAGATGTGCTTCACGCCCGCGCTCTCGGCATTGACCTGGCCGAAGAGGTCCATATCGATGGCGTTGTTGATGGAGATGAAGTTATCTAGCTGGGAAAGAACTCCAACATCGTTGGTGTAGTCCACCGGGGCGGCCATTACGTCGGGGTTGCGGTCCACATAGTCATAGAGCTTTTTGGTCCCCGCGGCAAAAGCATAAACCTGACGGCCCTTGTCCAGGTTCTTTCGCGCCCCGGTGATCTTGCCCGCCATGGCAATATCCACGAAGGCGTCCACGTACATCTCCGTATGTACGCCCAGGTCCTTCAGGTCGGACTGGGCGATCATGCTCCCCACAGCGTTAGGCATCCCGCCGATGCCCAGCTGCAGACAGGCCCCGTCGGGAATTTCCTTTACGATAAGCTCCGCCACAGCCTTGTCTACGGCGGAGGGTTCTCCGCCCCCGCCCAGCTCGGCCACTGGGGGGTTCTCCCCCTCCACCACATAGTCCACATCCCGGATGTTGATCTCCGCGCCGGTAAGCCCGTAGACCCAGGGCATATTGGCGTTGACCTCCACAATGATATGCCTGGCCTTCTCCAGCATATCCCGCAAATGGGAGGCCGAGAGGGCAAAGCTGAAATTACCGTGGGCGTCCATGGGCGTGACCTGGATCATAGCCACATCTACGCTCACATTTTCCCGGTAGTACCGGGGCAGCTCGGAATAACGAATGGGTGCGAAAAAGCCCATTCCCGCCGAGATGATCTTCCGGTCAATGCCGGAGCAGTGCCAGGAATTCCAGGTAAAGTGCTCCCCGGCGTCGGGGGCCTTGGCGATCTCGGGCGTCCACATGGTGACGCCACCCCGGACCTTCACGTCCCGCAGCTCGTCCTTCCGTGCCGCTAAAGCTCTGTCCAAAGCCACCGGATGATTAGCGCACCAGCCGTAGTCCACCCAATCCCCAGACTGTACCAGCTTCACCGCCTCTTCGGCAGTGGTCAGCTTCTCCTTATATAGCTTCTGAAAGTCCATGCCTACACGCACCTTTCCGTACTCTCCCTATTGCGGGGGAAAATTTGTTTATATTTTAACACACTCCCCCGCCCAAAACAAGAGCGGAACGCCCATGTCAAGGCCGGGGCTTCCCCTCCGCCTTCTCAAAGGCGGCCTTGATTGGCTGGCTGGGAAGCCTGGTGTTGTTTCGCTTCAGCAGTTTAGCGATCTCACCTTGCGCCTGCTCCACCTCGCTTCGCAGCTCCTGGGCGCTGAGACGCAGGGCGCCGTGGCCCAAAATGATAAACTGCTCGGCGGCGTCGGAGGTGGCCACCCGCACCTTGGCCCCCTCTCTGGAAAGGCGGTAGCTGGCCTTTTCAATATAGCTGTCCGCCGTCTGGGCCTCCTTGGTGTAGACCACGTGAATGTTGTGGTACTGCATCACCGAGCCTGTCCCCTGGGGCACCTTGTAGGCGTCAAAAACCAGAATGATCCGCTGCTGGTGATAGCCCTGATAGTTGCTCAGAATGTCCATGAGGGCGGTACGGGCGTCGTTCAGGTCCTCCCGAGCCAGCCGGGTCAATTCCTCCCAAGCAAATATCATGTTGTAGCCGTCCACCAAAAGATATTCCGGCCTGCCACTCTCCGCCATCTTCAGCTCCACCGGGCCGTCGTCCATGGACGTTCTCCGGGGCTTGGGCGGGGCGTCAAAGGAGCGGGGGCGCACCGCGCCGTAGGTCTTTTCAAAAATGCCCATCAGCTCCTTGTCCCGCTCTATCGAAGCGCCGGTATATGAATGGCGGGGCTGGGACAGGGCATGGGACAGAACGCCCCCGCCCTGTTTGTCTTCCTGACTTTTGTCCCCCTGCCAAGCGGGCAGATGCATGTGCTTCTCCACTTCGTTCCACGGCACCTCATGTCCCGCCCCATGGGAGCAGAATACCGACGAGGCCGGGTTTTCCACGTCCCGCTCAGGGTCGTAGCCCATCTCTTTTACAACGCTCTCCTGGTCGGCGCAGGGCCGGTAACGCCCGGTAACACAGCTCAGCCTCCCCCGGCCCCGGGTGTAGGCCGCCACGTCGGCGGCATAGTCCCGAAAGGCCGACACCGGTCCGGCGGCGGTAATGACCGCCTCCTCCCCCACCAGCTCCGGCGGCTCGGCCTCTCCTCCCATGCGCTGAATATCGCTCAGCGCCCGGCCCACATCGGCGGCGGGCAGCTCCAGCCGCAGGTCGTACCACGGCTCCAGCAGTACGCTCTCTCCGCGCATCAAGCCCTGGCGGATGGCCCGGTAGGTGGCCTGACGGAAATCGCCCCCCTCGGTGTGCTTCTCATGGGCGCGGCCCGCCAGGAGGGTAAAACGTACGTCGGTAAGGGCGCTGCCGGTGAGCACCCCGGTATGGGGCTTCTCCAAAATGTGGGTGAATATGAGCCGCTGCCAGTTCTCCGCCAACTCGTCTTGGGAACAGGCGGAAGCGATCTCAATACCGCTGCCCGGAGGCAATGGTTCCAGCAGCAGGTGTACCTCGGCATAGTGGCGCAGAGGCTCGAAGTGGCCTACTCCCTCCACCGCCAGGGCTACCGTCTCCCGATAGACCACACTGCCGGGACCAAACTCCACCTCCAGGCCAAACCGCTGGGCAACGACCCGCTTCAGCACCTCGGCCTGGACCTGGCCCATCAGCCGCAAGCGCAGCTCTCCCAAGGCCTCGTTCCATTCCAAATGGAGCTGAGGGTCTTCCTCCTCCATCTGCCGCAGCTTGGGCAAAATGGTGTGAGGGTCTGTACCTTCCGGCAAAATGAGGCGGTAGGCCAGGGCGGGCTCCAGCACCGGCGGCGCCCAGGGTCCTTCTCCCCCCAGAGCCTGGCCGGGAAAAGTGGCGCTCAGCCCGGTAACGGCACACACTGTCCCCGCCGGAGCCTCGCTTACCGAAACGGCCTTTGCGCCGGAGTAAACACGAATTTGATCCACCTTCTCGCCATTTACCAGTTCCTTGACCCGCAAGCTTCCTCCGGTGAGCTTCATGTGGGTGAGCCGCGCGCCCTGGCCGTCTCTGGAAATTTTAAACACGCGGGCGGCAAGCTCCTCTTTCCATTGGGGGCGGGGGGCAAAGCGCCGCAATCCGTCCAGCAGCTCACCGATCCCCTCCACCTTCAGGGCCGAGCCAAAAAAGCAGGGGAAAAGCTTCCGCCCCCCGACCAGCCTCCGCAGGGTATTATCAGAGAGCCGCTGGGTCTCCATATATTCCTCCAGGGCCTCCTCGTCCCCCAGGGCAGCCTCCTCCCAAAATTGATTTGTACCGTAGTCGGAGAAGTTTGCCAAACCGTCGGGGGAAAGGGCAGAGCGCAATTTATCCAGCAGCTGCTCCTTCTCTACTCCCGGTTGATCCATCTTATTGAGGAAAAGAAAGGTGGGCACGCCGTGGCGCTCCAACAGCTTCCAGAGCGTCCGCGTGTGGCCCTGGGGTCCGTCTGGGCCTGAGATGACCAACACCGCGCAGTCCATGGCCCCCAAAGCCCGCTCGGTCTCGGCGGCAAAGTCCACGTGGCCGGGGGTGTCCAGTAGCGTCAGCTCCACCCCGTCCAGAGGCAGCACCGCCTGCTTGGAAAAGATGGTGATGCCCCGCTCCCGCTCCTGGTCGTCGGTGTCCAGAAAGGCGTCGGCGTGGTCCACCCGCCCTAGCTTCCGCAGTGCGCCGCCCTGGTAGAGGAGGGCTTCGGAAAGGGTGGTCTTCCCCGCGTCCACATGAGCCAGCAGTCCTATGGTGAGCCTGTCCATATGCGCCCTCCTTTCAATGTGTTTGAAAAAGTATACCACACTTTGCCCCGTAAAAAAAGAGCCGGCCCGTCAGGGTCGGCTCTTTGTCCCTTTTTGCTCTTTCCACTGTTTGCAGGTCTGGTCCGGCTTGCGGGTCTTGACCAAAAGCGCGGTACAATGCCCACAGTGGACCTCAAAATATCCCTTCGGTCCACGGCTGTAATGCTGGTAGTAGTGGGCACAGGTGCAGCAGACCTGTTTCCCGGCAAAAAGCTCTTGATTTTTCATTATAGGATCACCTCGACAACATTTTACATTATATCAGTTGATAGGGGTGAAATTTACTATCGATTGATAGCAAAATATTTGTGGTGGACTATCTTTGGGGAAGAAGTTAACAGTTTGCACTTGTTTCCATTTCCCTGCCGCGGCAGGGAGGGCCTTTTGGGGGCATTCTTTGCGGCAAAGAATGCCCCCACCCCCCCGAAGAAACCCCGAGGGGGGATTTCGATTTCCCCCCTCGGACTCCCCCTTAAACGACCAAAGAGGGGCCACTGCGGTGGCCCCTCTTTGGAAACTCCCCGTAGCTGTTCTCCTGAAACAAGAAGACCTCTCGGCCTTACTTTGTAACGGCCGAGGGGTTCGTCGTGCCCAGCCGCCGCTACGAAGTGCGGGGGCCGGGCCAACAGCCCGAAATAGAACGACCCAGGGAGGGTTCCAAGGGAGGGGGACCGCAGTCCCCCTCCCTTGGTCGGTGGGGGAGGGATTCCAAAGGGAGGGCGAATCGAAACGCCCTCCCTTTGGTGGTTCTTGGGGAGTCCGGGGGGCCATTCTTGACATCAAGAATGGTCCTCCGGGAACCGTCCCCACCACTGTGGTGGGGACATGGGAAAACTCTTTGCCCCAAAGAATGCCCCCAAAAACGCTCTCCACCAGTATGGTGGAAATATTATGCCGGGGAACCATCCGCCATTTTCGTAACAAAAAAATCTCCCCAAGGGTCATACCCTTAGGGAGATTTTCATGTTCTGCTTTATTTCTTCAGCCCGGGGTTGTTCTCCATCTCCCGGAGGGCGTCGCGGTAGGAGAGGTTCACACGGCCCTTTTCATCGATCTCGGTGACCTTCACCCAGATCATGTCGCCGATGTTTACCACGTCCTCCACCTTCTCCACCCGCCGCTCGGAGAGCTTGGAGATGTGGACCATGCCGTCCTTTCCGGGGGCCAGCTCCACGAAGGCGCCGAAGGGCATGATGCGGACCACCTTACCGTAGTAGAGGCTACCCACTTCGGGGACAAAGACGATGGTCTCGATCATCTTCTTGGCTACCTCGCACTTCTCGGCGTCGGGAGAGGCGATATGGATGGTGCCGTCCTCCTCCACGTCCACCTGGGCGCCGGACTCGGCCACGATCTTCTGGATGACGCTGCCGCCCTTGCCGATGACCTCCCGGATCTTGTCCACATCGATCTTCATAGAGATCATCTTGGGCGCCCACTTGGAAAGCTCAGCTCTGGGACGATCAATGCAGGGAAGCATGATCTCGTCCAGAATGGCGTACCGGGCGTCACGGGTGATGTCCAGGGCCTCCTTGATGATGGCGTGGCTCAGACCGTCGTTCTTGATATCCATCTGGATGGCGGTGATGCCCGCCTTGGTGCCGGCCACCTTGAAGTCCATCTCGCCGTGGAAGTCCTCCACGCCCTGGATATCAATGAAGGTGGTAAAGCCGCCGTCATCGTCCTGAATAAGGCCACAGGAGATACCGGCCACAGGAGCCTTGATGGGCACGCCGGCGTCCATGAGGGCCAGGGTGGAGCCGCAGATGGAGCCCTGGGAGGTAGAACCGTTGGAGGAAAGCACCTCAGAGACCACGCGGATAGCGTAGGGGAACTCCTCCACGCTGGGAATGACCGGCTCCAAAGCCCGCTCGGCCAGGGCGCCATGGCCCTTCTCCCGGCGGTTGGTGGAACGGGCGGCACGGGCCTCGCCCACGGAGTAGGAGGGGAAATTGTAGTGGTGCATGTACCGCTTCTCTTCCTCTTCCCAGATGGTGTCCAGCTTCTGGACGGCGGTGAGAGTGTTGAGAGTACAGACAGAGAGCACCTGGGTCTGGCCACGGGTAAAGAGGCCGGAGCCGTGGACCCGGGGCAGCACGCCTACCTGGGCGGCCAGGGGCCGGATCTCGTTCTTCTGGCGGCCATCCACACGGTGGCCCTCCAGGAGCCAAGCCTTGACGATCTTCTTCTGGAACTTGTAGGTGATCTCCTCCAGGAACTGGTCCATGTCGGGGTGATCCTCAAGATACTTCTCGTGCCACTTCTCGATCATGGCGTTCCAGCGCTCTTCCCGGATATTCTTATCGTCGGTGTCCATGGCGGCCTTGGCCTCGTCCATAAAGTCGGCGACAATCTTGTCGAAGAGTTCCTGGTCAAAGGCTGCGTGGTCGTAGGTCATCTTCTCCCTGCCCAGCTCGGCGACCATCTGGTTGATAAGGTCGACCTGCTTCTGGATCTCGTCGTGGGCCTTGAGAATGGCGTCGTACATGATGTCGTCGGGCAGCTCCTTGGCCCCGGCCTCGATCATGATGACCTTCTTAGCGGTGGCTGCCACGGTCAGGTCCAGAGCGGAGTTGTGCTTTTCCTCCTGGTTGGGGTTGAGGACGATCTTGCCGTCCACATAGCCCACCTCCAGGCAGCCGATGGGACCGGCCCAGGGAATGTTGGACACGGCCAGACAGGCGCTGACGCCGATCATGGCGGTGACCTCGGGAGAGCAGTCCCGGTCTACGCTCATCACGGTGCAGGTGCATACCACGTCGTTGCGGAAGTCATAGGGGAACAGGGGCCGGATGGACCGGTCAATAACGCGGCTGGCCAGCACGGCAGGTAGGGAGGGCTGGCCCTCACGGCGCATAAAGCTGCCGGGGATACGGCCCACGGCATAGAGCTTCTCTTCAAAGTCCACGCTCAGGGGGAAGAAGTCCACGCCGTCCCGGGGACGGGGGGCGCAGGTAACGGCCACCAGGACGGTGGTCTCGCCGTAGGTCACCATGGCAGAGGCCGTGGCAAGCTCGGCAACCTTGCCCATATTGATCTTCAGGGGGCGTCCGCACAGGTCCATTTCATAGGTGCGCTCGTTGGGGAATTGCTTGTGGGTGATCACAGTTGACATGATAGGTCCTCCTTTGTGTTTCTCCCCCACGTTTTCCCGTTTTAGCACTTGGAGCCGTGTCTTCCGTTTTTGGGGGCGGGTCTGGGACCCACCCCTGCCGGGACCGGTTCACATGTAGGGTCGGTTTCAAACCGGCCCGCCGTAAGGCACAGGTCCAACTGCTAAACCAGAAATGTGGGGGGCGCTTGGATGCTTACAAAATAGAAGCCAGGGCAGCGGGGTCTTCCCGCGCTGCCCTGGCCTATTTTCTTACTTTCTGATACCGAGCTTCGCGATGATAGCGCGGTAGCGCTCGATATCCTTCTTCATCAGGTAATCCAGCAGCTTCCGGCGCTGGCCGATCATCTTGTAAAGGCCGCGGCGGGAGTGGTTGTCGTGGATGTGCACACGCAGGTGCTCGGTGAGCTGGTTGATGCGGGCGGTGAGGATAGCGATCTGCACCTCAGGGGAGCCGGTATCGGTACCATGGGTGCGGTTGGCCTCAATAACAGCTGTCTTTTCGTCTTTGCGGATCATGTTGTTTTCCACCTTTCATGGTTTCTATCCTGCCGGCTGAGAGTCGGGCCGGTGTATGCCCCGGTCAACGGGGCCGTCTCCCCACTCCAAGTCTGCGGACGTTGGGCGCATTTGCGCGCTTAAGAAATATATCACATTATTTCCCCATTGTAAAGGGGAAATCTTATGTTTCCGGTAAAAAATAGCCTAAAGAGAAAAATTCTTCTTCTGAATGCGCCGAAGGGTCCCACTCCCGCCCCAGGCTTGGGTCTACGCACACCTTCTCGCCGCTGGGAAGCTCCACCACATCCCAAAACCGCGCCTCGTCCTCCAGCTTCCCGGCCTGGACAGTGCAGGTAAGCCCCAGCCGCCGGCAGAGCAGGGCGTAGCCCAGGGCCATCCCCTCGCTGTCAGCCCGGGCCTCCACCAGGGCGTCATAGGCGGTGGAGCCGCCGTCGGGATCATAGACGCCATCCCCACTGTTCCATAGTTTTTCCAGGGCAGTTCGGGCGGCGGCTCTGCCGCTGGGATGCTCTTCCTCCGGCAGCAGCCGGTCCACCCGTTGGGAAAGCTCCTCCCGCTTTTCTCTCAATGTTTCGGCATCCCCGGGATAGGTCATGGTGATCTCCACGATCCGCTCCCTGCCGCTATCGGGGTACAGGCTCACCTCCGTCTCGGGAAGGGCCAGCGCCGGGTGGGCGTAATACGCTTCCCGCAGCAGGGCTTTGACGGTCTCCTCGTCTCCAAAGAAATAGGGTACCCGCAGCACTACCTCAGTGGAAAAGTCCTCCAAGGCCACCTGAAGCTGGTCCCGAATGGCCCGGTCTCCGTTAACGCTGACGATCCCGGCTATCTGTCCCGGGCTTCGGCGGTAGTGGATGGCCAAGGTAGCCTGATAGTAGGAAACCACTCGGGACAGCTCATGCTTGATATAGTCCACAGCATAGGCGCCGAGGGGGTCCTGAGTAGCCACCTCCAGGCAGGCCGCCGACAGGTCCCCTTCCTCCTCGCCATCGTAGTTGTGGAGTTGGATGGTCCCCTCCTCTTCCCCCTCCGAGACCAGATAGAGAACGGCGGAAACCAGCTCCCGGTAGTTCTCCACCCGGAGCACCGAGGGGTCTTCCGCCGTGACGGGATGGTCAACGTGGGGAGCGGCGGCGGAATAGGATCGCTCCAGCATGGCCCTACAGCCGGAGAGCAGAAGGCACCCGGCCAGTGCCAGGGGCAAAATTCGCTTCTTCATGGCTGGGTGCCTCCTTTTCTCAAGTTTTAAAAACAAGGGGAAATCCGCCGTTGCAAAATAGCTTGTCAGTCAGCGGTAATCTCCGGCCTGCCGTGGCAAAAATTCGCCCCTCCCCGCATTGTCTCAATATGTGACCGGAGGCTCATTCTCTACCAAGGTATGGCCGCGGGGAGGGGTAATTTTTGACATCGGCAGATGGTATCGCATCAATACCCCAACTCCGCATCAATGAGCACGACCTCCATCTTGCGAATACCCTTAGGCTTACGCCAGAATGTGACCAGAGCGTTGCAGATGCGCTCCGGGCTGTCGCAGTCATAGCACTTATCCCCCTTCGCAGCGCAGGGGGTCTTTTTCCCCAACCGCTGGGCGTTTTTCGGGGAGGCCACGTTTCTGGCGTGAAACATGGCCCCATCGGCGTCGGCAGCGATCTTATTTTTCCCCACGATAAGATATACCGTGTCATGGCCAAACAAGGTAGAGGACACTCGGTTACAGGTGCCGTCAATATTGAAAATTTCCCCGGTCTCGGCCATGCCGTTCACCGACGAAAGATATACGTCGGTGGTCATGGCGGCGGTAATGGGGTCGCCGTTCCAGTGGGAGACGATAGTATTATGCTTGCCCAGCAGCTCCAGCAATCCCATTTCCTTTAAGGTCATGGAGCCGCCGCTGCCCACGCTCTTGCCGTCGATCTCCCTGTCCAGGTACTCAGCGGCATCTTCCGCGGTGGGGAAAAAGGAGACCTCGTACCCCCGCTTTTTCAGGTTTTCCATTAAAGCCTGATAGTTTGGCATATGTACCCCTCCTTACAAATTATCGCTGTAATAGCCCTTGAAGCCCTCGCCCAGCACCTCATGGGCAGCGGTAACGATCATAAAGGCGTCGGGATCGGCCTTTTGCACCGTCTCCTTCACCGCTACGATCTGCCGCTGCTTGAACGCGCAGAGGATGACCTTTTTTTCTACCCCCGACCAGCCCCCCTCGCCGTGGAGGAAGGTGACGCTGCGGTCCAGCTCATGGAGGATGACCTGGGCGATCTCATCGGGCTTATCCGAAATGATATAGGCCACCTTGGCGTTGTCCATGCCATAGAGCACCCGGTCCATCACAAAGGTGGACAGGTACAGGGCCACCACGCCATAGAGGGCGGTGCTCACCTCCCGGAAGACCAGAGCCACCAGGGCAATGACCACCAGGTCGGCAAACATGAGCAGCTTGCCCATGGGCAGCCACGCCAGCTTCAGCTTGAGGAGCCTGGCCACGATCTCAGTGCCGCCGGTGGTGGTCCCCTGAAGAAAAATGATCCCCAGCCCCACCCCCAGGGTCACGCCCCCGGCGATACAGGCCAGGAGGGTGTCCTCCATGGGGGAAAAGGCAAAGAGCAGGGGAAACAGGTCAATAAACAGAGATGATGCCATCATGGCAAAGAGGGAGGAGACCAGCATCCTTCCTCCCAGAAACCTCCATCCCAAAAGGAACAGCGGAATATTAAAGGCAATGACCAGCGCGCCCACAGATAAGGAGGGCAGGAAAAAGTTGACGATCTGGGCAAGGCCGGTAACTCCGCCGAAGGCCACGCCGTTGGGAACAAAAAAGGCGTCAAAGGCCAGAGCATATACCGCCGCGCCCAACAGGGTAAGGGCGTAATTTTTGATCAGCTTCACCGGGGCAGAGTTCATTTTTCCTCCTTCTCCCCGGAGTGCGTTTAAGCCTCCGGGAACAGCGTCATCTGCTTCTCCCCCCGGTCCTCGGGCTTGAGCAGGGCTCCCATGGCGGGGATAGTCTTGCGGTAGCGGGCGGGATCCTGGATGGCAGTGGCGCTGAGGGGCACGGCCTTCTCCAGCTTATGCTTGGGCTTTAAGGTCATTACTGCCACCCCTTGGGTGTTCCGGGTGGTCTTGGGAGAGAGGGAGGCGGTGTGGAAGACCACGCAGCGGCCCTCGGTGGAGATCGCGGCCATCTCCATATCCTCCTTCAGGTGGACGCAGTCCACCAGGGGGGACTTCTCCGAATAGGCCCCGGAGAGCTTCTTCCGCCGGGTCTGGGTCTGGTAGGCCGTCAGCTCCACCCGGGCGCACTTGCCGTTTTCAAAGAAAAAGAGCAGGTGGCCGGAGTAGTCGTCGGTGATACAGGCCCAGGCCACTCCCTCGCCGGGGTCCATGCCCAGCTTGGTGGGCAGATAGTCGCCCAAAACGCTGGCCTTGGTATCATCGAACTGATCCAGGCTGGTCTTATAGCACTGCCCCTTATCGGAGAAGACCAGCAACTCGCTGCGGTTGTTGGCCTCCCAGCGCAGGTAGGCTCCATCCCCCTCCTTGTATTTCTGTTCGCTGGCCATACGCAGGGATTGGGGCGTGATCTTCTTCAAGTATCCCTCTTTGGACAGGAACACATTCACCGCGTAGGCAGGGACCTCCGGCTCATTGTCCTCCTCCACCGCGGCCTGGTACTCATAGACGATCCCGGTCCGCCGGGGGGCAGGGTACTTCTTCATCACGTCCCGCAGCTCGTCGGCAATGATGCCCTTCACCCGCTTGGGGTGGTCCAGGATGTCCTGAAGGTCGGCGATCTCCTTCTCCAGCTCCGCCGTCTCGGCCACCCGCTTGAGGATATATTCCTTATTGATATTCCGCAGACGGATATCGGCCACATACTCGGCCTGGATCTGGTCGATACCAAAGCCGATCATTAGGTTGGGAATGACCTCTGCGTCCAGCTCGGTATCCCGGATGATCTTGATGGCCTTGTCGATGTCCAGGAGGATCTTTTTCAGGCCCTTCAAAAGGTGGAGCTTATCCATCTTCTTGTGCTGGATGAACCAGGTGCGGCGGCGGACCCCCTCCGCCCGCCAGGCCACCCATTCATCCAGGATTTCCCGGACCCCCATGACCCTGGGCATCCCGGCAATCAAAATATTAAAGTTGCAGGGGAAGGAATCCTGAAGAGGCGTGGAACGGAAGAGCCTTTGCATCAGCTTCTCCGGGTCGGTGCCCCGCTTGAGGTCGATGGTGAGCTTCAAACCCGACAGGTCGGTCTCGTCCCGCATGTCGGCGATCTCCTTGAGCTTGCCTGCCTTTACAAGCTCGGTCACCTTGTCCATGATGGCCTCCACCGTGGTGGTGTAGGGGATCTCATAGACCTCGATGACGTTGTCCTCCTTCATGTAGCGCCAACGGGAGCGGACCTGGAAGGAGCCCCGCCCGGTGCGGTAGACCTCGGCCATGGCGGCGCCGTCGTATAAGATTTCGCCGCCGGTGGGAAAGTCGGGGGCCTTCAGAATGGACATGAGGTCGCACTCCGGGTCCTTCATATACTCGATGGCCGCCTGACATACCTCGTGGAGGTTGAATCCGCACAGATTGGAGGCCATGCCCACGGCAATGCCCTGGTTGGCGCTGACCAGCACGTTGGGGAAGGTGGTGGGCAGAAGAGAGGGTTCCTTCATGCTCCCGTCATAGTTGTCCACAAAGTCCACCGTGTCTTGGTCAATGTCCCGGAACAGCTCGGCGGCAATGGGGTCCAGCCGAGCCTCGGTATACCGGGAGGCGGCCCAGGCCATGTCACGGGAATAGACCTTACCAAAGTTGCCCTTGGAGTCCACCAGGGGGTGGAGCAGCGCGCCATAGCCCCGGCTCAGCCGGACCATGGTGTCATAAATGGCCTGGTCGCCGTGGGGGTTGAGCTTCATGGTCTGGCCCACGATGTTGGCCGACTTGGTGCGGGCGCCCCCCAGCAGCTTCATGGTATACATGGTATACAGCAGCTTGCGGTGGGAGGGCTTAAAGCCGTCGATCTCCGGGATGGCCCGGGAAATAATGACCGACATGGCATAGGGCATGTAGTTGATCTCCAGGGTCTGGGTAATGGGCTGCTCCAGCACCTCGGCCCGTAGCCCCATCACATTGGGGTCTGCGGGACGGTGCTTCACATCTTCCGGCTGTTTTTTCTTGGCCATGGGTATCATTCCTTATCCATCAGGTAATATCTTTCACTCATATCACTATATGTTGTCACCCTTAGTCCTCCGGCAGGCCGATCACGCCGGTCTGAAAGAGGTCATCTTTCAACAAGCCTTTGCGGCTGAATATTCCCGAATAAAAGTAATTTGCCCGGGGTAAAGCCATCCAGTCCTCGTAGCCTTCAGGAATATCACCGTAAGTTTTTCTCAGCTTTTCCTTATACTCATTGCGGGCGGTATAAACGTCGTTTCTGGCCCACCAGTTATAACCATCCAGGTAGTTCAGATGAAATTCACGCCAGTCGGAAAAGGTCTCACAAGCCAACTGGGCGGCAGGTCCTATCAACTCCAACGCCTCGGCATAGGTAATGTACCCTGCGGTATACCCCCACTGGACCATGGCTCCCATTCGGCTCAGATCCCACGCCAGGATCCCCTTTTCGCCCCATTGCTCATAGATCTCCTGGGTATAGGGCCACATATACTTGTCTGTCTCCGAAGAAATGGTAAGTAAAAAGGCCATTTCTTCTTCTGTCAGGCTGTTGGCGTCAGCCGCCGCGGTTTGGAAAGAATCGTTGTGGCCGTGGAACGTCATCCGGGGAACCAGCTCCAGCAGCTTCTCCCGACTGCCAATGCTCCAGTTTCTCAGCAGTCCTTCTCTGGTGGTTTTTACTTCCTCTGCCGTGCGGCCATACATACCAAAAAATATGGGACTTCCCGCAGGGTCAGGCAATCCATAATTAACTCCATAATATTGAAATCCATAGATCAGGCCCATTTGAATGGCCCATTCCTCCAGATTGGATCCCTCCGCCATGGACTTGTCCTCGGTGATGAGGACCTGCCGCCGGTTCCCGTCCCAGTCCACCTTCTGTCCAAAGAACTCCGCCACATACCGGGCGGGAATAAGGGTGCGTCCCCCGGTGGCGTAGGGCGCTACGTCCATTTCCACACTTGTTCCGTTTACCATGGCAGTGGTATTATCCAACGTCATGCTCACCGTAGTCCCCGCCCGTGTCAAGGTGATCCCCTGGGTGGCCTGATCCCATGCCACGTCGGCTCCCAACGCCTCGGCCACCGCCCGGATGGGCACCATGGTCCGTTCATTTTTCACTTCAGGGGACACGTCCATGGGCAGCTCGTTGCCATCCAGCCACACAGTGATATGCTCCATATAATCTTTCAAGCTCTGGCCCAGCTCACCGTTCCATTTCGCCTTTTCCTCCTCGGTAAAGATAACGGTATCAGTCAGCTTTTCCAGGCTGAACTGGGGAAATTCCATCAGGTAGGGCAGATACTTATTCAGCTCCTCCCCCACCCCCTTATACCGCAACACGCCCCTGGCCGTCCAGAGAAGGATGGCATAGCGCTGCTGGTCGGTGAGGTCCTTCAATTTTTCGTCCCCGCCGTCTTCCAGGGTATAGGCCAGCGTCGTCCAGTAAGGGCCGTCGTACTTGTCGTGGGTGTAGAGCAGCCGGACCTCCACAAGGGCCTTTTCCAGCAGAACGCCGAAGTCGTAGACCCGTCTGGCATATTTGATTCCTCGATCATCGGCCTCCCCGGTGGGCACCGTGTAGCTGGTGGGAATGCCGGTAAACTTCCAACGCAGGGGCAACGCGCCCAGATTTACCGCTCCCCATGCCACCTCGTCACGGGTCTGGGTAATGATATCCCAGTTTTCCGGCTCATAGGCCGCCGAGCCGGGAAAGACTGCGTACTCCTCTTCAGGGCACCAGCTTGGCGGTGCGGGGGTAACGCTCTCCACCGCGAAGGCGGTAGGGAAAAGAGAAAGCGCCAATACCATAGTCAAAATCAGGGATATGATCTTCTTTTTCACTGCGTACCATCCTTTCCCGATTTGTTCAAGCTCAGTTTCCGTTTTGGACCCCAGCGCCAAAAAGGCCGTCATCAAAAATGGCGTTTAGCTCCATCGTGGCGCGCATGGCCTGATAGGTCACGCCAAATTCGCTCTCCCACGTGTCCATATCCGTCATATCCTCACGGGCGCACCAATAGTAGCCGTCGATCATATTTTCATAGACCTCGTCCCAGTTGGAGAAGGTCTTCGTCAGCTCCCCGGCAAAGTCGGCTACGGCCCCCATAGCCTCGTCGTAGGTGAAATACCCGGCGGTATAACCCCACTGGGCCAGGGCGGCGCCGCGGCACAGGTCCCAGGCCGCAATGCCCTTTTCGCTTCCCCATTTCTTCCACAGTGACCGGGTCTGGGGCCACATATATTTGTCCACTTCGTTGCCCTTGGCGTAAGCCCTGGCCTGGGCGGCGGTCATATCCTTTACCTTCCGGGCGCTTTCCAGAAAGAGGACGCTATTTTCCCCGGCGCGAATGGCCTCCACCTCGGCAAGAAGCTCCTCCCGGCCTTTCACTCCCCACTCCTCCCAGAGAATGTCCCGGCAGAGCTGGATCGGCTCTACCAGGGCCGTACCAAGCTCGTTGGGATGAGAAGCCCGGGGCCAGCCCCCAAAGGCGGCGGGATCACCGCCGGAAAGCAGGGAGAGCAAAGCCCCCATGGGCTTGGCCCAGGCCTCGATGTTGGTATCGGCCCAGGCGGTTTTGTCCTCGCGGATATCTACCTGGCGGCTATTCTGATCCCAGGAGACCGTCTGTCCAAAAAACTCCGCCACATACCGGGCCGGGATATAGGTGCGGTTTTCCTCCGCATAAGGGGCCACATCCATCTTTACCGGCTTGCCGTCCACCATGGCAATGGTGGAATCCAGGGCCATGACCACCGTCTTGCCCGCCCGGGTCATTATCACCTGGTTCGACCCCTCCATCCATTCCACGTCGGCCCCCAGGGCCTCGGCTACCGCCCGGATGGGCACCATGGTCCGCTGGTCCTTTACCTGGGGCAGGGTATCCATCAGCAGCACCGCCCCGTCCACATAGACCGAGATCAGATTCCGTTGCTCCAGATAGAAATCCCAGTAATCATACACCGACTGCTCCACCGCGGTCCTCTCCTCTGGACTGAGCCGGTCCATAAAGGGTGTGTCAAAAAACTCCTCCACCGGCATACTCAGGGCGTCCAGGGCTGGGATGATCCCTCGGCCCCAGTCGTCCACATAGGCCGGATGGTAAGCCAGATAGGCCCGGTATTTCTCCACCGCCAATCGGTGGGCGAGGGCGTCCTTGCCCCGGTTCTGGTCGATCCAGCCGCTCTCGGCGGCGGAAAAAGCCTTGCCGGCGGAGAGCAGAGCCTGCCCCACCTCAAGGGAGGTAATACCGGCGGTATCGGCGGCGTTCCAGGCGTACTTCAGGCGAAGCAGCGCAGTCTCATAGCACTTACCGGGGGACCCGTCGGCCCAATCCCGCCCTTCGGCAGGTAGACTTGCTCCGTCCTCCGCTTCCCGGCGTAGCTTTCGTATTTCCCCCCAGTTCTCCAGCTCATACACCGGGTCGCCGGGAAAAATCAAATAGTCGCTCTCCTCCACCCAGGACGGTGCGGAGGGTCCTCCGGCAGGCTGGGCTTGGGCGATTGCTGTGTCGCCCCCGGTCAGGGCCAGGGTGGCGGGGCTGAGGGCCAAGGTCAGGGAAAGGGTCAAAAGCAGGGAAAGAAATCTTCTCACGCGCTCCTCCTTGTGGTGTAGGGGTCTTTACGAAATATCCGCCAGCTCCAGGAACTTGTAGCCGTTCTCGGCAATGTGGTCCTTCCGACCCTGAAGGTTGTCCCCCAGGAGCAGGTCGAACATCTGGGCGGTGGCCTCGGCGTCCTCGGGCATCACCTTGATAAGCCTTCTCGTCTCCGGGTTCATGGTGGTGAGCCACATCATCTCCGGCTCGTTCTCGCCCAGGCCCTTGGAGCGCTGGATGTTTACCTTTTTGCCCTCGCCGATCTCGGCGACGATGTCGTTTTTCTCCTTGTTGGAGTATGCAAACCAGGTCTTTTCCTTGTAAGTGATCTCATATAGCGGCGACTCGGCAATATACACATACCCCCGCTTGATAAGGGTGGGAGTGAGCCGCCAGAGCATGGTGAGGATGAGGGTCCGAATTTGGTAGCCGTCCACGTCGGCGTCGGTGCAGATGACCACCTTGTTCCAGCGGAGATTCATTAAGTCAAATGCCGCCAGGTCCTTGGCCCGTTTGTCGTTGACCTCCACGCCGCAGCCCAGCACCTTCATAAGGTCGGTAATGATCTCGCTCTTAAAAATACGGGGGTAGTCGGCCTTCAGGCAATTCAATATCTTGCCCCGGACGGGCATGATACCCTGGAAGTCGCCGTCCCGGCTGAGCTTCACCGCGCCCATGGCGGAGTCTCCCTCCACGATGTACAGCTCCCTCTTCTCCGGGTCCTTGCTGCGGCAGTCCACAAACTTCTGTACCCGGTTGGCCAGGTCCATGGTTCCAGTGAGCTTCTTCTTGATGTTGAGCCGGGCCTTCTCCGCGCTCTCCCGGCTGCGCTTATTGATGAGCACCTGCCCGGCGATCTTCTCCGCATCCAGGGGGTTCTCAATAAAGTAGACCTCCATCTGGGCCTTCAGAAACTCGGTCATGGCGTCCTGAACAAATTTATTGCTGATGGCCTTCTTGGTCTGGTTTTCATAGGAGGTCTGGGTGGAGAAGTTGTTGGAGACCAGCACCAGACAGTCCTCCACGTCGGCCCAGGTGATCTTGCTCTCGCTCTTCTGATACTTGCTCTTGGTCCGCAGATAGTTGTCGATGGCCGACACCAGAGCCGAGCGGGTGGCCTTCTCCGGGCTGCCGCCGTGCTCCAGCCAGGAGGAGTTGTGGTAGTGCTCAATGATCTGCACGGTGTTGGAAAAGCACAGGGACACGCTGAGCTTCACCTTGTACTCCGGCTTGTCCTCCCGGTCCCGGCCCTTGCGCTCGGTCTGCCAGAAGACCGGCAGGGTCATGGCCTTGTCCCCCGCCAGCTCCTTCACGTAGTCCTGGATGCCGTTTTCATAGAGGAAATCTGTGGTCTCAAACTTGCCGGGGGCGGTCTCGTTGCGGAAGCGGAAGGTAACGCCGGCGTTGACCACCGCCTGCCGCTTCATCACGTCGGCATAATACTCCACGGGGATGTTGATGTCGGTAAAGACCTCCAGATCGGGCCGCCAGCGGAATTTGGAGCCGGTCTTTTTCCCACTCCAAGGGGTCTTGTGCAGGAAGGTCTCCTTAGGCTCGGTGATCTCGCCCTTCTCAAAATGGAGGGTATACTCAAATCCATCCCGATGGATGACGGCGTCAAAGAATTCGCTGGCATACTGGGTGGCGCAGGAGCCCAGACCGTTGAGACCCAGGGAATACTCGTAGTTGTCCCCGTCGGAGCCGTACTTGCCGCCGGCGTAAAGCTCACAGAAGACCAGTTCCCAGTTGTATTTCTGCTCCTTCTCGTTCCAGTCCACCGGGCAGCCCCGGCCAAAGTCCTCCACCTCAATGGATCGGTCCAGATAGCGGGTCACGGTGATGAGACCGCCGTGACCCTCCTTGGCCTCGTCAATGGCGTTGGATAAAATTTCAAAGACGGCGTGCTCGCAGCCGTCCAGTCCGTCAGAGCCGAAGATAACGCCGGGGCGCTTGCGCACCCGGTCGGCTCCCTTCAGGGAGGAGATGGAGGTATTGTCATATTGGGGTTTTACAGTCGGCATAGGTGTCTCCCTCACTATTCCAAAGTGGTCATAAATATACAGGTTAATTTTACAGGAAAATGTCCCAAAGGTCAAGGCGGAGAGAGGAAATAAAAAGGACGGGGACGGCCCAAAGCCGTCCCCGCCGGGGGTGAAAAAATTCATTCGTCCGTCTTGCCGGGACCCTCTCCTTCCTCCGTCGGAAGGAAGGGTCCAGAAGCTGTGGGTTCCTCCTCCGCCAAGGCAGGGGACGCTTGGTCCGCCGTCTCCGGGGCAGTGGGAACCACGGTCTCAGGAGCGGAGGAAACGTCCGCCCCGGAAGTCTCCGGCTCTGCCGGGGCCTCAAAGGGAACATGTACAGGCTCCTCCCCATGGCCGCTAAAAGGCGTGTAGGGCGCATCGACAGGGGACGCTGTCGGTTCGGGAGCCGTGACCGGGACTACCGGCGGCAGTGTAACCGGCGCCGCAGGCTGGGTGTTTACAAAGTGGGCTGAGGCACTGATGGGCGCGGCTGCCGCGACAGGGACCCGCTCTGTCTTCTCTCCCATCAGTTCCTGATAGAACCCGGCCCGGGCTACATTCTTATAGGACATGAGCCACAGCTTCAGGGGAAGCTGTGCCAAAGCGGTGAGGCCAAAAACCACCAGAAAAGCCACAGCCAGGGCCAGAAAGGCCGCCACGGCCTGGGCCATCACCGTCTCATAAGGGATTTGACTGGCTCGCTCATTGAGGTCTATGAGGGTAATGATACTGCTTCCCGTGACCAGTAGGGCCACGGCGGAGCTGAGCACCGCCACCAAAACCGCGATCAACCCCCGCAGCAGCTCCCAGCCCAGAAAGGACAAGTCAAGGACAAAGCGTTTGAAAATATTGCCCTTCATCGTCTGAACGCCAACGGTAATGAGCTGGGTCACAGGCGTTTTTTGCCTGTCGTCCAGGACCAGGTAGGGGACGAGGCAGTAGCGGTAGGTGACAAGGGCGTGTACCAGCACGGCGGCCAGGAAGAGGATCGCCACCCCCAGCCAGGTCAGCCACCGCGTACCATCGGATAAAACCAGAAGCAATACGGTAATAGAGGCGTCTATGCCATAGATGAGCAGCCCCCACATCAGGGAAAAGACCCCTACCAGCACCGCTGAGCCGATGACCGCCCTGAACTTGGGGAAGCCCCGGAAGAGGCTGCCGACCCCGGCCCTGGTCTCCCTGCGGTAGACCTCCAGGCCGTAGCCGTAATAACCATAGTTCATCAGCGAACGAAGGATGACCAGGATCACCGAGGCGCCGGTGGAAAGCACCGCTGTGACCCCCGCGATCCCCATAGCCCCCAAAAACATCTCCTCATAGTCGCTGGGCAGCAGGGTGTCCAGGCTCCGATTCGCCGTAACGGCCTCCGCCAGCTGGCCAAAAAATTCTCCAAACGGAGTTGGCACCATGACCTTTACAGTGCCCCCCACCGTTCCCAAAATGATCAGGAAGAGCAAAGTCACCACCCAGGTCTTGGGGTTTGCATGGGCCATGGCGGCCTTGGCGTTTTGTTTCAGTCGCGTGTGGTCATAGAGCATGGTCTTCGCCTCATTTCTCTCTTTTGGCATTGACTTGGAACCCCTAATTGGCAAGGGAAAGCATGGCTAAGTTTACCCCAGATAGGCTTTCTTCACCTGCTCGTTGTTCAGCAGCTCCTTGCCACTGCCCGAAAGGATGATACGCCCGGTCTCCAGTACATAGGCGGTGTCGGCCACGTGAAGGGCCATGTTGGCGTTCTGTTCGATCAGGAGGATCGTGACCCCCTGCTGGTTGATCTTCTTGATAATGGAGAAGATATCCTTCACCACCAGAGGGGCCAGACCCAGGGACGGCTCGTCCATCATCATCAGCTTGGGCCGGGACATAAGGGCACGGCCCACCGCCAACATCTGCTGCTCGCCGCCGGAGAGGGTGCCCGCCGCCTGCCAGGAGCGCTCCTTCAGCCGGGGGAAAAGGGAGTAGACCCAATTCAGATCGTCCTCAAGGCTGTCGGTGCGCAGATAGGCGCCGATCTTCAGATTCTCCAGCACGGTGAGGTCTGGGAACACATGCCTTCCCTCGGGCACCAGGGTGATCCCCTTGGAGACGATACGGTCTGGAGAAATGCCGGTAATATCCTCCGCCTGGAGGCGGATACGTCCGCCGGAGGGCTTTACCAATCCGGCAATGGTACGCAGGGTGGTGGATTTGCCCGCGCCGTTGGCGCCGATCAGAGTGACGATCTGCCGCTCGGGCACCTCAAAGGTGATGCCCTTCACGGCCTCGATGCCGCCGTAGTTGACTCTCAGATCATCAATTTTCAGCATCGTCTGCCACCCCCAAATAAGCCTCGATGACCCGCTGGTCGTTTTGCACCTCGGCGGGCGTGCCCTTGGCGATAAGCTTGCCAAAGTCCAGAACGTAAATGCGGTCCGATATCTGCATGACCAGATCCATATGATGCTCGATCATAAAAATGGTCAGGCCATACTCCGTGCGGATCTGTTTGATAAAGTCGGTCAGCTCCTGGGTCTCCTGGGGATTCATGCCCGCCGCTGGCTCGTCCAGGAGGAGCAGCTTGGGCTCGGTAGCCAACGCCCGGGCGATCTCCAGCCGCCGCTGGAGACCGTAGGGCAGAGAAGATGCCACCTCGTCGGCATACTGGGCCAGGTCCTGCTCGGCCAGCAGAGCCATGGCCTCCTCCCGCATCCGCTTCTCCTCCTTGGCGTTGAGCCGGAAGGTGGCGGAGAGGAAGTTCTGCTTTGCCCGCATATGCTTGGCGATGAGCACGTTGTCAAATACGGTCAACGCTCCAAACAGGCGGATGTTCTGGAAGGTCCGGGCAATGCCCTTTTGTGTGATCTGGTCGGGGGTATGGCTCACCACCTGAGTAAACTTCCCGGCCTCGCCGCCCTTATACTGGGCCTTCATCTTGCCCTGGGGGTGGTTCTCCACGATGGTCTCCCCCAGCAGGCTCACCCGTCCGTTGGTGGGTTCATAGACCCCGGTGACGCAGTTGAAAGCCGTGGTCTTGCCCGCGCCATTGGGACCAATGAGGGCCACGATCTCCCCTTGGTCAACTTCCAGGGACAGGCCGTCCACCGCCACCACGCCGCCAAACTGCATGGTCACGTCCTCCATACGCAGCACGTTCTCAGCCATTGCCCTCGCCCCCTTTCGCCTTGGTATTTTTCCTCTTGCGGAAGAGATCGGGCAGCTCCTTGTCGCCCATGATGCCCCGGCGGAAGAAGAGCACCACGATCATAATAACAATGGAGAATACTACCATGCGGAAGCCGTTGCGGAGCAGGGGCACCTTAAAGCCGCTTTTCAGCGTGATCTCGTTGTCCAGGAACCGCAGCCACCACTCCGAGCACGCCACATAGAGGAACGCGGCAATGCAGCTGCCGGAGATGGAGCCGATGCCACCGATGACCACGATGAGGAGTATCTCATAGGTCATGGCGGTGGTAAAGGTCTTGGCCTGGGCCTGGTTGGCGAACATGGCGAACAGCCCGCCCCCCACCCCGGCAAAGAAGGAGGAGATACAGAAGCTCAGGCGCTTATGCTTCGCCAGGTTGATGCCCATGGCCTCAGCGGCCACCTCATCCTCCCGGATGGCCTTGAAGGCCCGGCCATAGGAGGAGTTGATCAGCAACAGGATAATGGCGATGCATACCGCCGACAGCAAAAAGGCCACAAAGATGGAAAGCCGCACCGTCACCGCGCCGTCGGCGCCCTTAATGTTGAAGGAGGAAAAGGTGGGGTAATTCTTCAGGGCGTTGGCGCCATTGGTCACAGGCCCCAGGGCATCCCATTGGAAGATGGCCCGGATGATCTCGGCAAAGCCCAGGGTGGCAATGGCCAGATAGTCGGATTTCAGCCGCAGCACAGGCAGGCCAATGAGCCACGCCACCGCCGCCGCCACGACACCCGCCAGGATAAGGGCCGCCAGCACGCCCAGGATCAGGCCCACCGCACCGCCGCCGAACAGCTCAGGCAGGGAGAAGTTGATGGCGGAGCCGTTGTAGATATAATACACCGCCGGGCGCTGGGCCACGGGGATGGTGAGAATGGCATAGGTATACGCGCCCAGCAGCATAAACCCCGCCTGTCCCAGGGAGAAAAGGCCCGTAAAGCCGTTGAGCAGGTTCATGGAGCAGGCCACCAGGGCGTAGACCGCGGTTTTTTTCAGCACGGTAAAAAAGATGGTGTTCTTGGTGGGGTCCAACGTGTTCTCCAGAATGATGGCAACGGCAAGAAGAACGGCCACACACACCAAGGCGATGAATACGCCGGTCTTGCTTTTCTTTTCTTTCAGCATATCCGTCACCCCCTCAGACCTTATCGGTGACCTTCTCACCAAACAGGCCGGTGGGCTTGACCACCAGGATAATGATGAGCAGGGCAAAGGTGAACGCATCGGAGAAGATGGACCAGGGCGAACCCTTGATGATGGTCTCGCTCATACCTACGATAAAGGCCCCCACCACCGCGCCGGGGATGGAGCCGATCCCTCCAAAGACCGCCGCCACAAAGGCCCGCAAACCGGGCAGAGCGCCGGAGAGGGGCACGATGGAGGGGTAGTTGGTAAAGTAGAGCATGGAACCCACCGCCGCCAGGGCGGAGCCGATAACAAAGGTCATGGAAATGACATTGTTGATCTTGATGCCCATGAGCTGACTGGTCTCAAAATCCTTGGCCACCGCCCGCATGGCCATGCCCACCTTGGTGTGGTTGATGAGCTGCTGAAGGGCCAGCACCAGGGCGATGACCAGAAAGGGCGTGATGACGGTCACCCACTTGGTGGGAGCGCCGCCAATGGTGATGGTCTCGCTCAGCAGGGGCAGTGAGGGATAGGTCTTGGGCAAGCCGCCGGTGACATAGGTGGCCAGGTTTTGGAGCAGGTAGCTCACGCCAATGGCGGAGATCATCACGCTCATCCGGGGAGCGGAGCGCAGAGGCTTGTAGGCCGCGCGCTCAATGAAAAAGCCAAGGGCCACGGTGAGAATGAGCATCAGCAGCAGACTGAGGAAAATGGCCGCTCCGGTAGGCAGCGTCCCAGCCAGGAAGCTGGTGAGGTACACCATAATGAGGCCGGCCACCATAAATACATCGCCGTGGGCAAAGTTGATCAGGCGCAGAATGCCGTAGACCAGGGTGTACCCGATGGCGATGAGGGCATACTGTCCCCCCAGAGAAATGCCTGAGAGAACGATGGAAATGGCATATTGCACGAAAACCCCTCCTTTTCAGAGCATTTTGAGATATCAGGTCTCGCTGACCCAGACCTTTTCGGCAGCCGCCCAGCCCGCGGCTTCCGAAAAGGCCCGTCCGGCGAAAAAAGCGGAAAGCCGCCTGACGGGAGAAGCCCCCCGTCAGGCGGTCACGCGCTTTTGGTAAAAGAACCTTATTTCGCGGTCTGCATGGCCTCAAAGGTCCAGGTGTTGTCGGCAGTGTTGGCCATCTTGATATAGGCGGTGTCGCGGATGGCGTCGCCGGTGGCGTCGAAGGCGATGGCGCCGGACACGCCGGTATAGGTCACGTTGGGCAGGGCGGCCTTAACGGCGGCCTTGTCGGTGGAACCAGCGGCCTTCAGGGCCTCCAGGGCGGTGTAGTAGGCGTCGTAGCCCATGGCGGTGACGGCGGCGATGGTGTCGTTGCCGCCGTTGTTGGTCATGGCGGTGGAGTCGGAGGCCAGCCAGGCCTTGATGCCGGAGTCAAACTCAGGGGCGCCGCCCTCCTGATAGAAGGTGGACACATAGAGCTTCACGTCGGAGCCGGAGGCGGCCTCCAGGACCATGTTGCTGTCCAGGGTGTCGGAACCCAAGATGGGCAGGGCGAGCTTCATGTCGGCGGCCAGCTTCACGATCTGGGTGGAGTAGGCGATGGACACGGGGCAGAAGACCACGTCGCAGCCCTCAGCCACGGCCTTGTTCAGATAGGTAGAGAAGTCGGCGGTATTTGGGGGGAAGGAATCCTTCACCACACTTCCGCCGGCGGCGGTGAACGCCTGCTCAAAGAAGGTCAGCAGGCCCTGGTCGTAGTCGTTGCCCAGCTCGCCCAGCAGGTAGGCCTTCTTGGCAGAAAACTTGTCCTTGGCGAAGTTGGCCAGGACGGTGCCCTGGAAGGGGTCCAGGAAGCAGATACGGAAATAATAGTCATTGCCCGCGGTGACGCCGGGGTTGGTGCAGGTCACGCCAATAGCGGCCAGACCGGCCTCGTCAAACACAGGGCCGCCAGCCATGGACACGCCGGAGCCATAGGACCCGAGGACCAGGGACACGTCCTTGCTCACCAGCTCGGCGGCGGCAGTGGGGGCCTTGGCCGAGTCGGAGCCGTTGTCGGCGGGGACCAGCTCCACGGTGTAGGTCTCGCCGCCAATTTCCACGGTGGGGGTCTCATGGTTGGCGTACTGCATGCCCAGCATCTCCTGCTTGCCGCCAGGGCCGGAGTCGCCGGTAGAGGGCTCAAACACACCAATGCGGACAACCTTGTCGCCGGAAGCGGGGGCGCTGACGGCGGGGGCGCTCTCGGTGGGCTTGTTGCTCTCGGCGGAGCCCTTGTCACCGCCACAGGCGGTCAGACTCATGGCCATGGCCAGAGCCAGGAGCAGAGAAAGCTTCTTCTTCATTGTGGTATCCTCCCTTTTTGCGGACCTTGTCCGCGCGGCGCGTACAAGTGTCCACGATTTAGACTTCATTATAGCAGGGTGCTAAAGAGATTTCAACAAAAATTTACACGGAATCCCTCCCCGCCAAAAGCAGTTTTTTGACGGATACGTCAAAAGCCCTCTCCCGCTTGCTTTTCAAAGCGCTTTTTGATATGATGGAAGGACTGGAAAGAGGGTGTCCTTTATGAAATTACTGCTCCATACCTGCTGCGCTCCCTGCTCGGTGGCCTGTGTCAAGCAGCTCCGGGAGGAGGGGATCGAGCCGGTAAGCTTTTGGTATAACCCCAACATCCACCCCTTCACCGAATACCGCGCACGGCGCAACTGCCTGCGGGAGTATGCTAAAAGTATTGATCTGGAGCTGGTGGAGGAGGACGAATACGGCCTGGAGAGGTTCGTGAAGGCCGTGGTGGGGGACATTGAAAACCGCTGTGGCTACTGCTACGGCCTGCGGCTGGGTCAGGCCGCCAAGTACGCCGCCGAGCACGGCTTTGACGCGTTCTGCACCACCCTCACCGTCAGCCCCTACCAGGACACTCCCCTCATCTTTGAGACCGGGGAAAAGCTGGCCCGGGCCTTCGGCGTGAAGTTCGCCCCCTACGACTTCTCCCCCCGCTACCGGGAGGGCCAGGACGAGGCCCGGGCGCTGGGTCTCTACATGCAGAAATACTGCGGGTGCGTTTTCAGCGAGGAGGACCGCTATCTGGGCTGGAAAAAGCGAAGAGAAGCGCGGCGCAAGGGGCTGTGAGGGAGCTTGGACTGGAGCGAAGCCGAGCGCAGGGTCGCACAGCGGCCCGTAGACCAGGCTGAGTCGGAGGGAAAGTGACCGAGCGGCCAGACCCTTGCAGAGCGTGACAAGGTCAGTTAATAAAAAACGGAGGAGCCTGAAGCTCCTCCGTTTTATTCTCTTATTTCCCTTCCTCCTGGGCCTTTTGCCGCTCCAGGTATTCGTCGTAGGTCATGGGCATGTCGATGAGCTTGCCGTCGGGGGTGAAGTCAAAGATACGGCTGGCTACGGTCTGTACCATCTGGTGGTCGTGGGAGGAAAAGAGCACGTTGCACTTCACCGCTTCCAGGCCGTTGTTCACCGCAGCGATGGACTCCAGATCCAGATGGTTGGTGGGCTGGTCCAGCAGCAGCACATTGGCCCCGGAGAGCATCATTCGGGAGAGCATGCACCGCACCTTTTCCCCGCCGGACAGCACCTTCACCGGCTTATAGACATCGTCGCCGGAGAAAAGGTGCGGTGCATGCT
>ERZ779633.35-NODE-35-length-72753-cov-23.980178_pt1 | contig 72753 bp, 73 predicted proteins | sample MGYA00514195_ERZ779633 | MGnify/ENA primary metagenome ERZ779633 (study PRJEB29562, sample SAMEA4376707) | mouse gut metagenome | isolation source: Cecum | study: EMG produced TPA metagenomics assembly of the A DSS colitis mouse model was used to assess the...
CGGTGGTAGGCGCGGCTCTTTTCCTTTTTCGCTTCTTCGATTTCCTCCCGCATTTGTCTGATTTCCTGCTCTGCCGGCTCTGCAAGCTGTGTCAGTTCGTTCTCAAATTTACCGATATGGTTGAAGTATATCCCGATATGCTGTATGGCGTATCTTGCCCGCTTCTGGTCGCGCTCATGCACTTCGATTTTGCTGATAAACTCGTTGAGAATGGCGGGGGTGAGTTCGGAAAAGTCGGCATAGCGTTCTGTCAGCTTCACAAACCTTTGCGCCCGCCCTCCCGCGTTTTCAAAAGCGGATAATTGCTCCTTAATTTCCGCAAGTTCCTCTTTCAGCTTATAATATTCTTCCGAATACTTCCGCGACATCTGCTCGTAACGGTCTTGCTCAATCGTGCCGAGGGCGTTATCCTCATACAGCTTATCCAGAACCTTTTCAATCTGTTCAAGCCGCGTTGTGATTTGCGGTACGCGCTTTTGCTGTTTCTTTGTCTGGTCGGTCTGCTGTACGGCAAGGCTCTTTTTCACTAAGGCTTCAAAGTCTGCCCGGTTGCTGATAGAGTATTCCGCGATTTTTTTCAGCACGTCCGAAACGGTCTGCATGAGTAAATCCGCGTCCATGATGTGCGGGGAATGGCACTTCGGATTTTTGGCTTTCCCCTTGTGGTACTCACTGCAATAGGCGATATGCCGTTTGCCGCCGTTCCTGTAATCTATCCGTATGTGCATTTTTGCGCCGCAGTCCTTACAGAAAAGCAAGCCCGACAAAGGGTGGATTTCCCCGTCCCCGTTTGGTCGCTTGACGGGGGCATTTTCCAAAATCCGCTGTACATTCTCAAAGTCGGCGCGGTCGATAACCGGTTCATGCACATTTTCCGTAATCTGCCACTGGCTTCTGTCTACATAGTGGTTTCGCTTGTCACGGAAATGTTTTGCGGTCTTGAAGTTTACAATGTCGCCGCAATACTCCTGCCGCGTGAGGATATGGGTCAGCGTGGCTTTGTTCCATTTGCAACGGTTTTCCTCGTTAAGCGCCTTATTTTTGCAGGTTCCCCGCCCTCGGTCTTTCATATAGAATGTGGGCGTTGGGATTTGCTCATTTTTCAGATATACGGCGATCTGGTTTCGGTTCTTCCCGTTCAGAAACAGGCGGAAAATCAAGCGGACAACTTTGGCTGCTTCTTCATCAATTATCCAAAAATCTTTGTTGTCGGGGTCTTTGACATATCCGTAGGGGGCTTCGGTTGCGATTGGCTTGCCGCTCGTCCCCTTTGTGCGGATACCCGTTTTTACTTTCTTGCTGATGTCGCTTGCGTACCACTCTGACATGATATTGATGAACGGCGCAAACTCCAATGTGTCGGGCTTTTCGCTGTCTATCCCGTTGTTTACCGCGATAAAGCGCACGTTGTTTCTGCGGAAAATCTCCATAGCGTTTCCCACTTGGAGATAGTCGCGCCCCCAGCGGGTCATGTCTTTCATAATGCACACGCCGATTTTGCCGTTTTCCACGTCCTCAATCATGCGGGAGTAGGCAGAACGGTCAAAAAATCTGCCGCTTTCGTCATCGTCAATGTAGTGCCGGATATTGGTTAATTTTAGCTGTCTGGCATAGCTTTCCAGAAATTTCTTCTGGTTCTGTATGGAGTTGCTTTCGCCGCCGTCCCTGTCCTCGTCCCCCACGGATAGGCGGGAGTAAAGGGCTGTGATTTTGCTGTAATCATTCATGTGCATACCCTCCTGCGTCAATATAGGTGTTGCTTACAGTTAAGATTATGCACCCCAACGTGCAGAGCCGTACTCAACGCCCTTGCGGTACTTCTTGGCGTTCTTGCCTTTCATGTAGACGGCAATCCGCAGGATAACCGCCCCGGCAATGCCGATAAGAAAATCCTGCCCGTTAAGGCTTGGCATGGGGCTTTCAAAGGCGGCGGTCATGCCCTCCATGATGTGTAAGAGCTTCCCGGAGAGGTCAGCCCCCGGAGAGAGCCGGAACGCTTCGCCAATCTTCATAAAGAGCCATACAAAGAGCAGATACGGCGCATTGAGGATAAGCAGCTTTTTGATGTTTGGTTTCATCTTTCCCGCCCCCTGTCCTTGTTTTTCTCTTTCTTCCTGCTTTGGTTCATCTGCTTTGCCTTTTCCCGGAAGTTGGCTAACATCTTGCGTATGGACGGCTTTTTCTCCTTGTTTAGCTGCTTGGCTGCAAACTCCTTAAAGGCTTCCGTCATAACGTCCACGTCCCGCCCTTTGAAAAAGACAAGATAGCGGGGCGGTTCTTCGCCTTTTACTTTCTTTAGGCTGTAATCAAGCCCGTATTTCTTGGCAACGGGTTCAAACGCCTTTATGTTTGCGTCCGTAATCTCCATACTGGAAACGCCCGTGTTCTGCTTCATAAGGTGCTTTAGCGTCTGCTTGCCCTTGTATATCTTCGGTGCTTTGTGCTTCTTTGCGTCAAGCAGTTTTTTTATGGCTTTCTGTAAGACTTCGGCGGTCAGCTTCGCCGTCTTGATTGAGATAGCAACGGTCTTTTCGTTGATCTGCTCCTGCATGGGCTGTCAATCCCTCCTTTCTTGGTTTGATGTGGTGCGGGCGGCGGTAGCCGGGCATGGAAAAAGGGGCAGCCGCTTTTTGTGGTCGCCCCTCTGTTATCTGTTATGCACACGCACACGCAAGCCGTCCAGTACGTCCGTCTTGATACCGACAAGATACCATTCCTGCCCGGTACTCATTTCAATGCGTGTCGGCTTCCATTTGCCGCCTGCGAATACGTCAAAACATTCGCCGCAATGCAAGCCGCCGTAGTATTCATTCAGCCCAAAGCGAATATCATAGCGTCCGCTTTCTTTGTCAAAAATCAATGCTCCCTGCTTCATAAGGTGTCGTCCTCCCTTTCCTGTGATAAAAATGCGCCCTCTGCCATATCGTGTGCGACAAGGGCGGTATAATAGCTGTCAATGGTGTTTGGTGCGTTGAAAAGAACCGCAAGCAGATACTTCTTGATGTTGCGTATCTTGGTTGTGTTCTGGTGCATACAGTCAATCACAAACTGGATATGGCTGCTGTTCAGTTTCATAAACTTAGACTTCACAAGCTCGGCGGGGTAGTCGTCCCCGGCAATGCGTACCACTTTGCGGCGGGTGCAGACGGTTTCAAGCATGAGGGAAACAATCTCGTCAAGCATACCTTTGTCAATGCGGCTGTCCTGTATCAGATAGCGGTATTCGATATTGTCCTTTATGACTTCCTCATAAGCCCGTACTGCGTCCATGTTGGTGTTGCCGTTTCCTTTCCGTTCCTGCGGCTGTGCCGCTTCCCCTTTGGAAAGGGTGGAAAGGATAGGAATGGAATGGGTATTTAATAAATCCGTATTTGATAATTCTTTACTTGATAGTTCTTTATTTAATTGCGTTGGATTTTCCTGCATAGGGTTTTCCAATGTTGGATTTTCCGATATAGGCTTGTCCTGTGTTGGATTTTCCAATATAGGCTTTGGCGGCACTGGAAATTCATGTATCACATAATCAGCCGCCCCCAACTGTCCTTTTTCGTTCCGCACTCTTGTACGGGTCACATATCCCGCCCGTTCCAGTTCCCGTATTGCTTCCCGGATAGCGTCTATGCCCTCACGGTTGATTTGGGAAAGCCCCTTTAGGGTGTAGTCCCATTCTTCGGGCAGCGATAGCATTTGTGAAAGCAGTCCCTTTGATTTTAGGGAGAGGTCAGCATTGCGTAGGTGGTGGTTTGACATAACGGTGTAGTCCCTGTTTTTTTCCACTCGGAATACTGCCATGTAATCAGCCCCTTTCATCAGCCCGGACAATGAAAAACGCCCGTTCCGTGTGGAAAAGGCGTTTACCATGTGGTTATAGGGCTTCGTGTTTAGTTTTCTTGTTTCTTAAAAGCCTTGTTTTATGCGGTGTTGCGGTGGTTGTCTATAAATACTTGCTCCGAACGGCGCGGGTAAAACAACAATGATTAAAATTATGGCTGATGTTCTGTGGTCTGACAGCGGACGTATTTTATATGACGGTCGGGATATTCACAATCTTGGTGATGAATACAGGGCGAAAGTCGGATACCTGCCGCAGGAAATCAGTTTTTACGGTAATTTTACAGGCAAAGATTATCTTGAATACTCCGCCGCGCTCAAAGGTATGGAAAAGTCATATACGAAAAAGCGAATCGAGGAGCTTGCATATCATGTCGGCTTGCAGAATGATTTGAAACGGCAGTGCCACACCTATTCGGGCGGAATGCAGCGCAGACTCGGTATTGCACAGGCGCTTCTTGATAATCCCGAAATTTTGATTTTAGACGAACCGACAGCGGGACTCGACCCGTTGGAACGCGTAAAATTCCGAAATATTATATCTGCGTATTCAAATGACAGATTGATACTTTTGTCAACACATATTGTGTCCGATGTCGAGCATATCGCTTCTCAAATAATGATGATGGAATACGGTGTTATCAGATATATAAACACAAGTAACGAATATATCAAAATGGTGAAAAATTACGTGTGGCTCGTGAAAATGTCTGCTGAAAAACTTGTGGAATATCAAAATAACGCCGTTATAAGCAATGTTATTGCAAAAGACGACGTTATGGAGGTTCGTGTGATAGATGAGAAAAAGCCGTTTGCCGACGCGGTGCAAACTACGCCGACGCTTGAGGACGCGTATTTATATATTTTTAATTATTTGCCGGAAAAGGCGAGAAGGTAACGCTATGTCATTATTTGTGTTTGAACTGCGAAAGCTGCTGCTAAATAAGAAAACTGTTATTTTACTGTTTGTATTATTTGCGCTTTACAGTGTAATAGGATTTTCTACATCTTTGTTTCTGATTGGAAGTAATGCAGCTTATAAGGATTACGAAATCCTTTCTGCCGGTTATGAGGGCGCGATTGACGCTGAAAAAGCGGAAAAAGCAAAAGCAACGTATAATGAAATAACGGCACGTTACGGGACAGATTCGAGAATGATTGCAAGAAGCATAAAAGACAGTCCCGAAACAATCCTTGCCGTAAAATACAAGGAATTTTGCGAAAGAGTAGAGGAATACCAAAACGGAACATCGCCCGAAAGTAACGAAGAACCATACGGGGTAAACACCTTACAATTGAGAATAAGCAAGCTTGAAAAGCGAGGACAGCAAAATGCATTTGAATACAAAAAATTATGCTATTTTCTACAAAAGCTGACTGCGCTCGGTGAACCTGAATTTGCAAACATTCTGTTATGGGAAAACCTATTTACAAATTGGGGAGAGCACATGATGCAGTTCTTGTTGTTGATACCTCTTGCGTTTCTCATTGCTCCGGTTTTTGCAATAGAACGCTCAAGCGGTATGGATCATTTGATTTTAAGCTCTCGACATGGCAGACGTAAAATTGTTACTGCAAAGCTGCTGAGCGTATTGACTACTTCCACTGTCACAGTTATGGTTTATTTAATCGCCACTTTTGTTTTTGGCTTTCTTCCGCACGCAAGTCTGCACGGATGGAACGCTGCCATTCAGTCAGTCCCTGAATACGCACGGTCCGTGTTTGGGTTTAAGGTCTGGCAGTTTACCATTGTTTCGGCACTGTGGCTGATTTTTACCGGCGCAGTTTACAGTATTATTATCAGCTTTATTTCCTCGCGTACAAAGAACCAAACGAGCGCTGTGGGTATAAGTCTTGCAATTTTATTTATAAATGTGGGTTTAGCAGCAATGGGCGATAGTGTAATTCAAAGAATACAGCTAATTATTGATTTTGGTTTAGCAAATGTTACTTTAATAAAAGAGGTATTTGGTGGATATAAGGTTTTCAATGTGTTTGGTATGATTGTCAGTTATCCGATTATGGCAGTCTTTGTTTTGGGGATTTTCACCGTTCTTTCCGTATTTGGGATTTATCGGGGGCAAAAGTACAGAACTGTAGTATAACATATCAGACATTGTTTTAATTATTATTGCAAAAAACAATTCGCTATCAAACAATTAACCTTTTTTATTTATCAGCTGGTTATGAAGTGACGGAAATCGGTCCCTGTACTACCGCAGACGGAATAGAACGGGTGGGATATACCTATTAAAAAGAAATATAGTTTAGATTCGATATATACGATTTATCGGGCAGTCATCCTCTGTTTGATGACTGCCCGCAATACTACTATCCCCTCACTCAATATCCGCCGTATCCGCAGCCTTGATCTTCCTCGTATACAGTGAAGTCAAATACGCACCCGCCACTGTCGTCATCAGAATGATAAGCGGAAAGAGCAGATAGATCTCAAAAGGCGACCTCACATAACTGACGGCATTTTCCATCCCCATCATGCTAAAAATAGGATCGATACAAAGGTGCGTGAGCGGTCTCGCGAAAATTTCCGCCACAATGACTGCCAGAACGCCGACCACTGCAAAGCGCGCCGCATGGTATGCGTAGATTTTGCCGTTTCGAATCCCCACCGCCTTCATCAGCGCGATCTCTCCCTGCTCCTTCGCAATAAAGGAGCGCTCCATCAGCACGGTTACTAACGCCGCCAGAATGATAGTCAGCACTGCCGACAGGGTTTTGACTGCTGCCATAGCATCGGCAACGCCCACCATGCTCTCTACCCACTGCGCCGCTGTCTGCACTTCTACAAATGCAGGATAAAGCGTTATGATCTTCTCTATCCGATCGAGGATCTCCTTGTCGTCAGGCGCATCTGTAAACTGAATCTGTATACTGCCGGCGCCGTTTGCCTGCCTATAATCGATGTCAACATCGGTATGAAACCTGATCTCTACACCCTGCGACGAACGCATGCTCTGGTAAAAAGCGGTAATGATATACTCTCTGCCGCCATCCGCCGTTTCTATGATTACAGTGTCTCCGATATTCGCCTTAATACTGTCCGCCGCCAGCTTTGTGATCGCGATCTCATTGCTGCTTTGCGGAACGGTTCCCGCCGTATAAGCATACATATCCATTGTTGTACCGGTGCCCTGGTAAATCCTGATCTTATTTTCCCATTCACCATGCCTGACAGAAAGATTCCACGCATATTCCTGCATACACTTTGCAGGCATACCGTTTTCGGCAAGTTCTGTTTCCAGCTTAGCAAGATATTCTGCCAGCCTTTCCCGTCCGCCCTGTGTCATAAACTGCATTGTATCGTCACCGTTATCGACGACGATGTCACAGTCCGCACAGGAAAAAAAAGTAAGCAGTGTATCGCTCTTTAGGGTCATTACCGTGGCGGAAAGGATCAGCAGCAGCGATAAGAATAAGAAGAAGGTGAGTGTTATGATGCCGTACCGCTTGGGATTGCTCATCACGTCGTTGACTGCAAGGAATAAGCTGGTATTCAGCCGTGACTTTCCCAAACTCATAAAAGATTTTTTATGATAGCGTTCTCCCGTCTGTCCGCTTCTCACCGCGTCGATCGGGGTCATCTTTCTGACCTTCGCCGTACAGCCGAAACAGAATAGAAGGATCACCCCCACGACAAACACCGCGCAGACCACATTGATAAAAGCGGTATTTTGATTGTTGACAATGATTGATTTTGAGGAAACACTCATAAGCAGCTGCCCAAACGGGAAGCTGAGCGCAAGACCGATCACCGTACCGATTACCGCGAGCGCCGCATATTTGGTCAAATATAGCCCGCGTATCTTCAAGTCAGGAATCCCGATCGCCTTCATCACCCCGATTTCGCGAAATTCTTCAGAAATCGTAAAAGTTATGGTAAAGCGCAGTACCACGAACGCCACGGCAATCAACATAATACTTACCACCAGAAGGACCCCCGTCACGACCATATCAAACACATAGGTAAACCGCAATAACGCCCTGTCTCCCGTAAAAACAAAACTCTCGGATATTTCTTCGATTTCTGGCAGCATCTTGTCCACATCTGCAGTATGGATGTAACAGAGCTGCCCGCCATAAAATTGCGAAGCGACTTCCTTTTCCGTAAACGCGGTAAAATCCTCGGAATTAAAAATAAATCGCGGCATAGCCACCATTTCCGATCCCAAAACAGCGTCCTTGATGGTGCCCGCCAGGGTAAGCTCTTTCTTTACCCCTTCCATCTCGATCGTAATGGAATCGCCAATCTCAAGACCCGTATTTTTTGCCGCAAAAGCAGCGATATAGAATTTCCCTCTGGGGACGCTTTTCAAAATACTGCCATCATCAAGGAAATAGTTCATTGCCAACGTTTTGTCACCCTGCAAAACATGCGTATTTTTGGATGCGTTCAGGAGTTCTCCGTCCCGCAGGATATTGGTCTGTGACAGATATAGGATTTCCTCCGTTTGAAAGCTGTCAATATGCTCCGCTTTGGCAAGCGTCATCTCTAAATCAGTGATACCCGCCTTATTCATGGTCGCAATAAAATAGTCGGGTGCATCCGCCATTTCAAAATAATTGTCCAGCGCCGAGGTAACGCTGATGATATTGTTTACGCTTGAGGATACAAACATTGCCGCAAGCATGATAAACACCAGCAGGATAACGTTCATCGTCCGCTTCCGTCTGAGGTCTTTTTTTAAGATACTGAGATACATAGTTTCCTCCTTGCCGAAGCTTTTTTTGCGAAGGCACGCGCTGAGAATTTCAAATTCTCAGCTGCGATTCCGAGTTTGTGGCTCTGACGCAAACTCGCGATTGAAAAATCAGCACATCAGTGTGATTTTTCAATCTTGGCTCCCTTTCCTTCTGATGACCTCATTTTAATATAGAAATTATGAACTAATCCTTAACTGGAAAACTGAGGGGACCTTTTATTCCCTCAGACATGCTAAAATCGGCTCGATATATTTTTGATCTGAAATATCATAAGAAGAAGATAACCATCTGATCTGCTCCTCGTCGTCTTTCGTCTTATTCTTTTTCGCTTTCAGCATCTTCACAAACATCTTCATCATCAGCCTTGAGGATGCAGGCATTTTCTCATAAGCAAGTCCACCCGGACAGTAAAATACGCTCGTCTGTTCCAATTTCGGCTCATTAAAATGCTGCTCCAGCGCCTTTTCGATCTCCAGGCTTTCCATCGGGCTTGCACCGACACAGAAGACGATCAGCTTCTTGTCACTCCAGCGCTCTATATTATCTTTAAACCAGCCAAGCTTGCTGATACTGCCCGCACACGCCCAGCCCCCGAATACAATTGCTTCATATGCCGACATATCTTTCTTTTTGGCTTCGGCTAAAGGCAGGCAGTCCGCCCCCGCTGCCGCCGCGATCCACTCGGCATACCGTTTGGTAAAGCCTGTCTGCGAGTTGTAAATGACGATTGTTTTCATCTGTTCCTACCTCCTTTTATTTTCGCCAGCGGTCTTCTTCTCTAAATTCTCTATCCCTGCATATAACTTGGATAAAAGCACAAACAACGTCGCTACTTCATCCTCCGTATAAACTTCAAACAGGTATTTTAATTCTTCCTGATATTGTGAAAAGTCATTCTCAAAATATTGCTCCACTTTCGCAGTCGGAAAAATACACATCGCTCGCGGATCCTGCGGACTCTGCTGAATGGTAATAAAACCTTTCTTTTCCAAAATCTCCGCCAGCTTTTTAATATTTTGCCTGGAACAGCCCAATATATTTCCAAGCTGCGTAAACGTCAACTGCTCCTTTGACTGCCTGACTATGGCAAGCAGCATAAACTGTTTTAAGGATAGCTGCGGAATATTTTTATCAAAAAGTGTCTGCAATTTGTTTGTGGCAATAAATAACGCGCTGAAAATTGCCCTTTGCTGCTTTTCCGTCGTATCGGAAAATCGCGCTGTCAACTCTTGAATCATATGACACCTCATCTATTAGGTAATGTTATAAACCGATTATAGTAACTAGTTACCTATTTGTCAAGAGAGATAATGGAACCTTTCCCAACAACATGAATTATGATAAAATATTGAAGAATATTCAAAATTGACAGATGGTGATTACAAAGCATAAGACAAAAGGAGATTAAGGAAGAATGCTCGCATATTTAACGAGCCGTATCGGCGGCTCCTATAAAAAAGACGGAATAAGAATACCAACGCAGTTAAGCGCACAGAACGGTTTCCTTAACAGTTTACAAACACACTGGAAAGACAACTCAAAAATTTTAATCATAAGCGCCGACGCCGACGATACAGAAAAGAATGACGGTATCATGAAAATTTATGCTGTATCGTTTTCGATGAGTGGATTATCCGTTAATCAAATACAAATATGCGATAGCAGAAATGAAAAGCTTGTGCATAAAATTGCCGATTATGATGTAGTGATACTAGCCGGCGGGCATGTTCCAACACAAAATAAATTCTTTGAAAAAATTAGTCTAAAAAGCCATATAAATGATTTTGACGGGATTCTAATTGGCATTAGCGCCGGAACAATGAACAGTGCAGAGATCGTGTATGCACAGCCTGAATTGGAAGGCGAAAGCATTGATAAAGAGTACAAAAGGTTTTTACCCGGATTAGGAATTACAAAACTAATGATCTTGCCGCATTATCAGGATATCAAAAATGATATCTTAGATGGACGGCGTCTATTTGAGGATATTACCTATCCGGACAGTTATGGAAAAGCATTCTATGCTTTGGAAGACGGAAGCTATTTTATGGTTGAGGATGAAGCAACAACTTTATTTGGAACGGCATACCTGATTAAGGATGGAACGATAAGGCAAATTTGCGAAAATAATAAAAGTTTACGGATCACGTAATTTTTGCAGGGAATACTTCTGTTTTAACCTTTTTAGACAGGAATGCTTCTTGTCAATTTCATAAATCAAATATACTTAACTGCATTTCCTTTAATGAAATAACCTTCCTCTGCGTAACCTTATCCTCTTTCTCAATACACCCACACAAAATCGGGGACGCAGGATCATATCTCACCGCATTTACCTCCACATTTTTCACGCCCGAATTGGCATAGCAGTAAGCGCATCCGTTTCTGCAGGTATCATAAGTACCGATATCAATACTCTCCACACAGCCGCATTCTTGGCGTTGATTTTTGTCTTTGCCGACATTTAATTTGCACCCAATCAGTCTTTCGATCAATTCCTTATCAATGCAGCAATTATGAACGATTCCGCAGTCCTCTAAATCAATTTTTTCCGCGCAGCTGCCAACGCTGATATGATTCTGCTTAGCAATCTGACTTATCTCCTTCGCAAATGCTCTCATTTCGCCTTCTTCCAATTCATAAGAGGACAAGCCTTCCATATTTTTCTTAATCTTAGCATACAGATCCAAAAAACTGATTACACATTTCTCCGTATAGCCGTTTAAAACCCCCGCAAATTCGCGAAACGTCTCTAAATGATATTCTACTGTATATCGGTCGGAAAAGAAAATCGGGTCATACCGCCAGATGACCCTTTCCTTGCCAATCTTCTCCGACAATTTCTGAAATATGGGAAGCAATTTCGTTTTCTTATCCGGCAGATTCGCTTCAACGTCTTTTCCGTATCCTGTGAGCGTGAACTGAAAATAATAAGGATAAGCTTGCAGCTCGTCTAACCGTTCCATCATCGGCAGGGGATTTTTTGTCCAGAACACGATACAGTCTACCACATCCGGCGTGATCCTGATCTCGCTTACCTGATACGGATTCATGGGATTGCGGACACATACGAATCCCTCTTTGATCCTGTTATAAAACCATTCCGCGTAGTAACTGGGAATGTCGGTTCTCCTGCTGACACTCAAAATCATCTCAAAACTCCCACTCGCAGAAACGCCTACACTTCCCACATTCGATTCCTGCCATTTTCTCAATTATACAAAAAGGCGTTCCCATTTACAATCAAGAAATTACCACTCTTTCGTTTTCCGTTTCTTTTATAAAATAATTGCGGTACAATATGACATAGAAAATCTCTTTCTTATCATTCCATGTAGATTTTTGTATCAAATTTATTCTGCTGAAAAAGGACAAACAACATCAGCGCTACGGGGTATTGGCTTTTATGAAACTATACACACTGAATCAATATTTACATGATACTTTTGGTCGAAAACTGTACAAAATAGCCCTCGACGGCGGCTTCACCTGTCCCAACCGGGACGGCACGATCGATACGCGCGGATGTATCTTCTGCTCCGGGACAGGATCGGGAGAGTTTGCAGGGGATCGCAATATGAGCATCACGCAGCAAATCGAAAAGGGTAAGGAACAAGTCGCGGGAAAGATAAGGGACGGCGGATACATTGCGTACTTTCAGGCATTTACCAACACCTATGCACCCGTCGAAAAACTGCGTGTTCTGTATCTGGAAGCAATCAACCACAAGGATATCGCTGTGCTGTCCGTTGCCACACGCCCGGACTGTCTTCCTGATGAGGTGCTTGAACTGTTATGCGAATGCAATCAGATCAAGCCTGTTTGGGTAGAGCTTGGGCTGCAGACCATACACCCCGCAACGGCAGAGTACATTCGTCGTGGTTATCCGCTGTCCGTGTATGATGATGCGGTAAAGCGTCTGAAAGCGTGCCGTATGAAAGTAATCGTGCACGTGATGCTCGGACTGCCGGGCGAGACGAGACAGGATATGCTGGACACCGTATCATATGTCGGGAAAAGTCATGCAGACGGCATCAAGCTGCAGCTTTTGCATGTGATCAGAGGTACGGATCTGGAAAAGGAATATCTGGAAGGAAAATTTGAAACGCTTACTTTTGAAAACTATGTAGAGCTGATCGCAGACTGCATTGCCCTGCTCCCGGAAAATATGGTCATCCACCGCATGACCGGGGACGGGGACAAACGCACGCTCGTCGCGCCAATGTGGAGCGCGGATAAAAAGCGCGTGCTCAATGCGATTCACAAGGCGGTGTCACTTAAGAACCGATTTCGTTCTCCATCTGCAGAAACGCCTCCACTTCCCGATTAAATTCCTGCGGCTTTTTCTGCGCGATAAAATGATCTCCTTTTATGATGGAAAGCTTTGCGTTCGGTATATTTCTTGCAATCAGCTTTGTATGGTTTTCTTTGATCATGTCCCTTGTTCCCGCGACTACCAATGTAGGCATCTGCAAACTATGTAAGGCGGTAGGGTCGATATTTGGCTCGTTTACCATCAATCCCAAAATTTCCGCATGATGTTTTGCTTCTTCCGATTTTCCCGCAAACAGTTTTGCCAGTCGATAACCGATCTCGATTGGAATCTGAATGCTGGCTTTGACTCCCTTTGTATTTAGATTGCCGCCGTTTAAGATAAGCGCCTTTACCCGATCAGGGTACTTTAACGCAAACTTCATGGCGATATTTGCGCCATCGGAAAAGCCTAATAGAATCGCCTTCTGAATCTGCAGCTTATCCATCAGTTCCTTCAAATCCAGAGCAAACTGCGCCATCGTAAAAGGCGCCGTTCCCCGCGGGGATTTCCCATGGCCCCTCGTATCGACCGCAATCACGCGGTATTTGTCAGAAAAAAAGGAAAACTGGTTCGTAAAATAAGTACCGTCCTCCCCGTTGCCGTGCAGCAGAAGAAGCGGTTCGCCCTCTCCCTGCTCTTGATAATATAGAGAAATGTCCATTTTGTTTTCCTATTCTTAAAATTTATACCGCATAAAAATGTATCACCAAAGTATCTGCAATTCTTAAATTTCAAAAATCTCTAATAATTTTTGTGGTGTTACCGCCTTAACCTGAGAATTTCGGAAATCATCGAGATTCCTTGTAATAATATAATCTGCAGAAACCTCTTCGCCACACTTATCCTGCAAACAATCCTCAAAATCTGAAAATCCCACTTGCTCAATTGCTTCACAAACTTTATTATGGCTTGCGCCTGTTACCTCAAGTACCGTACACAGTTTCTTTAACATTGTCCGCCTATCTTCTTCTGAATAATTTTTTCTCAGTATATAAAAAATATTAGGCAGGCTATGAAAAGCAATATATCCCTTAACTTTTTCGCGCGCGCAAATCATAATGACATTTCTGGCATCATTATAATATGGCTGTCTCATAGTCAAAAAATCCAAAGCAACATTTGTATCAATTAAGATTACCATACTTTTCATCCCTCGCTTCTGCTAATTCCTTCTTATAATCTAAATCTTGAGATATCGGAACAAGCATTTCTTCTAACTCCCAAAAGGCAGCCATTTTAGGAGTTATTTCAACATTGTGAAAAGCATTTTCATCACTCGTATTTTTTTCAATCAAGGAACGGATATACTGAATAATATGCGTCATTTGATCCTCTGGCATTTGCTCTACTAACTGTATTGCTTCTCGCCTTAATGCTGTCATTACTATCACTCCTTTTTATGAAATAATATCTTCTGGTATTCATCAATCGCCTATTTTCTCAATTATACAAAAATATCTTCCAATTTACAATCCGGACATCCCGCGTTTTATGTATTTTACTTCCCCTCAGCCGCCCATAAATTAACCATAGCAACAATCTCCTCCTGCGCCTGTTCCACCATCTCGATCCTGACCCTGCCAATCTTATTCCTTATCTTTTCAAAGTCGATCTCCGAAAATACTTTTTCCAGATAACGATTCGCAGCAGGCGACGCCTCCATCAAAGCAGTTACCAGCGTCTTGCTGTCAAGCTGCACCAATATCTCTTTTAATTCACTTTCAGGAATCGTTACCCCTGTCTCCCACTTTGAAACTGCCTGTCTTGTTATCTCTAATTTTTTTGCTAATTCATCCTGCGTGTAATGATGGCTCTTTCGTAAATATTGCAAATATGTCGCAATCAGACTATAATTCATCATTTCTCCCCATACTGCACTGCTTTTGCTTCAGTTTAGTTAAAATTCATATAAACAAGAGTTTATAAAACAGTACGCATACATATACATTTTTATCCGTCTCACATAATGTTGAAACCGAACATTATTTTTTATTTATTATAGAACATAGGGAGAGAATAAGAAAGAACCCATTAAGCGCAAAAAAGTAACCGCCGATTGCCTTAAATGCTCACCCGCACCTATTGCAAAATCGCCTGCTCCAGCACATAGAGCGCCCGTTCATTTTCTTCCAGACAATGCGCCGCCACGGCATCCGTTCCCTTATCCGCAAAAGGCGTGGTATCCGCCCCTAAAAGCACAAAACAGACATAATCATCAATGGTCTCCATGCGGGAGGCCTGCGCCTTGCCCAGATTCTGAGGGCGGTTTTTATTCGCATCAATAATACTGCTGCGATAGCTTTCAATCGCCTGTTCAATCTGCCCTACATAATCCTCCTTGGCATGAATGACGATCAATGTGTCTATGTGGGCATCCATGACCTGTCGTTCGGCCAAAAAGTCCACGTACATATTCTCGTCTATTCCGGTCAGGCGCTCAAGCTCCTCGGCAGACAGATTGACCTCCGGCCAATAGGCATCTCCCAAAAGATCCTCCACTTTATCTTTTAATTGCGGCAGTGTATAAAACTGCTCCTCTCCCTGATAACGTTCTTCCTCAAGAAGGGGAAAATTACTGGCCTGCAGATCCTCAGCGACCTGTTCCTGCCCAAAAGGTTCAGGTTGGTTAACCAGCTCGTCTTCCGGCAGTTCTTCTCCACAGCCCGTCAGGGCAAACAGGCTGCAAACTGTCAACATTATAATAATCTTACGCATATTGCTCTCCGTTTCTCGAATTTTGTTTGTAAGCTGAATCAGGATTTGATATACTATAGCAGAATATAGGGAATATTCTTAGTAACCACTTTATACTGTTATTTTTTACTTATTTTTGAAAAATATGTACGGAGAACATTTATGTTATTCAATTCCTACATTTTTATCTTCATATTTCTGCCACTTGCGCTGCTTGGCTGGTACGGTTTAAATCACCTGAAGAAATACCGTATGGCAAGCCTTTTTCTGGCGGGTATGTCCCTGTGGTTCTATGCCTATTTCAATATCAACTATCTGGCGATCATTTTAGGCAGCATCGGAGCGAACTATCTGCTAAGTTATGTGCTGGCAAGAGTACAGGCAAAACGTCTTCACTCAAATACTCACGATACAGATATCAATTCTGCAGCAAATGATGGCACGCCGGTCAACAATACAAACCGCCTCGGCCTTCTGGCAGGAATCCTCCTGAATTTGGGTATTCTGTTTTATTTCAAATACTATGATTTTTTTATTGAAAATATCAATCTGGCATTTCACACGGACTTTACCTTAAAACACATCCTGCTGCCGCTGGGTATCAGTTTCTTTACCTTCCAGCAGCTTTCCTTTATTATTGACAGGGCGCTTGGCAGGTGCGAACATTATGACTTCATTAACTACCTGACATTTGTGACCTTTTTCCCGCAGCTGATCGCAGGTCCTATTGTTCTTTATAAAGAATTGATCCCGCAGTTTGAGGATCCCACAAGGCGCAGCTTCAACAGTGCTTCCTTTGCAAGGGGTGTTTATCTCTTTGTGCTGGGGCTTTCTAAAAAAGTACTTTTGGCGGACACTTTCGGCCTGATGGCAAACTACGGTTTTGCACAGACTTTTTCACTGGATTCCATTTCTACTATATTTGTGATACTGGCCTATACCTTTGAGTTATACTTTGACTTCAGCGGCTACTCGGATATGGCCATCGGGCTTGGCAGGATGTTTCATATTGAACTGCCGCTTAACTTTGATTCCCCTTACAGGGCTTGCAGCATCAAGGAATTTTGGCAGCGGTGGCACATCACCCTGTCGCGATTCTTTATCACCTATGTTTATATCCCACTTGGCGGCAGCAGGAAGGGGAAGGCAAGAATGCTCCTGAATACTTTTGTAGTCTTCCTGTTAAGCGGCCTGTGGCACGGCGCAGCCTGGACCTATGTGGCCTGGGGCGCAATGCAGGGACTTCTTGTCGTTTGGGACAATCTAGGCATTGTTGGCATTCAGGACAGAGAAGAAAAACGGCCTTCGCGCTATCATATCCCTCCTTGGCTGGGCTGGGTTTTTACCTTCACGCTCTTTAATCTGTCGCTTTTCTTTTTCCGCAGTACCAGTATGACAGCGGCAATGCAGTTATTCAAAAATCTATTTGACGGCCGATGGACGGGAAAACTCTTTGAAGTAGCGCAGCAACTCGATATTTCGGAATTTTATATTTTCAGGCAGGCAGTTGATATGGTTGCGCCGGGCTTTGCGTCATATCTGTCTTTGATCCTGATGTTTATGCTCTTTATCCTGGCATTTTATCTGGTGTTTCACAAGAATGCCTATGAACGTGCGACTGATAACGAACTGACTTCCGGCAGATGTTGGGGCGTGTGCATCCTCCTTGTGTGGTGCATCATTTCCCTCTCGCAGGTAAGCACCTTCCTTTACTTCAATTTTTAGAAAGGTAACACAATGAAAGAGAAAAAGTTTCTCAAACAATTTTTCATACGCACTCTCTTTCTGCTCGCAGCGGTGATCGCAGCGGTGGTTATTTTTGACCCCTTTTTCCACTACCACAAGCCCCTGCCCGGCTTAAAGGCAGTACTGACGGACAAGGAATACCAGTGCATCGGCACCCTGCGCACCTTTGACTACGATGCGCTGATCGTCGGTTCCTCGGTCTGCGAAAACTACAACAACCACTGGTTTGACGAGGGCTTTTCCTGCACCACGATCAAGGCCATCCGCTCCTACGGCGCGACCGCAGACCTGAAATATCTTTTGGACAGCGCCTATGAGAACCATAATTTGCGCTATGTATTCTACAACATCGACCCTTCTTCACTGTCCGCAAGCACGGAGCCGACTTATGTTTCCACGGGCTGTCCCATGTATTTATATGACAAAAATCCCTGGAACGATTATCAGTATACCTTGAACAAAGATGTGCTGATGGAAAAGCTTCCTTATATGTTGGCTTTCTCATTCATTGGTGACTACGACGAAGGCAACTCTTACAACTGGGCGCAGTGGAAGTATTTCGGTGCGGATATGGCTATGGGAATGTATGCCAGAAAACCTTCCATTGCCACTATGCAGGCGGATAATACCAATGAGGAGGTTTTAACGCAAAATATTGCTCTCCTCACTTCAATGGCAGATTCGCATCCCGAAACCACCTTCAAGTTTTTCTTTTCTCCTTATTCCATGCTTTGGTGGGACAACGCTTACCGCACCGGTGAACGGGACGCAGTACTTTATAATGAAAAAAAAGCCATCCAAGCGCTCCTTGCCTGTGAAAACGCGGAAGTTTACTTTTATCAGGGCGATAGAGAAGTAATTACGAATCTGGACAATTATATGGATATGATTCATTTCTCAAAGGATATCAACCAGCGTGTCTACGAAAAACTGGCAGCAGGAGAAGGACGACTGACAAAAGAAAACTATGAAGAAAAAATCAATGAGATGTATCAGTTATCCGAAGAAATTGCATCGGACCTGATATACAATTATTATAAAAGAGAAACGACAGAAACATTTGATACAGCAGAATCTGTTGAAAGGAACGATGACGTAGAAATCAAAAGTGAGGAGGAACCATCGACCAATAAGAAAACAGAAGATACGAACGAAGATGCTACCGACGTAGTCCGAGAGGACAGCACCATACAGCTTCAAGAGCAGGAAATGGTAAAAAAATTACAGACCGCCGTGCAGCAGGAAATACATACTTGGGCATACATTGACATGGATCATGACGGAATGAAAGAGCTGATTGGTGCTTATCAGGATGAAAAAAATGTATGGCGGGCAGGATATTGCAGCAGCAGCGGGCAAATTTGCGAGGCGATTTCAAAGGATATGATCTCATGTGGCAACGATGCGTGCTCGTTGGAAATAATGGATATCGGAGAGGAAACGCACATCGTATTTAATTGCTGGAATCTAATGGGAACGGAAAAAAGATTTTCTATTTTAGCACTGCGAGATCAAAAGATCGTTTGTTTAGTCCCCTTACAATATGGATATGTGTACATGTCAAATGAGGGAGACATTTTACTCAGCGTAGAAGGTTACGATGCCATGTATGAGCCGTCTGATGATGGCAAAGGAATTTGGCTTGGACACACATGGAACAATACTTATTTATTTTATGAGAACGGCGTCTACAAAGAATACGGCGCATCAGAGATCACAGAAGAAGACTTTATGACCTATGAAAACGCACAGGAACTAAAAGATCAGATTGAAAAAGAACTGAAGCAGTCAGACACAACGAAAATGGAATATTTCTATTTCAGACGAAACAATGGCATCATACATATTCAATGTAATGTAGAAAATGAGTACGGTACGATTACATATGGTTATTATACCGTCAGATATCAATATCATACCCTGGAGACAGAATCGGGTGAATACACTTCCGGACGGATGTCCCCGAGTCTTTTGTGGGATGGTGACGATATAGAAACCGTTTACTAGTAATCACAGAAATAGAAGGATACGATAACACATTTTGCTAAAAAAGCAGTTAAAAAATATTGATAGCAAGAGATTTCATAATCCATACATTAAAAATACAAGAGAAGGAGATTACAAGATGAAAAAAATGATATCCTGGAATGTAAATGGTCTGCGGGCCTGTGTTGGCAAGGGCTTTTTGGATTTTTTCAAGGAAGCGGATGCGGACATCTTCTGCCTGCAGGAGACAAAGCTGCAAGCGGGCCAGATCGACCTTGATCTGCCCGGATACCACCAATACTGGAATTACGCAGAGAGAAAAGGCTACTCGGGAACCGCGATCTTTACAAAGGAGGAGCCTCTTTCCGTAACTTACGGGATCGGCATCGAAGAACATGACCACGAGGGACGAGTCATCACCCTGGAATTTGCGGATTATTACTTTATTACCGTTTATACGCCAAATTCCAAGGACGGTCTGGCTAGACTGCCTTACCGCATGATATGGGAGGCAGATTTTCTTGCCTATCTGCAAAAGCTGGAGGAGAAAAAGCCCGTCATCTTCTGCGGTGACTTAAACGTTGCCCACAAAGAGATCGACCTAAAGAATCCCAAATCGAACCATAAAAATCCCGGTTTCACGGACGAGGAGCGCGGACGATTCACAGCGCTTATGGAGGCTGGATTTATCGATACCTTTCGCCACTTTTATCCTGATCTGGAAAATGTCTATTCCTGGTGGTCCTACCGTTTCAGCGCCAGAAGCAAGAACATCGGCTGGCGCATTGATTACTTCGTGACATCAGGAGCGTTGAGGGACAGACTGAAAGACGCGTTTATTTATCAGGATGTGCTGGGCTCTGATCACTGCCCGGTGGGATTATTATTGGAATAACTGACAGACAATTTATCAGGAAAAAATCCGCAGATGAAAGATGCAAAAAGCATTACAGAACATCCACCGATGTAACTTTGTCAGATTTTGTCAGGATATCATAAATTTCCGTGCGTCCCATTGCTTTCTTTACATAGAGCACCAGATGCACGGAAATATCCCCTTCCGCGCCACGGTTTTCGCTCATATCCATGGAATCTATTGTGATCCCCGCCTCTTTGAGATCCTGAATGACCGCGTGCAGATCCCGGCTTTTCTCCAGATCGAGGAACACGTTGCAATAGCGGGAATGTCTGGTGGCAAACTTCTCCACAAAAGGCAGCACGTGCAGGGAAATCAGCATGACAGCCGTGATCAGCACACCGCCCTCAATAAAACCGATACCCACCGCCAGACCCACACAGGCGCTCGCCCAAAGCGTCGCCGCCGTAGTAAGGCCTCTGACCCGATGCTTCGATATGATAATGGTACCCACGCCGATAAAGCCTACGCCGCTGATGACCTGCGCCGCCAGACGGTTCATGTTTGCCAGTTCCGGGAAATTGATCTGAATATACTGCTCCGTCAGCATGACAAGCGTGGAAGCAAGGCACACCACAGTAATGGTCTTCGTGCCCGCGCCACGGTGTTTCATCCCGCGGTCCAGGCCGATCACACCGCCAAGCACCATGGAAACAACCACTCTTATGATGAGATTCTGTATCGTCCATTCAGAGAAATTTGCAGGTAACATATATTTTCTCCTTTGTTCCTGTCCGTTTGCGGCCTAAATTTCCATGTCAACTTATTTTCTTTGCATAACCGCTTTATTTGCGAGCGTAAAGGATTCTTTTCACATGCCAAACAGGTTTTTGATTGGATTGATCTTTTTCGCCTGTGCAAGAATGGTCTCTTCCTCCGCTGTCAGATACGCTTCCAGCTTTTCAATCTCCTCCTCGCTAAAGCCTTCCGACTGCTCGATCTTACCATCCGGTACGATTCCTTCCGCCCAATCGCCTTCCCGCAAAAAAGAAACGCGCGCAAAGTCCTTTCCATCCTTGTGCAACAGTGTCGTTACAGTCATATTGATTTCTTCTGAAAGGATAATCGGAGCAGCATCCAACGGATCCCCTGCGCTTTCCTCTGCAAACGTTTCTTCCGGTTCCTCAATGATCACTTTTTTTAACAATACCTTTCCGTCTTCCATATCATCCATTTGTTTTTCCATCATTTACTCGATACCTGCCTGTTCTTATCTTTTTCCTATCTCTCGTTTATTTTCCACTCAATCGTGGATCCCGTCTATTTTTTTATCGACAATTTGTATCCCCAGTGTAACATAAATTTGGGGAAAATACCAACCCTGCAAATCAGATACGCTGCATTTCACATCTGAAAAACACCCTTTTACAACAAATCATCCTGCTGCGCGCAGATGTTTTTTCTTAAATATGATAAAATAATAATATGCGGATCATGATATGTGACGACGAAAAAACAATACAGTCTCTTTTGAAACAGAAAGCAGAACGCTTCTTTGCGGAGAAAAACATCCCCTGTGAAATCCTTTGCTGCGATTCAGGAGAGGAAGTCCTTACTCTGGCCAAGCAGGAAGGATCCATTGACCTTCTCTTTTTGGACATTCAGATGCCTGGAAGAAATGGCATGGAAATTGCAAGAGAATTACGCAGACAGCACAAGGACATTTTAATCATATTTGTGACAGCTCTGTCAGATTATGTCTATGAGGCCTTCGATGTGGACGCCCTTCACTATCTGGTGAAGCCCTTTACCAATGAAAAACTATTTCAGGTACTCAATAAGGCCGTCGGGCAAACAGAGGAACCGACGCAGCCCCCCGCAATCCTTGTCAAACGCGGCGGTCTCTCCACAAAAATCCTCTTTTCAGATATTATTTACGCAGAAGTTTTCAACCGCAAGGTCACGCTCCACACGATACACGGTGACATTGAATATTACGGCAAACTGACCGACCTTTCCGAGCAGGCGGGCGCGGATTTTTACCGCACACACCGCGCCTATCTGGTAAATTTGAAATATGTAGAAAAATATAATGCCTCTACCGTCTGGCTGGAACAGGGGACGGCACTATTGTCCAAGAAACAGTTTTCCGGCTTTGTACAGCAATATATGCAGTATATCAACCGACAGAGGAACCGTTAAATGGAACAATCATACTATGATATTCTCTACCGAATCGACGGTGTTTGCAGTACGTTAATCATTGCCTGCTGCTGCATTGTCTGGACAAAACCATTTCTGGATCATAAAGGAAAAGCATGGCTGACGGGCGGCGCCTACGCAGTTACCATGCTTGTACTTAATTTTATGCCATGGTACATCAGTGCCATGCTTGCTCATCTCACGGGTGCGTTGGTGATATTTGCCGTAATGAGTCTGACAGATAGAACGTATTTTTTACAGAAATTATTTGCTGCTGTCACATTCTTTTGCCTGCGGTGGCAGTTTCTTCGTATCGTCATTTATTGTAATAACATACTGGACGGCACCCTTATTTCATTTTTTACTCCAAAGAATGATATCTACTGGTTCTTATATACGGTTTTACTTACATTCATCGGCTATGATTTCTTTTCTTTTATTCTTCTATACAACGCCGTCAGAAGTATTTTGTGGTCTTACGGGCGAAAACGTGAATACATGGACGGCAAAGAATTTCTTCTGCTCTCTATGCCTTCTCTTTTAGGTATGGTTTCTTATGGCGTGATCCGCTACTACGACTATATTTACCAGCGGGATCTTGGAAGGGGCATATATACTCTCTACTACAGCCATGATCTTCTGTTGATGCTATTTACGCTTCTTTCTTTTGCCGTCATTCTGGTAACCACATATGTCTTTCGCCAATGGAAAACAAAACAGGAAGAAGACAGACAGCGGGAAATTTTTTCCGCGCAAATAATCGATTTGCAAAACCATATCAGTGAGACAGAACAGCTTTACCGGGATATGCGCAGTCTGCGGCACGATATGGGCAATCATCTTATGACCTTAAAACAGCTCTACGAGCAGGGCGAATATGACGAAGCTGAGCGATATACAGAAAAGCTCAACGAAGAAATCATAAAAGCACCTCTTGACATCAACAGTGGTAATCCCGTGACAGATGTGATTCTTTCCGCCAGAAAAAAGGAAATGGCGGAAAAAGGCATAGCCTTTACCTGCGACTTTCATTTTCCTATGACAACGACCGTCGATTCCTTTGATATCAGTGTCATTCTGAACAATGCCCTCTCCAATGCCATCGAAGCGATAGAGCGAGAAACGGACAAAGCTGGGGAATCTCGGAAAAAAACCCGCGTTTTTCTTTCTTCCGAACGCAGAAAAAATATGTACTTAATAGAAATTGCCAACAGTTATCAGGGAAATCTGGAAATCGACAAAACAAGCGGACTGCCTCACACTTCCAAAGACAGCGATGGCCACGGCTTCGGACTCCCCGCCATTCGCCATGCCGCACATAAATATTTGGGAGATATAGAGATCACCAAAGAAAACCGCGAGGGGGAAGACTATTTCGTGCTGCGAGTGATGCTGCAGTTACCTGAAGACAATGGGATAAGCCTTGACAAAAATACCTGAACCAATTCCGATGACAGGCAGACGGAATTGCGGAATTGCGGTTTCATCAGCATTTATTGTATTCACAACAAATTATGGCTCTCCCACAACATCTCCTCTTTACAGACGACTCCGCCGTGACGAGAAATATAATAGAAAGCAAAACTCGGGAAAAAGGAGGTTTCTCAGATGATAGTAAACAGTGTCAACGGAATGAATACACAGCCCGCCACAGGCGGTGCAGGAGCGGGTACGCAGACGGACCCCGCCAGCAAAAACTTACAGCAGCAAATCGACCGCCTGCAGCAGCAATTAAAAGAGATTTCCGCCAATCAGGAAATGCCTGCAGAAACAAAGATGAAAAAGCGGCAGGACCTGCAAAAACAGATCAGCGAGTTACAGATTCAGCTCAGACAGCGGCAGATAGACGCCAAGCGCGAGGAGCGGGAAAAGAAAAAGGAAGCGAACTCCTTTAATGATCTTCTCGGCACAAAAGAGCAGAGCAGTACGAATGCAGCACAAAGCACTGGTCTGTCTGCGAACACAATGACCGCCATGATCTCTGCGGATAAATCTGTCAAGCAGGCAAATGTGCAGGGAAGCGTCGCAACGAGACTGGAAGCAAAGGCAACAACGCTGGCATCGGAAATTAAACTGGATGGCGCCAGAGGCGGTGACACCAGCGACAAGCAAGCAGAGCTTGCCGATTTAGAGGCAAAAGCAGAAGCAGCGGAAGCTTCCCAGCTCAGCACGTTAACGGAAGCGAGTGATACCCTGCAGGATGCTGCGAAAGACGAAAAATCCGATAACAAAACTGTTGATGGAAAAGAAGAAAAAGACGGTTCCGAGACAAAAGACAGTATGGAAGAAGTGCAAAAGGATGGTGCCGTGGACGCTGTGGACAGTGAAGCGGCTGAAGCAGAAGTGGATACCAGCTATCATCCGATCGATGTGCGGCTCTGATGTTGTGTTTTCCATATATAAATAGTATTCTTATGTATGAAAAAATGCTGGGCCTTGGATTTTAATGCTTTTTTGCCAAGGCCCTTTCCACAACAAGGATAGACAGCATCATAACCATACATTCCACAATGATAATCCCTGCACCCAGCCAGCCTACGAAATCATCATCCCTTCCAACTGCCGGAATCATACCGACGATGGAAAAAGGCAGCATGATCCAGCCTATTTTCCACCACAGCTTTCCGCAGTACACTTGCGCAAAATCCCATGACTCCTGATCCTTCATGGAGCGGGAAGTCCGATAACCCAAAACCATGTTAATCGTCTTGGACGGATGTTTCATCATCATCTTTCCAACTCCGATCATTAAGAGCGGCACGATCAAATTACTGATTACCATAAAAATCCAGAAACCCATCACACATCCCTCTGCTTTCTAAAATACATCCGATTCAATTTGTTATGATACATCGCCATCACCGGGATACCACCCATGATTTCCACCATGCTCAGACACCCTGCAATGGATCCTCCAAAGGGAAGGCCGCAGATAAAGCAAAGAAGAAATCCTGCCCCATATATGATCCACATCAAGCCATGTTTTTGATTGTAGGCTTTGATATCCGTAATCTGCTCCCTTACAGGCGGTTTTTTCCCGCTCCAAAAGCCGACAGGATCTTTACTTCGATATTGTACGATTCCCAAAATAATGAGAGGAACTGCACAGATCATCAAAATTACAACACATATAATCGTATTCGCCATCATACCACCCCATTTTAGAAGTACTTTTCACCCTATCTTACATAAATTCCCGCAAAACGCATCTCCTCATCGTATGTCAGCCGATAAGTGACGCTCACATTTTCATAAGTGACTGTCATTTCCCCTACCACCATATGCTTTCCTGCCTGTACCAACTCCGCCAGATAAACTGTACCAAACTGTTTCCGTTCTCCCCAGTCACCACCAAGTGCTTCCCTGATGGAAACTCTCATCTTAGCATTTAACAGCTGCTGCATCTTCGGAATGGCGCTTTCCTGCAAAGTCTCATAATCCTCCGCATCCAGCAGCTCCACTGTTTCCTTCATAGTGTCTTCCACTCGTTGCTTGTCAAAATATGCGCTCTGCTCGATATCAACGGTTTTGGGAAAGATCCAATAACCAAACGCACCCAGCAAAATCAAAATCGTTACAATGGAAATTACTGTTTTTAACACTTTGTTTCTGCCGTACCGTTTTTGTTCCTCAATGCTAATATCTTCATTAAAGTTAGCTGCGATTTCTGCTGCCGTTCCCATCTGAGAAATGATTTCTTCCAGTTGTTCCCCCTGCTTTACGCGCATTTCAATGTCTGTCAACAACTGCTTTTTGATCTCTTTCTTTCGTTTGTCGGTACACTTGATTTTTCTTATGATTTCGCATACATACTGTTTTTTATTCATCTTTTCCTCCATGCCGGAGCTCTTTTTGCGAAGGCACGCGCTGAGAATTTATTCAACCTTACCCCTCCATGATTTTCTCCGCCCCGATAGATATTTTTCTCCAAACGGCTTCCATTTCCGCAAGTGCCTTTGATCCCGCTTCTGTGATTTCGTAATATTTCCTCGGCACCTGCTTTCCTTCGGCTTCGCTCCACTTACTAACCACCAGCTTTTCATCCTCCAAGCGATAAAGGATCGGATATAAGGTGCCGTCCTTTAGCAAAAACGTTTCCTCACTCTTTTCTTTCAACTCCTGGATGATCTGATATCCGTACTTGGCTTCTGATTTCAATAATCTCAAAACCAGCATATCCAGAACGCCCTTTTTCATCTGTCTTTCATATTTTTCATTCATATTCATTCACTTTCACGCTGCTTTTATCTCAGCTTAGCTGAGTACACATCATCGAATTTGTGACAGGCATTGCTCAAACATAAATTTCATCTGTCGTTATATACTTTGTATTACTAAGTATAATATATAACGAATGCTAATTTGCGTCAAGTATCAAAATTGCTTTCATTTACTGATTTCCTATCTGCTGCGCCACTTGATTATTGTCCCATAATAAAATTTTATTGATATTCGATAAATTTTTATTGACATTCATTTTTTCCTGTGCTATGTTAGTCTTAACAAAACCTAAATCATTCCAGAAGAACCGTAATTTTCATTTCTTGCGGTATGGAAGAAAGGATTCGCCATGAAAAATAAACTGACACTTTTTACGAAATATTTGCTTGATTTTATGTATTTTGCGGGCTTTGTTGTAATCGTACTGCTGCCTGGCATCATTCGTTTTTACGGAAATTATAATTCCTATTTTGCTGAAAATTTGTACTCCCTCTGGGTCATTTTTTTCCTGTCGGGCGTCTTTGCCCTTTTAATTGTTCAGCAGCTCCGCAAAATGATGCGCACGGTGATAAGCGACGACTGCTTTATTCGGGAAAATGTAACAAGTCTTGAAAAAATGAGCATTTATAGTTTTTTTGTCGCAGTGATCACAGCCTGCCGCCTGTTTATTTACCTGACTCCCGCGGTCTTTGTTATTATTTTAGTTTTTGTGATCGCAGGGCTTTTCAGCCGCGTGCTGGCAGGCGTCTTCGATAGGGCCGTCACCTATAAACAGGAAAATGACCTAACGATCTAGTAAGCACAAAAGAAAAACTCAGTATTATTTTCGGAAAAGCGTTTATCAAAGGAAAACGGAAAGGAAATTGAAATTACTATGGCAATCATCATTAATTTGGACGTTATGATGGCGATGCGCAAGAAAAGCCTGACCGAATTGGCGGGCGAAATCGACTTAACCCTCGCAAATCTGTCCATCTTAAAAAATAATAAGGCAAAGGCAATCCGCCTCTCCACCTTAAATGAAATCTGCAAAGCGCTGGACTGTCAGCCAGGCGATCTATTACAATATGTGACGGATGACGATCCTCATGATAACGACAATGATAATCAGGATAGCAGCAATGGTACTTGAATCATAAAAACTAAGACCATACTTTCATTGATCACAAACAGCAGCAACATGAAATGGCATCGCGCACCCGCGCGGGAAAGGAGATTTATCATGGAACAAATCACTTATCTTGACGCCCTGGAACGGACACAGAAAACCGAAGAAAAACCCGACACCGTCTATACACAGAACATGCGGGCAAAATTTCCGCTCTTTGGTATCGGGAGCCTGCTCTACTCCGCATTTTACGCCTTTTGCCTCTACAAAAACGCATCGGGGATCACCTACCCTTTTTTCGTCGTCGGAACCCTTTGCTATTTCTTCTTCTGTATGAAAAAGTTAGGGGTTCCGTACAAAAAAGACAGCGTCTATTATCTCGTTAGCGTAACGCTGCTTGGCATCTCCAACTGCCTGACCAACTCTTTGCCTATTTTGTGGCTGAATAAGTGCAGCATCTTCCTGCTTTCATTTACACTTATGCTGCATACAGTATACAATGACAAGGCGTGGAACCTTCCTACCTATTTTGTCGCCATTTTTCGTACCATTGGTTCCGGGTTTTGCTGCCTGTTTCGGCCCTTTGGCGACATGGTCTGTTATTTTGATGCCCAAAAACAGGAGAAAAGTGATAAAAAAAGCTATTTGATACCCATTTTGATCGGTCTTGTCATAGCAATTCCCATCCTGCTAATCATGACCGCGCTCCTTGCCAGCGCAGACAGAGTTTTTGACCGCCTACTGGTACACATTACCGACTTTTTCAATATTCCGACATTGATTGAATTGATTGCTCTGATGGTCATTGTATTTTTCTGCTCTTACGCAGTCATTGCCGCCCTCTGCAAAAAAAGCGCAGTCAAAGAAAACACTGCCGAGAGGATACTTTTTGACCCCGTGATCGCCATCGTGATCACCGGACTGCTCAGTATTCCCTATCTGTTCTTTTCCGTGATTCAGATTTTCTATCTGTTTCTCGGTAATATGACGCTGCCCGCAGGCTACACTTACGCGCAATATGCCAGAGAAGGGTTTTTTCAGCTGCTCGCCGTCTGTATCATCAATTTGGGAATTGTGCTGATCTGCCTTCATCTATTTCGGGAAAGCAGGATATTAAAAGCGATCCTTCTCATATTGAGTGGCTGCACCTTTATTATGATTTTTTCCAGCGCCCTGCGGATGATTCTCTATATAGACACCTACGCGCTTACTTTTCTTCGTATGTTCGTATTATGGTCTCTGGCAGTCATTTTCCTTTTAATGGCAGGCGTTACCGCTTTCATCTTTTATAAACGGTTTCCTCTGTTCCGCTTTGGAATTACGGTGGTAACGGTATGTTATCTGGCTCTGTCCTTATCCCGTCCTGATTCTTTTATTGCCCGCTATAATCTGGTGAATGGCGCTGATTATGAATATTTAAGCAGGCTTTCGGCGGATGCCGCACCCGTGATTTTAGACCCTGCTAAAAATCCGTATCTGGTCAGCATAGAGAATATGCTGGAAAAAACAGCACCCGATGAAAATGGCAGCTACAATGCGGATACTTTTTATGATTCCTACTGGATGAAAAGCTATTATAGTAAGATGGAATACCGTACGAAAGACCTGGGGCTGCGGAACTTTAATTTCTCGCTGTATCGGGCGGAGAAATATATGAGGTAATCGGTATACCCATCTGTATCCTAAACAAAAAAAGAAAGGTCGAAAACCATTTCCTGATTTCCGGCCTTTCTATTACTTTACTTTTTCAGATACTTTGTGCCTTTGCGCGTTGGTATTCCTCAACAGTCACATCCAGTCCGGCACACGCCTTTTCCAGACTGATACCGAAATTCTTCATGGCTGCCTCAATATTATGCACCAGCGTCTGACCGAAGCCTTCTGCTCTTCCTTCTGCTTTTCCTCTTTCGTAACCGGCGATCTCTCCCTCTTCATAGGTCACCCGCATCGCATACTCTTCGTTGTACTCATAGATCGACATCGCAACCACCTCATTTCTCTGTTCCATAAGAAAATCCTTCAGGATATCCTGCCTGATACACTCTGCCACCGCAGTTTCCACTGCCTGTGAAAGACTCATATTTACCAGATTTTTCCTGACCTTAGCCACAAACTGCGCATACCCGTTTAGTGTCGGGCTTTTCTCCAGCAGTTCTCTGTTGTGCCCGTAATTAATGTTGATTGTTTTCACAGTTACTTCCATGCAGCCTCCTTCATCCAAAAAAGACTCTGACAGATACTGTACAAACTCTTCTTCTTTTCTTTCCGTTCCATTGTAAAAGACTATGTAACGGGGTGTCGGCAGCATGATACGGCGACCGGTACTCAACTCTGTATCTCCCAGATACTTCTTATACAGATCTGCAAAATATAAAAACCCCCTGAGCGGCATATTCGGACAATAACTCGACTGATGCTCATACAGACACATATCACAGCCGAGGATCAGGGAAATATCATTTTTCATCTTCATATAGATGACATTTTCCAGCGTATTGACCGTCAGGTCTCCCTCGTCTGCATAATCCGTACCGTTTAATGCATTGTACAGTTCCAATAGCCGCCTCTTTTCCCGAAACAGCATTCGGAATACCCGATCCTTATACGTCGGATAGACCGGCGTATGCGCATTCTCTGCCTGCATTGTTACGTTTTCCATTTCCATATTTTCTCCTTTCGTCCGGGGCAGCAGAGAAGTTCCCCTTAAGTCAATTACATAGTAATTTCCTAAAGACAAAAGCCTGTTTCTTTCCCCGCTTACCCGATTATTAAATTGTAAGCAAGGATTCTAAAACAGATAAAATACCAAAGTTGGTATCTCATAGAAAAATAGATTGTTTGAACGCTTTTCCGTTAGAATTTAATTGCTTTGAAATAATCATAACAATTTAGGATACACTTGTCAAGCCTTATTAAAAATCCAGGCAGCATTTTCTTCCCACATAAATTTAGGATAAAATAAAGTATACCTTTCCGCGCTTTTTAATTTATCACTTTTCTTTTTCCGCATACTTCCGCGCCTTATCCCGAAACGTACTCTCCGCCAGACCGCAAGCCTCCGCCGCCTGTCTAAGCGTCAGTTTCTTTTCCTTCCATTGTCTGCATATTTCTTCAAAATTTTCAGGCAGCGGTATGGACGGTCTGCCAAACTTCACGCCCCTCGCCTTTGCCGCCGCGATCCCTTCCGCCTGTCTCTGGCGGATATTGATCCGTTCGTTCTCCGCCACATAACTGAATAAAGCCAGCACAATATCGCTGATGAGCGTGCCCAGCAGATTTTTCTCCCGTCTGGTGTCGAGAAGCGGCATATCCAACACCACGATATCCGCCCCTTTTTCCTTTGTGATAATGCGCCACTGCTCGTTTAATTCCGCATAGTTCCTGCCCAACCTGTCGATCGACTTGATAACCAGCACGGAATTGTGATCCAGTTTTTTCAGCAGCCGCTGATACTGTGTCCTGTCAAAATCCTTGCCGGATTGCTTATCCATGTAAATATGCTGCTCCTGCACCCCCATCTGCAAAAGCGCGATCCGCTGCCTGTCTTCGTTCTGCTCCCTTGACGATACCCGCATATACCCATACAAACGTTCACCCATCATCCTGTTTCCTCGCTTCTCTTTTGTATTGGATTTTTGCATCCGCCTGTATCTTAGGGCAAAAAAAGAAAGCCGGAAACCATTTTAGATTTCCGACTTTTCTTTATTTTTTACACAAAAGAGTTTTAATCTCATGTTATACATCTAAATCGTAAACTGGTGCAGCAGTTCCGTCAACTCAGCGGCACGCTCCTGTAACGTATTCGCCGCTTCGTCCAATGTCTGAATCGCATCGCGCTGCGCAGTCACCGTTGTATTTACGTTTGCCGAACCTGCGGAAGTCTCGGTGGAAATCGCTGAAATACCTTCAATTGCATTTAGCGTAGTGCTGCGTGCATATTCCATGTTCTGCATATTTTCGGAAATCTGCGAAACGGAGCTGAGCAGCGTATGCACTTGATGATCCATGGTATGAAAGGCTTCCGTCGTCTGTGATACTGCTTTTTCCTGATATTCCACTGTAGATTCCGCTTCCTTGGCAATATCCACGACACCGTATGTACTCTTTACGATTTCATCGGATAATGCTTTTAATCTGCCCAGCAGATTGTGCAGACTGATCTGCCAGTTGACGGATCTGTTCAGCGACAACCGCTTGAGAAAGCGCATTTTGATAAAACGCCGAAGTCGTAAACAACGAATCGAGTTCGGAAGTACCGTCCGAATACAGGGTAGTTCCATCCTGTGTGATCAACGCAACATAACTTCCTTCCCCTGCATCCATCGTAGAAAGTGAAGTCTGGATCACATTCTTATCAATATCTATCAGCATGATAGATTTACTGCCTTCTATGTATTTCGCAATACGCAAAGCATAATTATTGCTATTGGTACCTAATGCCTGATCCGCGTCAGATATGTTGCCGAACAGATAATATGCTGAACGCTTATCAGCAACCTTCGCACCCTCAGGTGTCTGCGTATACGCAGTATACAGCGCTTCTTCCGTCGGAGAAGTATTTGTAATTGACGCTACACTATCAGATATGAAGTATAAACTGCTAAGCATGGCATTCGTATTGATTTCCCAGCTTACAGTCTTTTCAAATGTACGAACAAATGTTTTTCCTTTTTCATCATCCAATAATCCCTTAAAATATGTCGTCAAATCCTTATTGGAAAGAAAAGACTTATAATTAGAACGTGTGCTATTGATGATTAACGAAATATACTGATTCGCCATGAGCATAGTCTGCTGCGCCGATGTTTCATAGCTTGAAATGACAACCATAGACGCCTGTCTATAGAAAACGACTCCCAACAGGATAATGCACAATACCAGAATCAAAAACGCTCCAATCAGTTTTGTACGAAGCTTACGGTAAAATGGTATAGAATTAGATGCCTAGTTTTTCATATCCTGCATGATATTACCTCCCTACGGCTTTTGCCCCTATATTGTACAGTATACCAAATTTTTTTATATTTTTAAATCATAATATGGCAATATCATACAAAAATTTACTATATAAGCAGATTACTGATATTTTATTACTGCTCCTGTTTCCGCATTTCATGAATTACACTCACTCCAAGAGGAATCGACACCGTGAGCGCACAAAAATCTGACACCGCCTGGCATACCTCCACGCCTGTCAAGCCAAAAAATCGCGGCAGGATCGTAATCAACGGCAAAAAGAAGATACCCTGTCTGGCGGAAGCTACGATGGAGGCTTTCAGGCCTTTACCAATAGACTGCAGCATCATATTACACATAATGATCCAGGCACTCAACGGCAGTGAAAGGACCGAATAACGCAGAGCGGCAGATGCTACTTCGAGCACGTCAAGATCGTCTTTTCTGAAAAAAGTCACCAGCTGCGGAGCAAAGTAAAATACGATGATTGCCAGTCCTACCAGACAAAAAAAGGCGATTTTCACACAAAAAGCAAAGGCATCGAGCACCCTTCTATATTTCTTAGCCCCGTAATTAAAACCGCATACAGGCTGAAATCCCTGTCCAAACCCAATCAGCGCAGAATTGGCAAACATCATGATACGGGAGACAATAGACATTCCGGCAATTGCCGCATCACCGTAAACGCCTGCTGCATGATTTAAGAAAATCGTGGCCACACTGGCAAGACCCTGTCGAAACAAAGAAGGGATGCCGCCACGGATAATCTCCTTAAAGAAATGCAGGCTGGGCTTAAAATTGCGAATCCGAAGTTGAATATTGCCGCCACGTCTGATCATAACGAGCAGAAAGAAAAAACTGATATACTGACTGACGGTAGTGGCAAGCGCCGCGCCCGCAACCCCCATCCCGCACCAAAAAATCAGGATTGGATCAAGGGCGATGTTGATCACCGCACCAGACACAATACCAATCATGGCATAAAACGCGCTACCCTGAAACCGCATCTGGTTATTTACCACAAGAGAAGCCGTCATAGCAGGTGCCCCAATCAAAATGATCCGCAGATAAGCCACAGTGAAAGGTTGAACCGTCTCTGTGGAACCAAGCAGATAGGAAAGCGGCTCGATAAAAAGCATACATCCTGCCATAATGGCAATACCAGCCAAAAGAGCTGCAAAAAAGCCGACTGCCGACATTTTTTCCGCTTCTTCGATATCACCCGCACCTAATTTTCTGGAAATATAATTGCCCGAACCGTGGCCGAACAAAAAACCGATGGCCTGTATGATCGACATCAGGGAAAAGACCACGCCTACTGCTGCCGTGGACTGCGTATCAAGCTTTCCCACAAAAAAGGTATCCGCTATATTATAGAAGGAAGTGACCATCATGCTTAAAATGGTGGGCGCTGCCAAATGGCAGACCAACTTTTCCACAGGTTCTTCCAGCATATAATTTCTCTTTTGTTCCGCACTCTCGAATTTCATACTTTTCTCTTGTCTTTCTTCGGTTTTCTCCAAAACGCTGTTTTTGACTGCCATCTTACAATATCTCCTATTTTAATCTCTTTTTTTCAGATTTGCAAATTGGCTGACAGATGCGACCCTATTTTTAATATATTTGCAGTATGTCTTGATTATGTCATAACGTGAGAGTATGATAAATTCTGAAAAGGAAATGTCTGACGAATAATACGCCTGCCTTTTCACATAATAAACATAATAAAAATAAATCAAAAAGGAGCAAAATCATGGATTCCAAGGCAATGTTTCAAATCTCTTACGGGCTTTATGTGGCGGCCTCCAAATACGACAAAAAAATGAACGGCTGTATTGTCAACACGGTGATGCAGGTGACGAGCAACCCCCTGCAGATCGCAGCAGCAGTCAATAAAGAGAATCTGACCTGCGAACTAATTCAAAAATCAAATATGCTTTCTCTGTCCGTGCTTTCTGAGACAGCTCCTTTTTCTCTCTTTCAACATTTTGGCTTCCAGAGCGGGCGTGAGACAGATAAATTTGTAGACTATCCTTTTAAAATGACGGAACAGGAACTTCCTTACCTGACAAAGCACGCCACAGCTTTCATTGACTGCAAAGTAACCAATACCGTTGATCTGGGCACCCATATGCTTTTTATCTGTTCGGTAAACGATTGTGAAGTGCTTTCTGCTGAAAAAGCAATGACTTATTCTTATTATCATGAAAATATTAAGCCAAAGCCCGAAGCCTCCACCGTAAAAGGTTGGCGCTGTACAGTCTGCGGTTATGTCTATGAAGGGGAAGAACTTCCGCCTGATTTTGTCTGCCCGTGGTGCAAGCACGGCGTAGAAGACTTTCAAAAAATATAAAAAACCCGTATTTACGGGAATGCAACTGCCTCTTTACATGAAAATATTCAAAAGCAACATAAAATTGATAGACTTTACATCGCTTCCATCTTATGATGACGCTGTGACCGGCACAAAAAACTAGTGTACTGACTTGCTCCTTTTCAGACAAGTCATTTGACGAAATTGAAACAGGTCAGCACACTATATAAGTATGGAGGGAAAACATATGAGTTTAGGTGAAAATTTACAATTTCTACGAAAACGGGATAACATTACCCAGGAACAACTGGCAGAAGCCATGGAGGTATCAAGACAATCTGTCTCTAAATGGGAGTCGGATGCAAGTTACCCGGAAATGGATAAACTGCTACAGTTGGCAAATTTCTTCCATTGTAATCTGGACGATATGATCAGGCAGGATGTGAGCAGTTTGTATGTGGAAGATAAAAATCACTATGACAGCTTTTTCGACAAATTCAGCAAGCAGGTTACGGTGGGTGTAGGATTGATCTTATTAGGGCTTACGACAATGCTCTTTCTGATGTCAGTCCTTCCTGAAAAACCGGGCTTTGATATGGAAGCTTTGAGTGGCATCGGCTTTTTCATTTTCATAGCGATTGCTGTGGCGATTTTTGTCGTGGCAGGTCTGCAGAGTGAACATTTTGAAAAAGAGCATCCTTATATTGAAGATTTCTACACAAAAGAAGAAAAGGATGCCTTTCACCAAAAATTTGTGAAATTGATTGTTTCCGGTATGGTATTTATTTTCATCGGTCTTATTTTTGCAATCGGTTTCGATTTCGTATTTACAGGCAAAGAAATTGCTTCAGGCGGTATGTCCGGATTCATAGATACAGATGAACTGATCGGTTCTGTCTTTATGCTCTGCATCACTATCGCCACAACGATTTTTACCTATGCGGGAACACAACAGAGCAAATATGATATCAGTCAATATAACCTGGAGCATGACCACAATTCACAGACCTACAAAAACAAGAAAAGAACAGGAACTGTCTGTGGCTGTATCATGTTACTTGCTACGATCGTTTTTCTCGCCAGCGGCTTTTTTCTGGGACATTGGGAATATGCGGCTCCAATCTATGCCTGTTTTGGTATCGTCTGCGGGATTGCGGCTGTTATCATCAATCGCAATAACCCTGAGAAAGAATAGGTATGATGAAAAACAACATAAAAACAACCCTTATCAAAATTTGACAAGGGTTGTTTTTATGCTTTATTCTTATTTATTCATCTTCTTCCTTAGGAAGATTCAACTCTTTTCCATCGTCGTAATCTTCGACTGCGGGGTACTTTTCTTCCTCAGGAATCTCTTCCATAGCATCGTCGATATTCTCAAATTCTTCTTCGCCATTGCTGATCTTTTCACGCACTTTAGCGATTTTAGCAACCTTAACATTATTATCAAGGTTAATCATCTTCACGCCGGAAGTGATTCTGCCAAGTGTTGAGATATCTTCCATGCGAAGCTGGATAATAATACCTTCTGTCGTGATCATCATGATCTCATGATCGTCATTCACGGCTTTCACGCCCACGACATTACCTGTCTTTTCCGTGATCTTATAGCACTTTAAGCCCTTGCCGCCGCGTTTTTGTACCGTAAATTCTTCTAAATAGGTACGTTTTCCCATGCCGTTCTCGGAAACGATCAGCAAAGAATCGCCCTGATGGTCAAGCTGCATTCCTACGATTTCATCTCTGTCTGACAGGTTCATACCAATCACACCCATAGAGGAACGGCCCGTAGGCCTTACATCCGTTTCGCGGAAGCGGATACACATACCATGTTTTGTTACTAAGAAGATCTCCGTTTCATTGGAGGTAGTCTTCACCTCGATCAATTCATCATCGTCCCGTAAATTAATAGCCGCTAAACCGTTTTTCCTGACATTGGAAAACTCCATCACCGAAGTTTTCTTAACAATACCCTTTTTGGTGACCATAAAGAGGTTCTTGTTTTCCTCATAATCCTTGATCGGAATCATAGCGGATATCTTTTCGCCGGGATTCAACTGCAGGATATTGACGATCGCAATTCCCCTCGCCGTACGACTCGCCTCAGGAATCTCATAAGCCTTTAAACGATATACCCTGCCGTAATTGGTAAAGAACATCAGGTAATGGTGGGTAGTCGTCATCAGAAGATCCTCGATATAATCTTCCTCAATGGTCTGCATCCCCTTGATGCCCTTACCGCCGCGGTTCTGGGACTTAAAGTTATCCACTGTCATACGCTTGATATAACCCAGACTGGTCATAGCAATCACTGTGTTATCTCTGGGAATCAGGTCTTCCATATTGATATCATAGACATCAAAGCCAATCTTACTTCTCCTGTCATCACCGTATTTATCAGCAGTGAGAAGCATTTCATCCTTGATCACGCCGAGCAGCAGCTTTTCATCCGCAAGGATGGCCTTTAACTCCGCAATCTTGATGAGGAGTTCCTTATGCTCATTCTCAAGCTTCTCTCTTTCCAAGCCTGTCAGCGCTCTCAAACGCATATCCACGATTGCCTGCGCCTGCGCTTCGGAAAGACCAAACCTTGCAATCAAACCCTCTTTTGCAAGCTGAGTGGTCTGACTGCCTCTGATAATTCTGATCACTTCATCAATATTATCTAAGGCAATGAGCAGACCCTGTAAAATATGGTCTCTTTCTTCTGCTTTATCCAAATCGTATTTCGTCCTTCTGGTGACTACATCTTTCTGATGGTTCAGATAGTGAGTCAGCATATCCAGAAGGTTCATTACCTTAGGCTCATTATTGACAAGAGCCAGCATAATAACGCCGAAGGAATCCTGCAGCTGTGTATGCTTATAAAGCTGATTGAGAATAACATTGGCATTCGCATCCCTTCTCAGCTCGATCACGATTCGCATTCCTTCACGGTTGGTCTCATCCCGCAGATCTGTGATACCGTCGATTTTCTTTAACTTCACCAGATCGGCAATCTTTAAGATCAGGTTTGCCTTATTGACCATATAGGGAAGCTCCGTAACAATGATACGGGTCTTTCCGCTATCCATGGTCTCAATTTCCGTTACTGCACGTACCCGCACTTTTCCTCTACCGGTGCGGTAAGCTTCTTCCGCTCCTTTGGTACCAAGAATGATACCACCCGTGGGAAAATCAGGCGCTTTCACGATTTCCAGCAGCTCATCGATTTCTGTCTGGCGGTCTTCATTCACCTGATTATCAATCAATTTTACGACTGCATTCGTCACTTCCCGTAAATTGTGAGGCGGAATATTGGTCGCCATACCCACCGCAATACCGGAAGTACCGTTTACCAGAAGGTTGGGATAACGACTCGGCAAAACGACGGGCTCTTTTTCTGTATCATCGAAATTTGGCGTAAAATCAACCGTATTTTTGTTGATATCCGCCAAAAGTTCCATGGATATCTTGCTCAGACGCGCTTCTGTGTAACGCATAGCCGCCGCACCGTCACCGTCTACGGAACCGAAGTTACCGTGACCGTCCACCAACGGATATCTGGTAGACCATTCCTGCGCCATATTCACTAATGAGCCATAAATGGAGCTGTCACCATGCGGGTGATATTTACCCATGGTATCACCGACGATACGGGCGCTTTTTCTATGCGGCTTATCGGGACCGTTATTCAATTCGATCATTGAATAGAGAACACGGCGCTGTACAGGCTTCAATCCATCTCTTACATCCGGGAGCGCACGCGCTGCAATAACGCTCATCGCATAGTCGATATAGGAGTCTTCCATTTTTTTCTTCAAGTCTACATCTTCTATCTTGTCGAAAATCCTATCGTCCATATTCTTACCTCTCAACTTATTTATACTTATCAAAAATATAATCTATATACAGTATATTGATTAAAAATTGATATTTCTACAAGCAGGTACTGTGGAGCCGTCGGTACTTATATGCCGTATTTTGGCATATTATGTACCGTTTCGAGCGGAACATAGCGAAAACGTGCCTGCGGTAGAATATCAATTATTTAATTAAATATCCAAATTTTTAACGAACTTTGCATTTTCTTCAATGAAAATCCTGCGCGGTTCCACCTTATCCCCCATCAAGGTATTAAAAGTAAGGTCTACCTCAGATTCTTCTTCCTCATTCATATTCACACGAAGAAGGATTCTTCTCTCAGGATCCATAGTCGTCTCCCAAAGCTGATCGGCATCCATCTCACCAAGCCCTTTATAACGCTGGATCTTATTATTCTGGTCACGCCCTACTTCCGCTAAAATCGCATCCAGCTCATCATCACTGTACGCATACCATACCTGACGGTTTTTTTCCAGCTTATACAAAGGCGGCTTTGCCAGATAAACATGTCCCTGTTTGATCAGTTCCGGCATAAAACGATAGATAAAGGTGAGCATCAAAGTAGCGATATGCGCACCGTCCACGTCGGCATCCGTCATAATAATGATCTTATCATAACGCAGTTTCGTAATATCAAAATCTTCGTGAATGCCGGTTCCAAAAGCCGTAATCATGGCTTTGATTTCTGCATTCGCATAAATTTTATCAAGACGTGCCTTTTCCACATTTAAGATTTTACCGCGAAGCGGCAGAATCGCCTGCGTCGCGCGGCTTCTGGCAGTTTTTGCGGAACCGCCCGCAGAATCACCCTCAACGATATAAATTTCACAATTTTTCGGATCCTTATCGGAACAGTCAGCCAGCTTTCCGGGTAGCGCCGTTCCCTCCAAAGCCGTTTTTCTGCGGGTCAGATCTCTCGCCTTTCTCGCTGCTTCTCTGGCTCTTTGTGCTAAAATGGATTTCTCACAAATCACTTTTGCTACCGTCGGATTCTGCTCCAGAAAATAAGTGAGCTGTTCGCTGACAATACTGTCTACCGCACCCCTGGCCTCAGAATTACCAAGTTTCTGTTTCGTCTGTCCCTCAAACTGCGGATCCTCGATCTTAACGCTGATAATAGCAGTCAAACCTTCCCTGATGTCCTCACCGGAAAGATTTGCTTCATTTTCTTTTAACAGTTTATTATTTCTCGCATAATCATTAAATGTTTTAGTGAGCGCATTTCGAAAACCTACCAGATGCGTGCCGCCTTCTGGAGTGTTGATATTATTAACGAACGTATAAACGCTCTCATTATAGGAATCGTTATGCTGCAGGGCCACTTCTACATAAACACCGTTTTTCGTACCCTCAAAATACATGATCTGTTCATATAAAAAATCTTTACTTCTGTTTAAATAACTGACAAACTCTTTAATACCTCCTTCATAGTGGAAGGTTTTTTCCTGTTTCTGTTCGTCTCTATCGTCTTTTAAGACAATCTTTAATCCTTTTGTCAAAAAAGCTGTCTCACGAAGCCTGGTCTTTAAGGTATCATACTCAAATACCGTTTCTTCAAAAATCGTACCGTCAGGCTTAAACTGCACTCTGGTTCCGGTCTTATCCGGAGGGCATTTGCCGATCACTTTTAATTTATTGCAGGCATGTCCTCTCTCATAACGCTGATGATAAATTTCACCTTCATGACAGATATCTACTTCCAACCAATCGGAAAGTGCATTTACGACAGAAGCGCCTACACCATGAAGTCCACCAGATACCTTATATCCGCCGCCGCCAAATTTACCGCCGGCATGTAAAACCGTAAACACGACTTCAACAGCAGGAATCCCGGCTTTGTGATTGATACCGACAGGAATCCCACGGCCATTATCTTCTACTGTAACGGAATTATCCTGGTTGATGGTCACATGAATTTCCGTACAAACGCCAGCCAACGCCTCATCCACAGAATTATCCACAATCTCATAAACAAGATGATGAAGTCCTCTTAGAGATGTGCTGCCGATATACATACCGGGACGTTTTCTTACAGCTTCCAAACCTTCTAAAATCTGAATCTGATCCGCACCATATTCAGCGTTTGTATTTTCTTCAAAATTTTCAGCCATTTTTACCTCCATGCCGGAGCTTCTTTTTCGAAGGCACGCGTCGAAAATTTCAAATTCTCGACTGCGATTCCGAGTTTGTGGCCCCGGCACAAACTCGCGGTTGAAAAATCAGCACATCAGTATGATTTTTCAACCTTACATCTCCTTTTTGCTCATTTATGTGGAAACGATACTGCCGTTTTCTATCTTGAATACTTTATTAATCTCAAATCTATTATTGACAAATTCATCCAATCCCGTACAGGTAATAATCGTTTGAATATCGCCAATCGTACTAAGCAGATAATTTTGCCTGTTGCTGTCAAGTTCCGACAACACATCATCCAAAAGCAGGATCGGATTATCTTTTGTCAATTTTTTGACTAATTCAATTTCCGATAATTTTAAAGATAAAGCCGCCGTCCGTTGCTGCCCCTGGGATCCAAATTTCCGAATATCAATGCCTCCCACCATAAAAGAAAAATCATCTCTGTGTGGGCCGACGGTAGTCTGCTTTAATTTTACATCTCTATCCTGACAGGAAGTTAATGATCTTTCATAGTCTTCCATCAAAACATCCGGTTCATATTTGATAACAAGTTCTTCCTTGTCACCTGAAAGTTTTTTGTGGATATCATAAATAATTTCATTCAATTGTTCCACAAAAAGTTTTCTTCTCTCTATGATCTTACTTCCAAAAGATATCAGTTGGGAATCCCAAATATTTAAGGTTTCTCTGAGAGAAGGATTAAAGTACATATCCTTCAACAGTTTATTTCTTTGATTGACAATCTTATTGTAATGATTCAGATTATAGATATAAAAGGAATCAAGCTGACACAATTCCATATCTACAAAACGTCTTCTTTCCGCAGGGCCATTCTTGATGATGGAAAGATCTTCAGGAGAAAAGAAAACAACATTCAGTAATCCAATCAGTTCCGAAGCTTTTTTTATTTTCTGACCGTCAATGGCGATTCCTTTTGTTTTATTTTTGCGAAGGTGCATATCAATTCTGATTTCATCCTCATTCTTTAACAAATAAGTTCTGATATGCGCTTCTTCTTTTTCAAAATTGACGACATCCTTATCTTTGCTTCCTTTATGAGATTTCGTGGTAGCTGATAAGAAAATTGCTTCCAGAATATTTGTTTTTCCCTGTGCATTGTCGCCATATAGGATATTGGTTCCCTCACTGAAATCAATATGTAAGGAATCATAATTCCTAAAATCCGCAAGCTCCAATGATTTTATAATCATCTTATTTAACCATCCTGTCAAAGCTGTTATCTGCTTTTCTATAATATTTCATCTTTCTTTTATCAGCCTGATTTTACCATGATCTGCTGTCCTTCATACTCGATCACATCGCCGTCAAAGATTTTCTTACCGCGCTGTAATTCCACTTTCCCGTTTACTTTTACAAGACCTTCCTGGATATCCATCTTTGCATCTACACCGGATTCCACCAGTCCCGCTAACTTCAACGCCTGTCCTAACTTGATAAAATCATCCCTAATACTAATCATTTCCATCACATATTATCCCAATGTCCTATTTACTGTTTATTCCACATTGATAAAATTCACCGGTAGAATCATATAAATATAACTTTCTTTTTCATCTTTGATAAAGCACGGTGCCTTCGGATTTACCATATAGATCAAAATTTCCTCATCCTCGATTACACGCAGCGCATCAATTAAAAATTTAGGATTAAAACCGATTTTGATATCCTTTCCTTCTTTTTCGATATCAATATCTTCATCCATGCTGCCAACAGTAGAATTCATCTTAAGCTGCATGGAAGTATCCTTCACATCAATGATGACAGGTTTTTTATCTCCCTCCTTTACAAGGAGAGTCGCTCTGTCGATACAATCAAGGAGTTCTCTCTTATTCATCTTTATTTTTGTTTCATAATCACTCGACAGCATCTGATCGATCTTAAAGTACTCGCCTTCGATCAATCTGGAAACAACGAGCGTATTATTAAACTCAAATAAGATATGTTTATCCGTAAAGAAAATATTGACATCCTTATCCATATCACCGGAAAGGATCTTACTCACTTCACTCAAAGTTTTTCCCGGAACAACGACTTTCTTATGATCATAAGCATTCTTCAATGCAATTTTCCTGATGGAAATACGATGACCGTCAAGTGAAATTACCTTTAAGGTATCATTTTCTATTTCAAATAACTCACCGGTCATCAATTTATTATTTTCATTATCTGCAATGGAAAAAATGGTCTGTCTGATCACTTCCTTTAAGGTAAATTGAGAAACAATCACAGAATCATTTCTTTCTATTTCAGGAAGATAAGAAAAATCTTCTCCTGATTTTCCTATGATATTAAATTTTGCCTTTTCACAAAGAATCGTTGTTTTATAAGAAGAATCTGTTTCGATTGTGATATCATTATCAGGAAGCTTTCTGACGATCTCCAAAAAAATCTTTGCATCAAGAGCAATCATTCCTTTTTCTACAATATCTCCTTCGATTACTGTCTCAATGCCAAGCTCCATATCATTGGCAGTCAGTTTGATCACATCTTGCGTGGCATCTACCAGAATACATTCCAGGATGGACATTGTTGTTTTGTTAGGAACAGCCTTTGACACTGTTTGAACACCATTTAATAGATTTGATTTGGTACATACAATTTTCATCTGTGAATAACTTCCTTTCTCAATTGATGCGTTTTTAGGATCCTCTTAAAGGTGATAAAATAAATAATAATTTCTTATTCTTCTTCATAAAGGATGTTGATATGTGAATAATCCCATACGTCATAGAATTTATCTATATGATCGCAAAGGAAAAGTATGTTAAGAATTTAGGATAACCAAAGAATAACATTAAGGTTATCAACAGTTCTTTGCTTTGGTTAAATATGACACTTTAGTCATATTTAAGATATTCACATCCTTTTCACAGGAATTGTAGAAAACGATGTGAATATCTTATCATAAGGATCAAGGGAGTATTTTCTTTTTTATGATATCAACTTTATTGGCAAGTTCCTCACTGGTTTTCATATCTTCTTCAATTTTTTTAATGCCGTGTAAAATGGTAGTATGATCCTTTTTACCAAGGATCTTGGCAATTGCCTGTAAGGAGAGATCCATTTCGTTTCTGCATATATACATTACAACCTGTCTTGGCAGCACAAACTCTGAATTTCTTTTTTTGGAAGTAATATCTTCAGGGCGGACGCCAAAATGTTCTGCCACCACATCGATGATCAGGGTCGATGTGATCTCCTTTGGTTTGTCAGGATAGATGACATCTTTAAGGGCTTCTTCCGCATAATCCATATTGATGGTTACCTTATTTAATTTGGAAAAAGCAAATATTTTATTTAAGGCTCCTTCTAATTCCCGGATATTTGACTTGATGTTGACGGCAATATAATCTAATACTTCATTATCTATTTCTTTATGGTAGATTTCCGTATTTTTCTTTAAAATCGCCATTCTGGTCTCATAATCAGGAGGCTGGATATCTGCAGTCAAACCCCATTCAAAGCGGGAACGAAATCTTTCTTCCAATGTTTCCATTTCTCTCGGCGGTCTGTCGGAAGAAAGGACAACTTGTTTATTCATGGAGTGAAGCGTATTAAAAGTATGGAAAAATTCTTCCTGCGTACTCTCTTTTCCAATGATAAACTGAATGTCATCGATCATAAGGACATCTACAGTCCTATATTTTTCTCGCATTTTGTTTAGCTTGATGGCATCACCGCTTCTGATGTTTTCAATCACTTCGTTGGTAAAATTCTCAGAGGTAACATAGAGAACTTTTCTATTAGGGTTTCTTTCTAATATAAAGTGGCCGATCGAGTGCATCAAATGTGTTTTACCAAGGCCTGCTCCTCCATAGATATAGAGAGGATTGTATACTTCACCCGGGGATTCGGCCACAGCCAAAGCGGCTGAATGAGCTAATTTATTATTACTGCCTACGACAAAGGTATCAAATTTATATTTAGGATTCAGATTAGCGTTCTCATAATTAACGAGATTTTCATTTCTTTCTGTTGGGAGTATATTTTTTTCCTGTTCTTTGGCATCCTTTTCTAATATGAAGGAAATGTCATAAGTGGTTTCCATCATTTCTGAAATAATGACCTTAAAAAAATTCTTATATTTGGATGTGATGTAATTAAGAGCATGGCTTTGATCAGAAGGAATCATAATGACAACGGTATCCTGTTTCGTTTCATGGAAACGGAGAGGTTTTACCCAGGTATCAAAAGAAACATCAGTAAGCTCATATTCTTTCCTGACGATTTCCTTGATTTCTTCCCATTTTTCCTGAATAGAATTGATTTCATTCATAAATGATTACCTTACTCCTCCTACATCAAAATTACCCTACCATATATAATAATACAAACTGTTTAAAAATTCAAATAATAAGTTATCCACTCTGGTTATCCACAAGTTATAAACATATTGTGGATTACTTAAGAAACCAAAAAACCATTTTTCCGCAGAAAAATCAAAAATATGCTTGGTTTTACTTGACGATTTTCTATGAGTTATATATAATCATTATGTTGTTTTCCAAAAATTGATAGCTTAAGTGTCCTGATAAATGGATAAGTTCCTATGAAGGAGGTGTAAAACGATGAAAATGACATTCCAGCCGAAAACAAGGCATAGAGCAAAGGTTCACGGTTTCAGAAAGAGAATGAGTACCAAAGGTGGAAGAAAAGTCTTAGCTGCAAGACGTGCAAAGGGAAGAAAGAGATTATCAGCATAGGCCGCATTTATGTGGCCTTTTTCCAACTAATTGGTTAAAGGAAGGAAAGAGATGCTTTTTTCTGAATCCTTAAAGAAAAATAATGATTTTCGGAATGTTTACGCAAATGGAAAAAGTTACGCAAATAAATATTTGGTCATGTATGTATTGGAAAACAACAAAAACGTAAACAGACTGGGAATATCCGCCAGTAAAAAAGTGGGAAACAGCGTTGTGAGACATCGCTTTGCAAGACTGGTGAGAGAGAGTTACCGACTACACGAAAATATATTTAATAGTGGTTTAGATATAGTAGTCGTTGCGAGAAAAAGCGCTGCGTCGGTCCGTTATTTTGAAATCGAGCACGCATTATTACATCTTTCAAAACTTCATCATATCTTGAAAGTATCTGATCGTGATGAAGAAAATCAGAGTTAATTATGAAAAAAGTGTTGATTTGTCTGATAAAATTTTATAGAAGATATCTTTCGTCGATGAAACGCACAAAATGCCCTTATTTTCCAACCTGTTCGGAATATGGACTGGAGGCAGTAGAGAAATACGGCGCCTTAAAAGGCGGATTATTGGCATTTTATCGTATTTGCAGGTGTAATCCTTTTTCTAAAGGCGGTTATGATCCTGTTCCTTAGTATCGGACAATCACATATTTTAAGGAGGTAGCTTATTTTGTCAGGTATTTTATTGACCAAGGATACAGGAAAAATTCTTGGTCCCATAGTAAAACTGCTTGGTTATATTATGGAAGGCATTTTCTATGTGATCGATAAGATCGGCATTCCCAATATCGGACTTGCCATTATTTTGTTTACGATCGTGATTTATCTGTTATTGATGCCGTTGACCATCAAGCAGCAGAAATATTCTAAGCTGTCAGCGAAGATGAATCCGGAATTACAGGCGATTCAGAAAAAGTATAAAAATAAAAAAGACAATGATTCCATGATGGCCATGAATATGGAAACAAAGGCTGTCTATGCGAAATATGGCGTATCTCCTTCGGGAAGCTGCGTGCAGCTTTTGATTCAGATGCCTATTTTGCTTGCTTTATATCGTGTGATCAATAATATTCCTGCTTATGTAGGACAAGTAAAGGCAGCATTTTTCCCGTTGGTGGACAAGTTGATTGAACAGCCGGGAAGTACGGATTTTATAAGAAGTTTTTCTAATGCCGCCATGTATGCGAAGCAGTTTGAAAACGAGAGTTTTACGAGTGGAGTCATCAGTTATGTACAGAATACATTTGTAGATGTATTGAATAAGGCTTCCTCTGCAGAATGGCTGAGTCTGAAAGAGCAGTTTTCCAATCTTGCGACTGATGTGGATCAGACGGTGGCGTTGCTTGACAGATACAATAACTTTTTAGGATTGAGTATGTCAAATTCTCCTTCCTTTACCTTTCGAGAGGCAAGAGCTGCTGGTTCTGTTGTCATGATGATAGCTGCTTTTATTATTCCTGTTTTAGCGGCGGCAACGCAGTGGATCAACGTAAAGCTTATGCCGCAGCAGGAAATGACTTCTGATAATGAGCAGCAAAATACGATGATGCAGTCCATGAAGACGATGAATATGGTAATGCCGATTATGTCTGCTGTTTTCTGTTACACCCTTCCTGCAGGTATGGGACTTTACTGGGTGGCTGGTGCAGTGGTAAGAAGTATTCAGCAGATTGTTATCAACAAGCATATCGATAAGATGGATCTGGATGAAGTCATTGAGAAAAATGCGGAAAAAGCCAAGAAAAAAATGGAAAAGGCAAATGCTCAGGCACAGCAGATGGCAGCGTATGCCAGTATGAACACCAAAAAGGCAGGTCTTTCTTCCAAAGCTTCTACACAAACTCTTTCAAAAGAAGAAAAGGAAGAACTTGTTAAACAATCTACTGCGTATTACAGTAAGAATGCAAAGCCCGGCAGTATGATGGCAAAGGCAAATATGGTAAAGGAATATAATGATAAAAAGAGTAAATAAGATATAGCGTGCAGCGCAGAAATGGAGGCAAAAATGGATTTTATAGAGGTATCTGCAAAAACATTGGATGATGCAATCACGGAAGCATGTCAGAAATTCACTGTAACCAGTGATAAACTGGAATATGAAGTGATAGATGAAGGAAAATCAGGACTTTTGGGAATTGGTGCAAAACCTGCTGTGATCAAGGTGAGGGTAAAGTCCTCGATTGAGGATAAAGCAAAAGATTTTCTGAAAGATGTATTTGCAGCCATGGATCTTACGGTGGTGTGTGATGTGAAGTACGATGAAGTGGAAAGTACTATGGATATTGAGCTTTCCGGGGACGAGATGGGTATTTTGATAGGTAAAAGAGGACAGACTCTGGATTCTTTACAGTATCTGGTTTCTTTAGTTGTGAATAAAGATGTGGAAAACTACATCAGAGTAAAAGTAGATACAGAAAATTACCGCAAGAGAAGGAAAGATACCCTGGAAAATCTGGCAAAGAATATTTCTTATAAGGTTAAGAGAACAAAGAGACCTGTTTCGTTAGAGCCTATGAATCCTTATGAGAGAAGGATCATTCACTCTGCGTTGCAGAACGACAAGTATGTGACTACTTACAGTGAAGGGGAGGAACCTTTCAGACACGTAGTCGTCGTTTTGAAAAAATTTGAAAGAAGCGATAGAAAGTTTGAGAAAAGCTACGACAATGAGGCAGAATAAAGATTTTTGAATAAATCAGGTAAGCGATGAAACCGACAGAAAAATATCCCTGTCGGTTTTTTGTGGATTTTTTGGAAAGGTTGTAGTAAAATTGAGGGGCGTACGGAGGTAGCTATGAAAACAGATACGATCGCGGCAATTGCCACTGCCATATCGGATGCAGGAATCGGCATCATTCGGGTAAGCGGTGAAGAAGCCGTTTCCATCGTTCATAACATTTATCAGAATAAAGAAAGAAAGAATGTGTTGGATCATTATCCTACTCATACCATTCATTACGGTTTCATAGTGGAGAAAGATGGTACGGTTTTGGATGAAGTAATGGTTTCTGTGATGAAAGCGCCTTACAGTTATACCAGGGAGGACACGGTAGAGATCAACTGTCATGGCGGCGCTTTGATGACGAAGAAGATTTTGATGGCTGTTATTCATGCGGGTGCACGTATGGCGGAACCGGGCGAATTTACGAAGCGCGCTTTTTTGAATGGCAGGATCGATCTTACCAAAGCAGAAGCTGTCATGGATATCATTCATGCAAAAAATGAGTTTGCCTTGAAAACTTCCGTCAGACAGCTTAGAGGTTCTGTGTATGATAAGGTAAAAGAATTACGGGATGAGATCATATATGAGATTGCCTTTATTGAATCAGCTTTGGACGATCCCGAGCATATCAGTCTGGAAGGATATGAAGAAAGACTGTCGGATCAAATTTTTAGCATCACGGAGGAATTGGAAAAACTTTTGTCATCTGCTGATGACGGCAGAATCTTAAAAGAGGGGATTCGTACTGTGATCGTCGGCAGGCCAAATGTGGGAAAGTCATCTTTGTTGAATTTATTGATGGGACAGGAGCGCGCTATTGTCACGGATATCGCCGGTACGACCAGAGATACCTTAGAGGAGACGATTCGTTTCGGAAATATTACGTTACACATTACAGATACTGCAGGTATCAGAGATACAGAAGATGCCGTGGAAAAGATCGGTGTAGAGAGGGCTAAGAAAATTTTGGAGGATGCTGATCTCGTTCTCTATGTGATCGATTCCTCTGAAGCGCTTGATAAAAATGATGAAGTGATTTTACAGTTGATCAAAGGAAAAAAGACTATTATTTTATTAAATAAGTCTGATCTTTTAGAAGTGACGAATCAAAAGACAATTGACGATTTCTATGCTAATATTTTTGACTATAATGGTCAATTTTTAACTGACGAGGCAGATTCTGTTTCTCTGCTGCGAATTTCAGCAAAAGAGAAGGAAGGGCTGGATGCCTTAAAAGCAAAGATAGAGGATTATTTTTTTCACGGAAAGATCGTGTCAGAAAACGAACTTTATATTACCAATGTCAGACATAAAGAAGCGATTTTGGAAGCGGTGGAAAGTATGCATCGGGTACAGCAGAGTTTAGAAAATCATATGCCGGAGGATTTTTATTCCATTGATCTGATGGGCGCCTATGCTTCTCTGGGAAAGATTTTGGGTGAAGAAGTAGGGGAGGATTTAGTGGTGAAGATCTTTTCGGAGTTTTGTATGGGAAAATAAGTAATTACGAAACTCAGTCATGGATATTGAAATTGTACAAATAGTATAATCAACACAGAGTTAAGATGAGTTTCGTAAATTTTCAGGAAAGTAATAATGTAAATGAGGAAAAAAGATGGCAGGATTAAGAGAAGTATGTGACATATGTGTAGTAGGGGCAGGTCATGCGGGATGTGAAGCGGCGCTGGCCTGTGCGAGGCTGGGATTTGAGACGGTGATCTTTACGGTGAGTGTGGACAGCATTGCCCTTATGCCCTGTAATCCCAATGTGGGAGGCACTTCCAAGGGACACCTGGTGCGGGAAATAGATGCGCTGGGAGGTGAAATGGGAAAAAATATTGATAAGACTTTTATCCAGTCAAAGATGTTAAATTCCTCAAAGGGTCCCGCAGTTCATTCTCTGCGGGCACAGGCGGATAAGGCGGAATATTCCAGGGCGATGCGAAAGGTTTTGGAGAATCAGGAGCATCTGACGATCAAGCAGGCGGAAGTCTGTGAGCTTTTGGTGGAGGAAATAGGAGAGACCTTTGAGTCATCACAGCGGAATAAAAAAATTGTCGGAGTCAAAACATTTACGGGAACCATTTATGAATGTAAGGCAGTGATCTTATGTACGGGGACTTATTTAAAGGCAAGATGTCTCTGTGGCGAGGCCATTACTTATACCGGGCCGAACGGGCTGCAGGCAGCGAATCATCTCACGGATTCTCTATTAAATTTGGGAGTTGAAATGCGCCGTTTTAAAACGGGAACTCCGGCCAGAATGGATAGAAGATCTTTGGATTTTTCTAAAATGGAGGAACAGTTTGGGGATGAGAGGATCATTCCGTTTTCTTTTTCTACAGATCCTGATGAGATACAGATCGATCAGATTTCCTGTTATCTGACTTATACCAATGAAAAAACACATGACATTATTAGGGCGAATCTGGATAGATCGCCAATTTATGCAGGAATCATAGAAGGAACGGGTCCCAGGTACTGCCCTTCCATTGAAGATAAAGTAGTAAAGTTTTCCGATAAGGACAGGCATCAGGTTTTTATTGAACCTGAAGGGCTGCATACCAATGAAATGTATGTGAGCGGTATGTCTTCTTCCCTTCCAGAGGATGTGCAGCTTGCGATGTATCGTACGGTACCGGGACTGGAACATTGTAAGATCGTAAGAAATGCCTATGCAATCGAATATGATTGTATCGATCCGAAACAGCTTTTTCCGACTTTAGAATTTAAGAAGATCGAAGGGCTGTTCAGCGGGGGGCAGTTTAACGGCAGCAGCGGTTATGAGGAAGCTGCCGCTCAGGGTTTACTGGCCGGAATCAATGCTTCTCTTTTTTTACAGGGGAAGGAACAAATTGTGCTTGATCGTTCGCAGGCTTATATCGGCGTTTTGATAGATGACCTTGTGACGAAAGAAAATTTTGAACCCTATCGTATGATGACCTCCAGGGCGGAGTATCGTCTTTTACTGCGCCAGGATAACGCGGATCTCAGACTGCGTCAGATTGGTTATGAAGTGGGGCTTGTTTCTGAGGAAAAATATCAGGCTGTCTTATTAAAAAAGGAAAAAATAGAAGCAGAAATCAACAGATTGAAAAATACGATTGTAGGCGCATCCGGAAAGATTCAGGATTTTTTGACGCGTCATGGCAGCGCGCCTTTAAAAACAGGGGCAAGTTTGGCAGAGTTGATTTGTCGTCCGGAACTTACCTATGAGATGCTTTTTGAAATCGATATTGAAAGAAAACCGCTGCCTGCTGATGTGAAGGAACAGGTAGAGATTGAAGTAAAGTATGAAGGTTATATTGAAAGACAATTAAAGCAGGTAGAGCACTATAAAAAAATGGAAAAGAGAAAAATCCCTGCGGATCTGGATTATAATGAAGTAGGGAGTCTGCGGTTGGAGGCAAGACAAAAGTTGATTGCTTACAAACCTATTTCCGTGGGACAGGCTTCCAGGATATCGGGTGTTTCGCCGGCGGATATTTCTGTGCTTTTGGTGTATTTGGAAAGTCATAAAAGGTAAGAAACAAAGAAAGGATAACATGTGTTATTATAATGGAGCGCGATATTACATTATTTCAAAAAGATTTAGAGGAACTTCATATTATCTTATCTGAGGTGCAGCTTGAACAATTTCTGAAATATTATGAATTGCTGATTGAGAAAAATAAGGTGATGAACTTGACGACGATCACAGAATTTCAGGAAGCGCTGAAAAAGCATTTTATAGACAGCCTCACTTTGACAAAAGTTTTGGATCTCAAGGAAGATTTTTCTTTACTTGACGTGGGAACAGGCGCAGGTTTTCCCGGTATACCCTTAAAGATTGCTTTTCCGAATCTGCATGTAACGCTTCTTGATTCCTTGCAGAAAAGAGTTGGGTTTTTACAGGAAGTGATTGATGTGCTTTCTTTGGATGAGATCGAGGCGTTGCATGGCAGAGCGGAAGACTTTGCTAAGCCAAACCTTTTGCGTGAAAGTTTTGATGTTTGTGTTTCGCGGGCAGTGGCGAATTTATCTACCCTTTCAGAGTATTGCCTGCCCTATGTGAAAGTAGGAGGTATCTTTATTTCTTATAAGGCAGATGATGCGGAAGTGAATGATGCGGATCATGCCATAAGTATATTAGGGGGAAAGATAAGGGAACAGCAAGTATTTAAGCTTCCTTTTTCAGATATCAACAGAAATCTTATCGTGATAAAAAAATGCCGCCCGACTCCCAATCAGTATCCTCGGAAAGCCGGAACGGCAAGTAAGAAACCTTTATAAAAACATTTTTAACTGATCGAGAATCTCATCGGGTGCTTCAAGCTGCGGCAGATGTTTCGTATTCGGAATATAGCAGTCTTCAATAGCAGGATTGTAATACTTATAATTTTCGATAATAGTTTTCATTTCCTTTTCTTTTTCTCCGCCGATCATTAAGATACTGTTATTGATTTCTTTCAGCTCATGAAGAATGTTCATATTCATATATTTTCCTACATAACTTGCAAATGTATATTTAGCGTGATAATCATCAATGTGAGATGCTTCCAGATAATTGTAGATATATTTTTCTTTTACTTCTTCGCGGTCAAAAAAGTAAGTTTTCCAGAATGTTTTTTCTATACTTGGTCTGTTTGAAAACAGATGATAAATAAAGCTGCCAAGAATAGGTGTCTCAATCAGGATTTTAAAAAGATTTGTTTGCCTGGACGGAATTTGGTTTTGTAAAAAAAGGCTTTGCGGATTGATGCAGACAATTTTGTTAAAAAGTTCCGGTTCATTGTAGCATGCCATGATAACGAATGGAACAGACTCACCTGTTACTACAACAGAAGCCTTTTTGCCAATCACTGACTTGATAAAATCAGTAATCAATTGTTCGTAGAGATTGTTGGTATAAGTCATGGGAGGTTTGTCAGACATGCCATACCCCAACAGATCGAGAGAGTAAACTGCGTGTTTCTCTGTGAGATTATTAATGAGGCGATGATATTCGTAACTTGAACTTCCTACCGTAAGATCATGGATAAAAAGAAGGGGACTTCCACTACCCTTTCTCTGATATCGTATTTTACCAAAACGCCATTCATAATAATAGTTTTCAGAAGTATCCAAAAGCTTTTTGACGGTGCAGAGTGAAGTATGTATTCTATTGATTCCATGAATCGTTGCGATGGAAGTACCTGTTAATATGATGGCAGTGGTAAGTTTTTTGTTCATAATTTCCTCCATTCTAAAGAGTTTTATGTGCGTGATTGAAGAATTGTATGTTTTATTTTTTTCAATTTATTGTTATTGTATTTATTTTACCATTTTTTTATTTTCTTTTCCAGACATCTTTTCTTCTATTTGAATTTAGGTTAAGATAGAGCTATAAGGGGATTTTTTTTGGAGGAATCCATGGAAAAGAAAAAGAAAACGACAACAGATTTTCCTGCGTTTCACATGAAACAATTTTCTGTTATGGATGTGCAGGAAAAGGAACGACAGCGGATAGCCAGAGATCTTCATGACAGTTCGTTGCAAAATTTAACTCATTTAGTGCATAAGGTTGAATTGAGTTCTCTCTATATTGATCAGGATCCGGTAAAAGCAAAACTGGAACTAGCGACGATAGAATCCGGTTTGCGAAAAGTAATCGATGATATTCGAAACAGGATATACGATTTGCGGCCAATGACATTTGATGATTTAGGTTTACGAGAGGCGCTTTGTAATATATTTTCTCTGATGAATCTGGATGGTAAGTTTGAAATTCTGACAGATATTGATGAAATTGACGAGGGGTGTTCGAAAGAAGAAAAAAATTTCTTTTTGATCATGATTTATCATATTATTAAGGAATGTGTAGTAAATGCAATCAAGCATTCTGAAGGGAATCGAATTGTTGTAAGCTTTAAGAATCAAGAGAAAGCTTACCTGATTAAAATAAGTGATAACGGAATTGGATTTGATATTGAGAAAGTAGCAAAAAAGGACAGGCATTTTGGTCTGCTTGTGGTGGAAGAAAGAGTATTTTTATTGGGTGGTGAAATGCGTATCAATACACAGAACGGCACATCCATAGAAATAGAGATTTTGAAAAAATAAGGGTCTGTTAGAAAACTAAGGAGGGAAGGTGGCGAAATGAATGCAATTAGAGTTATGATTGCGGACGACCACAGTTTGATCAGAGAAGGGCTGAGACAATTGCTGGAGTTCGATGGAAGCATTAAGGTGGTTGGGGAGGCTGCTAACGGTGTGGAATGTCTTGAAAATTTGGAAAAATATGATCCAGAGGTTTTGCTTCTAGATATCAATATGCCGGAAATGAATGGCATTGAGGTTCTTAAGAAATTGAAGCAAAATCAGTCTAAAGTCAAGGTTTTGATTTTAACGGTTCATAACGAGTTGGATTATTTGATGAATGCGGTAGATATTGGCGTGGATGGTTATATTATGAAAGACTCTGAATCATCAGAGTTAAAGAAAGCAATTAGAGCCGTACGTGATGGAGAAAATTATATACAGTCCAGTCTGATTCCGGCTTTGAATAATCGGTTGATGAATCGGGATATAGATAAGGATAAGGTTACTTCTTTAACAAATCGGGAATTGGAGGTTTTAATTCAGGTAGCAAATGGAATGTTTAATAAGGAAATTGCTACTAATTTGAATATCAGTGAGCGTACAGTAAAAAATCACATATCTAATATATTTAAGAAAATTGAGGTTTCGGATCGAACACAGGCAGCAGTTTTTGCAATTAAAAATAATATAATAAAGTTATATTGATTTATGTGAAAAAACAGTATGGCAGGGAAAAATATGAAGAAAATCAATTTCTTTGATCATGCAGTTTACTAGCGATAGGAATATGTACTATGATTTTTTGTTTCAAATATTTTAAAAATAAGTGTTACTGATTATTTTGCCAGGTGTATTGGAATAATTGATATCATCGCATTACCAATATTAGCTTATACAACAATAATGAAGATAGAAAGTAATAAGAAGTGACCAAACAAAATGTTTCACGTGAAACAAATGGATATATTTGGACTATTGACACTAGATAATGTTTCACGTGAAACAATCCAGCCCAAGATATTGTGATAGTATTCGTGAAACATCAATAAACGAAAAGAAAGACTCCGTGAAACATCAGTTTTTTATTTTCAAAGGCAAAAAGGAGGCATAAGATTGAAAAATAAGTCTGATAACCTTATTTTTCAATCGCGAGTTTGTGTCGGAGCCACAAACTCGCGATCGCAGAGTGAAGCTTCTAGTGACAGAGGCAATCTGGACCAGATATATGTCTTCCCGAAAAATGGTAAATGACCTGCCATCGCTTGTATCCGGGAAGGAAAGCACAGGAATGTCCGTCCATGCCTCATGCGGAAACAATAAAAATGATGCAGATAATGGATGCTTTGCGGGCCGAGTGGGGTGTTCATTATCCAGAAAGTATAGAAAGCCTGTAAAAAAAGATAGCTTATCACGTGGATTAGTGATATAATCGTAAACGGACATCAAATAAAGAAAAAAGAAGTGCAGTACAGAAATGGAGAAAACAATGGGAAGAATAATTGCAATTGCTAACCAAAAGGGAGGCGTTGGCAAGACTACCACGGCTATCAACCTTTCGGCTTCATTGGCGGTGAAAGGGAAAAAGGTGTTGGTGATTGATGCAGATCCACAGGGGAATACGACCAGCGGCTTTGGTGTTGAGAAGAATGAATTGGAAAATACGATCTATGAATTGTTTCTGAGTGAGTGTTCTATCAACGAGTGTATCTTAGCAGACGTGATACCAGGTGTTTCTATTATCCCGTCTAATGTGAATTTGGCAGCGACGGAGATTGAATTGATCGGTGTTGATAAAAAGGAATTTATTTTAAAGAAAGAAATCGATTGGGTGAAGGACAAGTTTGACTTTATCATGATTGACTGTCCTCCCTCCCTGAATCTTTTAACAATCAATTCCATGACGACGGCAGATACGGTACTGGTTCCGATCCAGTGTGAGTATTATGCGCTGGAAGGACTCAGTCAGTTGATACATACTATTAATCTGGTAAAAGAAAGACTGAATCCGGAGTTAGATATGGAGGGCGTAGTCTTTACCATGTATGATTCCCGCACAAATCTTTCCATGCAGGTAGTGGAGAATGTAAAAAATAACTTGAAGCAGAAAGTATATAATACATTGATTCCCAGAAACATCAGATTAGCGGAGGCGCCGAGTTACGGGATGCCGATTCATATGTACGATCCCAAGTCTGCAGGAGCGGAAGCATATATGCAGCTTGCGGATGAGATCATATGCGCGAAACAATGAGCAGTGCCAGACGGTAATATGACAAAATGGCTGCTTGCAAACAATTTTGTCGGATTACCGGATGATAGGGCGAATGCCTGCGAACGAAAAAAACCGAAGGTTTTTTGAGTGGTGCACTGCGAAACAAACTGGAATGGAGAAATAACATGGCAAAAGCAGCAAGAGGTTTAGGAAAAGGATTGGATTCACTGATCCCGGTGGCAGCGCCGCAGGCGGAGACGAAGGCAGCAGAGGAAAAGAAAGAAGACGGCTCGCCGGGGACTTATGTCAAGATTACCAAAGTGGAGCCGAATAGGGAGCAGCCGCGAAAAAATTTTGACGAGGATGCGCTGCAGGAGCTGGCGGATTCCATTAAGCAGTATGGAATCGTGGAGCCCCTCATTGTGCAGGACAGAAAAACGCATTACGAGATCATTGCCGGAGAACGTCGTTGGCGGGCAGCAAAGCTGGCAGGGTTGAAGGAAGTACCCGTCATTGTCCGTAATTATACGGAACAGGAGATCGTAGAGATTTCTCTGATTGAAAATATTCAGAGAGAGGACCTGAACCCAATCGAGGAAGCGCAGGCTTATAAAAGGCTGTTGACGGAATTTAATCTCAAACAGGATGAAGTTGCAGAACGGGTTTCTAAGAGCAGGACGGCGGTCACAAATTCCATGCGGCTTTTGAAGCTCTGCGGCGAAGTACAGCAGATGATAATTGATGACATGATCACAACCGGTCATGCCAGGGCTTTGATTTCCATCGAAGATGCAGAACAGCAATACACGATAGCGCAAAAGGTATTTGACGAAAAACTGAGTGTTAGGGATGTGGAAAAGCTGGTCAAGAATCTGAATAAACCTGAGAAGGCAAAGAAGGAGCTGGTAACAGATAAAGCGCTTGAAGCCGTGTATCAGGATTTGGAGGAAAAGCTCAAACAATCCCTTGGTACGAAAGTGGCAATCACCTCAAAAGGGGCGGGAGCCGGCAAATTGGAAATTGAATTTTACACGCATGACGATCTGGAGAAGCTTACGGAATTGCTGACTGGCAGATAAAGTTTCACGAATTAAGAGGATAAAACAAATGAATTTTAATTTACTGGAAGATATGGGTCTTGGCGGCATGGATCTGACGTATCTGTTCATTGCCCTGATTGTCGTAACAGTGATTTTGCTTGTTATGGTGATTGTGTTGATTGTGAAATTTGGCAAATTGTCCAAGCGATATCAGAAATTTATGGGCGGAAAGAATGCAAAGAGTCTGGAAAAAGATATTGTGGGGCTTTATGAGGATAATAAATTGATCAAGGCGTCCATGGAGAAGAGCCGCAAGGATATCGAAAACCTATATCGCAAATTGGAAGGCGCTTTCCAGAAAGTCGGTTTGGTGAAGTATGACGCCTTCAACCAGATGGGCGGACAGCTCAGCTTTTCGCTGGCGCTGCTGGATGAAAATGATAACGGATTTATCTTAAACTCTGTACACAGCGCGGAGGGATGTTATTCTTATACGAAGGAGATCAAGGCGGGACTGTGTGATATTGCCTTGGGGGATGAAGAAAAGAAAGCGCTTGATATCGCGATGGATCTGTAACGGTAAACGGAAGGGGCAGCACACTTAGAGGAGGCCCGCTTATGAGACTGTGTAAGGTCGACAATCTGACAGGAACAGAAGTTTTGGCTAAGGATGCCATGACATTGGAATATAAGATCCTTCTTTCGGCAGGAACACAGTTAAAGCCGGAATATATAGAAAAACTCAAAGAGTTGAATATTTTGGAAGTTTATGTGAAGGAGGAAGCGCCGGATACGAAGCAGGTGATGATCCTAAAAGAAGATGTGGAGGCAGGATTTAAATCCAAAGTGAAAAATATCTTGGAAAAACATACCTACAGCCACAACGAAAAATTGATGGAACTAGCACAGACGGCTGATACGATTATCACTAATATTCTGGAGGAAGAAGAAGTCGTGGAGAAAATCTACGACATTAAGGAGAGAAGTTCTGATATTTATGAGCACTCGATCAGCCTTTGCAGCCTGGCGACATTGGTTGCGCTTAAGATGGGATTATCGCAAGAAAAAGTACATGACATAGGTGTCAGTAGTTTGCTCCACGATCTGGGTCTTCGGTATCTCTCCATTTCTTATGAGAACCAGAATTTAGAAAATTTATCTGAAATGGAGTATGCAGAGTATAAGAAACATCCAATTTATGGATACTCGACACTTCGTGACGAAAATTGGATATCCGAAACCGTAAAAAATATGATATTATATCACCATGAGCGTTTGGATGGTTCCGGTTATCCGCTAAAGACTACAGATATCCCGGAAGAATGCCGCATCATTCAGATCTGTGATGCCTTTGACGAGATGATTTGTGGAATTGGCTGTGAGCGGTCAAAGGTTTTTGAAGCGGTTCGTTATTTAAGAACCAACCGAGATATTAAATTTGACGGCAAAATTGTCGATATTCTATTGGAATTTACCGCTGTATATCCTGCAGGAACGGTCGTTAAGACAAACGAGGGAGAGACGGGGATCGTGCTTTATCAAAATAAGCAGTTTCCGGACAGACCAGTGATTCGAATCACCAGAGATCGGAACGGGATAGCAGTGGATATGTTAAAAGACATGACAGAATATAATGATTTATACATTGACAGCGTAGTAGAGTAAATAATATAATAAATAATATAAAATAATTTTGGCAATTGGAGGAAGTGCAGTATGATCGACATTAAATTTTTAAGGGAAAACCCAGAGGCAGTCAAAGAAAATATCAGGAAAAAGTTCCAGGAGCAGAAGCTTCCGTTGGTGGATGAGGTGATCGCATTGGATGCGGAAGTCAGAGCAGCTCAGCAGGAAGCAGATGATATCCGCGCAAAGCGAAACAAGATATCCAAAGAAATCGGCGCATTGATGGCGCAGGGCAAAAAGGAAGAAGCGGAGGCTAAGAAAGCTGAGGTGGCAGCAGGCGCGGCCAGACTTTCTGAGCTGGAAGCAAAGGAAAATGATTTGCGTGAGCAGATTAAGAAGGATATGATGACCATTCCAAACATCATTGATCCTTCTGTTCCAATCGGCAAAGATGATACGGAAAATGTTGAGGTTCAAAAATACGGAGAACCTGTAGTGCCTGAGTTTGAGATTCCTTATCATACAGAGATCATGGAACGTTTTCACGGTATTGATATGGATGCTGCCGGGCGTGTTGCCGGAAACGGCTTCTATTATTTGATGGGTGATATTGCGAGACTTCATTCCGCAGTGATCGCTTATGCCAGAGATTTTATGATTGACAGGGGCTTTACCTATTGTGTGCCGCCTTTTATGATCAGAAGCGCGGTGGTAGACGGTGTTATGAGTTTTGCGGAAATGGATGCCATGATGTATAAGATAGAAGGGGAAGATCTTTACCTGATCGGGACCTCCGAGCATTCCATGATTGGTAAATTCATTGATACCATCATTCAGGAGGAGGATCTGCCTCATACGCTTACCAGTTATTCCCCTTGTTTCCGTAAAGAGAAGGGAGCACATGGGATCGAGGAGAGAGGCGTTTACCGTATTCACCAGTTTGAGAAGCAGGAGATGATCGTGGTCTGCAAGCCCGAGGAATCTCCCATGTGGTTTGATAAACTGTGGCAGAACACAGTGGATCTGTTCCGTTCTCTGGATATTCCGGTGAGAACCATTGAATGCTGTTCCGGCGATTTGGCGGATCTTAAAGTAAAATCTTACGATGTGGAGGCGTGGTCTCCCAGACAGAAGAAGTATTTTGAGGTGGGAAGCTGTTCTAATCTGGGGGATGCTCAGGCGAGAAGACTTCGCATCCGCGTAAATGGCGAAAATGGCAAGTATTTTGCACATACCTTAAATAATACAGTGGTGGCGCCGCCGAGAATGTTGATTGCATTTTTGGAAAATAATCTGCAGGCGGACGGTTCCGTGCGGATTCCCGATGTGCTTCGTCCTTATATGGGCGGGATGACGGAACTTAGATAATTGCGGGGTGATATCTTTGCATAAGTATATGCGGGCAATCGGATTTAGTAAATTGAATGACAGGCGGGAAGAACAGCGTCTGATCACGGATGTGATCATGAACGCGAAGCATCGTTCTTATACTGCTAACGGTGAAAAAACCATATTGGCGCAGTTTTGTGAAGAATTTGCACCGGGTATGGGCATTGCCGTTTGCGGGGAATTTGATGCGGAGGAGAAGTTTACCTACGACTATTTTTATCCTTATTTGCGTGGTACTGGTATCAGCTCCTGCGAAGATGTGTCTGTGGAGCGTCATGCAGACAAGGAGTCTTATGCGGGCGTTTGCGATGATATCAAAGTGGGTGTCAGCCTGATTTTTTATCTGCAGAATATTGTGCCTTATGTGAAAGCGCAGAGTACAAATATGCTTCCGGTTACAGGCACAACTTTAACATTGTCAGGATTGTCAATTGGTGGTAATATTATATTACCGATTGGAAAAGATGAGAATGAGATAAAGAGAAGCGAAAGGGTTTCCACCAGTCGTAATAAACTGATCGCGGCAGCGCGCCTTGGTGATGAGGATGCGATTGAAAGTCTGACGCTTGAAGATATGGATATTTATTCCACGATCTCCAAGAAGATCCTCACGGAGGATGTTTTCAGTCTCGTAGATACTTACTTTATGCCCTATGGCGTAGAGTGCGATCAATATTCGGTACTTGGAGAAATTATAGATATTTCTCAGCATACCAATATGATCACCGGGGAAGAAATATATTTGATGAGGTTAAGCTGTAACGATTTGGAGTTTGATGTTTGCATTAACAAGCAGGATCTGTATGGAGAGCCGCAGATTGGCCGTCGTTTTAAAGGATCCATTTGGATGCAGGGATATATCAATTATCCCCTGTAACTATTTCAATTTGATATTAGTTCCCTTAGTTAAATGGATATAACAGGAGCCTCCTAAGTGGTAGGTGTTCGATTGCCAGAGCAACGTAAAATCAACAATTTCATAGCTGAATGACTTGCCAATTAGCAAGTTTTTCATACAAGTCCTCGTAGCTCAGTTGGATAGAGCACACGCCTCCTAAGCGTGGGGTCGGACGTTCAAGTCGTCTCGGGGACGCTGGAAAGCATTGAAAACACTGGATTTTTCAATGCTTTCTTTTTTTGCCCCAACAAGAAACTCAAAATCAGAGGACTCGATTTTTTGAATATTTATTATCAGCCGTGTTGCTAATAGGGAATCGAACAATAAATTTCACTTTCAGAGCTGTTGCTAATAATTTGCTAATTGCAAAATTAGCAGGTTTTAGCTGCTAATAGCGTTTTGTTTCAGTGCTTTTGTCAGCACGGCAACCAGTTCCGGTGATTGTTCCAATGCTGAGATTAAGTTTGCCAGGTCTGAGTTTCCATCTTCAGGCGGTGTTACATCCTTCAATGGATTAACGGAATTTTTAGCGTAGAAGGTTGCCTCAAATTTTTGAGCATTTACCTTTCTGTCCTCATCCAGTATATGTGCATATACATCTGTAATCATATCAATCTGTGAATGACCTGTATCTCCCTGAGTCGCCTTTAAGTCGCCGTGATTGAGCTTCAGCTTATAAGTCGTGCTTGAGTGGCGCAGGGAGTGGAATACAACATAAGGCAGTCCTGCCTTCTCCCGCAGTTTTGAAAACTCTTTTTCCATGATACGGTGACAGCGCAGCCGCAGTGGTCATCCCCATGGGATTCAACAAGGGAAAGACACTGGGACAGGTGGCCGTGGAGAAGCCCGCGAACCTGCAGTGGTATGTGGACTCCTACGGCGGCCCCGACAACCTCCTGCGCGCGGCGGCAAAGTTCCTGATCGATGCGGCATTAGGGCAGGCAAGCTAGGGATATGGATAACGGGCAGTGCGGGCTATGCGCTGCCCTTATAAAAAAGACAGCCTGGCTTCAGGCTGCGGAAAGGAGGAGAGCCTTGTACCAGGATTTTCCCTTTACCATCAGGGAAGTGGCATATCTCCTGAACCTCCGTATCCGGCATAAGAATGCAGTGAGCCTGGATGCGGACTGCCCTTTCTGTGGGGAGACGAAAGGCAAGCTCAACCTGAACCTGAAGAAGAACGTGTTCAAGTGCAACAGGTGCGGGGAAAGCGGCGGCATGCTCTCCCTGTATGGGAAGATATACGGGGTGGACAACCAGACCGCCTGCAGGGAGATCAAGGACGCCCTCGGAAAGAATGAGCAGGCGCCTTCCTACCAGGTAAGGAAAAAGATGATCGCCCCCAAAGAGCCGGAGATAGAGAACGCCCCGCCGGCACCGGATGCGGTAAGGCATAAGACATACAGCATGTTCTTTTCCATGCTGGTGCTTGCGGACACCCACAGGCAGAACCTTTTGGGCCGCGGGTTCACGGAGCGGCAGATCGAGGAGAACGGCTATAAGAGCACGCTGGTCTTCGGCTTTAAGAAGCTGACAAGGAAACTGCTGGAGGCAGGTTGCACCGTAAAGGGCGTGCCGGGATTCTATCAGGACAGGGACGGGGAATGGAGCATCCATTTCTCCAACAAGTCCTCCGGTTTCCTGGTGCCGGTACGCAATATGGACCACATGATTGTCGGGGCGCAGATCCGCCTTGACCATCCTTATGACGGCAGGAAATATATCTGGCTCTCCAGCACGAACTTCCACATGGGCACATCCTCCGGAAGCCCCGTCCATCTGGCGGGCAGTACGGGGGAAAAGACCATCTTCATTACGGAAGGGCCGCTCAAAGGCGACCTTGCCCATGCCCTGTCCGGCAGGACCTTCGGGTGCGTGCCCGGGGCGAACCAGTACGCGAACCTGCCGCCGTTCCTGCAGGCGATGAAGCTGATGGGGACGGAAGCGGTCTATGAAGCCTACGACATGGACAAGCTGCTGAAGACCGTCTGCAGGGGGGACTACAACGAGAAATGCGCCAACTGCGAAAGTTACCGGAAGTACCGGGAGGGGCAGGAGCTTCCCTGCGAGAAGAAGAACGTGAAGCGCCAGAACATCCAGAGGGGATGCAGGAAACTGGCGGAGATCTGCCGGGAGCTTGAACTGCCCATAAAAACGCTGACCTGGGATACGGATGAGGACGGGGACTGGGCGGAGCATGTGAAGGGCGTGGATGACTACCTTCATGGGCTGGAGCAGAAAAAATAACAGAAATGATATCACCGGAGTGGTGCCAGAAGGCGCTGCCCCGGTTTTTTTATTGAATAGACATATCAAGACCAAAAAAGGAATTGTAAAATGTAATGGGGTGAATAATTATAGCTAAAAGACAAGTAAGAAGTTATAAGGCGATTTTCGTCCATAAATCATATAATTTGAAGAAAATTTATTTTTGACGAAAATATGAAAAAAGGGCAAGCGTTTAATAAACCTTAACGCTCCCCCTTTTTTTGTTTTGTCGATCAGTTATTAGAATTTTTCTTTAAGCGAAGCAATCCATTTTTCGATAGCTTCCACAAGAACAAATTGTTGCTGTAAAACAGCCATGCCTGTTTCTGGAATTTCTGGTACGTTTTCTTTTTCGCGGAGGTTTTGTTCCAGATAGGATTTTAATGAAGCTACATTCTTTTCAATACTTTCAATACATGATTTTTGACTGTCCGAATTTAGGCTATCTAAGTTCACAATTACAGCATTAAAATCCAAAAAGAGATGAATGGGTTTCGTTGCAATTTCAAACATAAGCCTCTCAAATTCTTTTTCTCCCGCACTTGTCAAAGAATAAACCGCCTTTTCCGGCATTTTTCCCTCTTTGACAATATCTGCTTTGATAAATCCTTTTTCCTCTAGCTGGATTGCTTTTTTATAAATAGAGGGAGTGCTGATTTTCACCCATTTAGATATGTTCCGGTATTCCACCAGCTTTTGAATATCATAAGCGCCCATAGGCTCTTTCTTCAACATTCCCAGTACAATCAAATCAATCGTTGCCATGCTGCCCCGCCTTCCTTAAGTTTTTGTGCGGAAACTTTCCCTGCACTGTAATTTATAGTATTCGATTTTATAGCTTCCGTCAAGAAATCAAAGAGATTTTCTACGCCATCTTGACAACTACTATAATTTATAGTAGTATTTCTGTTGCAGTGATATGCTATAACCTATACTACTGTAAACTATATTATATCAAGAGAAAGGAGTATTCGCAATGAGTGGACGTAACAACAAAATGGAGCTTTTGGGGAGTGCGCCTATCCCCAAAGCTCTTATGGCTCTCGGCGTTCCGATTATGATTGGTATGTTGATAAATGCCCTTTATAATCTGGTAGACGCTTACTTTGTAGGAGGTTTGGGGGAAAGCCCTATGGGGGCAATCTCGATTGTATTTCCATTAGGACAGGTAGTTGTCGGGTTAGGGCTAATGTTTGGTAACGGAGCAGCTTCCTACCTTTCAAGGCTGTTAGGACGCGGCGATAGAGAAACCGCTAACAAAGTAGCCAGTACCGCATTGTATAGCAGCGTGATGATCGGTGCAGTCATCATTATAATTGCTACTATTTTTATCCAACCGATTTTAGCTTTATTAGGCGCAACAGAAACGATTATGCCCTACGCATTGACGTATGCAAGAATATATGTGATTTCGTGCATTTTCAATGTATTCAATGTAACAATGAATAATGTTGTGGCAAGCGAGGGAGCCGCAAAAACAACCATGTGTGCCTTATTATTGGGGGCTGTTTTGAATATCGGTTTAGACCCGATTTTCATTTACGGGTTAGATATGGGAGTAGCAGGTGCGGCGATTGCTACGGCTATATCTCAATTTGTTTCCACGTTAGTTTATCTTACTTATGCAATCCGAAAGAAAAGTGCCTTTTCATTCAGCTTCAAAGACTTTAAGCCTACAAAACAAATTTATGCAGAAGTCCTAAAAATCGGTGTGCCTACGCTGACGTTCCAGCTCCTTACCAGTCTTTCCATTGCCTTAATTAACAGGGCGGCTAATGGCTATGGCGATGCAGTTATCGCCGGAATGGGGGCTGTTACCAGAGTCACATCTATGGGAACCTTAGTTGTCTTTGGATTTTTGAAAGGTTTTCAACCGATTGCCGGATTTAGTTATGGGGCAAAGAAATTTGACCGTCTACGCGAAGCAATCAAGACTTCGATTCTGTGGTCAACAATTTTCTGCGTGGTCGTTGGATTACTCATGTTTTTGTTTTCGACACAAATTATTTCGCAATTTGCAAACGGAAACGCAGAAATGATTGCTGTTGGGGAAAAATCGCTTATGGCAAATGGTTTTTCATTTTTCCTGTTCGGCTTTTACACAGTATATTCCTCTTTGTTTCTTGCGCTTGGCAAAGGAACAGCGGGCTTCATTCTTGGGGCTTGCAGACAGGGGATTTGCTTTGTACCTGTTATCCTCATTCTCCCTTTAATCTGGGGAATGGATGGAATACTTTATGCTCAACCGATTGCTGATGCTATTTCAGCTATTATAACTGCATTTATGGCGTTACATCTTCGTAGAGAATTGGCAGAAGCAGAAGCCCTTATATCAGATGGTCATTGACATATCAAAACAGCTCGACCGCCGCCGGAAATCTCTCTATCCTTGAATATGAACTGCCTAATCATCTAAATACCGCTTACAATACCTATACGCCTGTCCGGGCTTTTCGGACAGGCGTATTTTGCTGGTGCGCCTGGCGGACGCACGTTTCCAACAGGTACAAGTCCTGAATACGCCCGGTAGTGGGAAAGATCTAGCCGAAGGCACGGGTGTCCATTGTGAGATGGGATCTGAAGGAAGCTGTTTATGGTATTCCTTTTTACGGTGTGGTAAGCAGATTATTCTACTATTTTTTATGCACACAATATGTAAAATCCCCAATTTTTACATAAGGCTGTTGGCTTTTACTTACACCATGCGTATAAAACAGTAAATAAAACATAAAGGAGCTGACAGCTATGTACCAGAAGATCATCGTGCCCATAGACCATGGGAACAGGAACATGAAGACCGAGCACAAAGTATTCACTTCCGGATTTGTGGAGGGTGACTGCAGGCCCGCGCTGGGGGAGTACCTGCATTATAATGGGCGCTATTATGCCCTTGCGGAGCAGCGGATACCCTATATGCGGGATAAGACGGTGGATGACCGTTTCTTCATCCTGACACTGTTCGCGGTGGCGATGGAGGCGGAGAAGCAGATGCTCAATGCGCAGGACACCATCCTCCAGGCAGTGCTGCCGGTGGGGCTGCCCCCGAAGCATTACGGCGCACTGTACCGGAAGTTCGAGGATTATTTCAGGGGCAGGGGCATCCAGAGGTTCACCTATAAAGGCATCCCCTATAAGGTGGAGATAACGGATGCGGCTGCTTTCCCCCAGGATTATGCGGCAGCCATGACCGTCTACCAGAGGATAGCGGAGTTCAATAAGGTCATCACGGTGGACATCGGGGGGTTCACGCTGGATTACCTGCTGATCCGGGGCGGCAGGCCGGACCTGGGGGTATGCGACTCACTGGAGAAGGGCGTCATCAAGCTGTACAATGACGTGGCCTCCCGCATTAATTCCGAGAAGGACATCCTGCTGGACGACACGGACATCGACCGGATCATCCGGGGAGAGAGGACGGACTATGACGGGGAGGTCCTGCGCATCGTTGGGGACATGACCAGGACTTTCGTGGACGACATCCTGGGGACGCTCCGGGAGCGGGGGCTTGACTTAAAGACAAGCTGCGTGGTGTTCATCGGCGGCGGGGCCATGCTGCTTAAGAAATACCTGGAAAGCTCGGACAAGATCGGGCGCAGCATCTTCGTGGAGGACATATGCGCCAATGCGAAGGGCTACGGCCTGCTCTACCAGATACAGAGGAAAGGCAGGTAACTGCCATGGGGAAAAAGAACGCATTTGTGACCACCATAGGGTTCAACAAAAACGATCCAGCCCATGTGCAGGTGGCGGAGTTCCTGAACAGTATGGAACGGGGGAAGGCCCAGTACATCGTCAATGCGGTGCTGGCATACCAGAACGGGGCGCAGGCCGGGGATATGCCCCATGCAGGGCAGGATGTGGACTATGAGAGGATACGGCAGTTTGTGCTGCAGGTGATCCGGGAGCATGAAAGGCAGGAGGCGCCTCACACAGATATGGCGGAAGGGCCGGCCAGGCCGGATGCTGCTAAGGAAAGGGAGGGAGCTTCTTTTGGATTTGACGAGGATGCTTTAAGCGGCATCATGTCATCACTGGAGGCGTTCAAGAGGTAAGGGAAAGGGAGCCTGCAGGACATTCTTCATTGTCCCGGCTCCCTTTTCCCAAGCAGCTCGTCTGTGGATATGTTAAAATATTCGGAAAGGATCGCCACTTCATAGTCCGGGACGAAGCGGCTGCCCTGTTCGATCCGCAGGATGGTCAGGTCGCTGCACTCCATGCCCAGGAGCTGGAGCCTGCCTGCAAGGGCGGCCTGGGAAAGCCCCTGGGCGGTGCGGAGCTGCTTCACTTTCGGTCCTATGATGTTTTTGGATGTACCGTTCCAGTAGATTTTCATATACAGCCTTCCCTTCTAAAGATGAAGTATATGAATTGATTTTACCGAAAAGGAATGATAATATACTTCTAAAGATGAAGTATAGAGAAGTAAGGGAGAGATATTGGCGGGATCGGGGAATACTGGGAGGTAAGATAGATATGGCAAAGGAGATTTTTACAATGAGTGACGTATGGTTAAAGATTGCCCAGTTTTTAGGCACTCTGAACGGGGAGAATGTGAAACGGGAGAGCTATGTGCGCACGCCGGAATATGAGGCGGCACTGGAGGCATGGAAGGAGACGGAGCAGGAATGGGAGGCATTTCTGGAAAGCCTGCCTGCAGACGGACAGGAAAAGGCAGAGGAGATGAAGGAAAGCCTGGAGGATTTTTCATCTGCCCAGGAGAAGCGTGCCTACATCCAGGGCTATGCGACTGCATACAGGTATTGTTCCATATGGGGCTCCTGAAAGAGAACGAGGGGCTGAAGTGGGCAGAGAAGATGGAACGGGAGTAGTAGATGCCCAATATTGAGATTTTGGCAGAATATGGGGTTGGGGATTGTGGTTCTCCAGTCCCTTTTCTACTTTATCATCATAAAATTTTAAGCCTATCAGAAAAGTTTCATTTTCTTTGCAATGAACAGCAGTTTATTTCGTGTATATAAGTGAAAGGCCTTTACGCATAAGGAAAGGAGGACGCAATGAAAGACAATGAAATTATTGAATTGTATTGGGAGAGAAACGAAGCTGCCATAACCGCAACAGCAGAGAAGTACGGCAGCTACTGCCATACCATTTCCTATAACATTCTGCATAGCAATGAGGATGCGGAAGAATGCGTCAATGATACCTGGTTAAGGGCGTGGAAGTCCCTTCCGCCGCAGCGCCCTAACCGCTTGTCAACTTATTTGGGTAAGATCATACGCAATCTATCACTTGACCGCTTTAAGCAGTACAATGCCGAAAAACGGGGGCGGGGGCAGACTGGGCTTATGCTGTCAGAACTGGAAGACTGCATTCCTGCAGAAACGGATGTGGAGCAGAGCGTTGATGAAATGGTGCTGGTAGAATCGCTGAATCAGTTCCTGTATGCGCAGCCTGAACAGAAACGCAATATATTTATCCGCCGTTATTGGTATCTATACCCGATACGGGATATTGCTGAAGCATATGGCATAAGTGAGAACAAAACCACGTCCCTGCTTTTCCGTATGCGGAATGAATTAAAAACACATCTTGAAAAGGAGGGTATCATGCTATGAAAAGTGAAAGGCTTGCCTACGCATTTGGAAAAATCAATGATGACCTGATCTATGGTGCGGTCAATGATACAAAGAAAAAGTACGGCTGGCGCAGGTGGATTGCCGCCGCTGCCTGTGTGTGCCTTGTTGTGGGCGCGGCTGTTGCCTTATGGCCATCGGGAGGCAAAGAAACCGTGCAGGAACAGCTTCTGGCCGCAATAAAGACCGGCGGAACCATGGATACGGCAGCGGTAGAAACCACAATCCCGGTTGATAGCCGGATAGCGGTCTATGAACAGATTTATGCAGGCAATTCCACAGGTATCGGTATCGATGGGCCGGAATCACCGGACAGCACTAAAAATCTACAGCCATTTGTCGGAAATATATATATACAATATGGCGAAAACATCTGGTATCGCGTCAAGGGTATGGATGAAATCAAGTATCTTATCAGCGAAGATGCAGCAGGCACGCTGCGGCTGTGGGAGTACCGGAGCTTTCTGGTCATGGACAGCATACTTGCCCAGGCCCGCGGGGATGGGGCAACGGATTATGAACTTGCTGAGATTGAGGGCGATACCAGGGCACAGTTTCCGGATGCTGACCTTTCCCCATACACCTATGGCGATGTATACCGCATAATCTACAATGTGGCGGGCGCGGATGATATTGTGGGAATTACGGCAGCACCGTCCACGAGCAACAACACTGATTTTGGGAAACAGATCCAAAAGCAGGTTGGTACGCACACATATGATGACCGTGATTCTGTAGCATTGTTTTATGACAGTACGGTGAATGTGGTCTGTAATAGTGCAGCCAGTTGGGAAAGCTCCTACAGCGAAAAAGATAAATATATCTACAGCTTCTCCACGGATGATGATGACAAACTCACAAGCGGCGAAGAAACATGGGCAACCCGATATCTCACCATCACGCTCCGAAGCGGCACGACGATTGACAGTTGGAAATACACGGCTTTGAGCGGAAGATTTTACGAGTTCGGCGGCATCTATACGGAACCTCTGGATGAGGATACCGTCTACGCAATCAATGGTATTTTGGGCATTGAATGAGGCAGTTAGGCACTTTTGGGCTTAACTGCCCTCTGATAAAGCCTGCAGTGAAGATTTTCTAGGTCCATGTCCTTTTTATTAAGCAGAATTTGCAAATTTGGAGAGTGTGTTAGCCGCCAGCTTTTTGCTGTTTATCTTCTCCGTCAATCAGATAGGCATAGCTGACGCCCAGAACCTGTGACAAGGCCCGAAGCTCAATATCCGTCACATACCTTTTGTTGGTCTCAATGCGCGTGATCACGTTCTTGTCCATGTCATATCCAGCAAGCTGAAGCTTATGGGCAAGATCTCTTTGCGAGAGGTTCTGCTGTCTCCTGAGTTCTATGAGCCGGCTGCTGACCAGATTCTTTTCTCCTGATGATCCTGTTGGTTTTGGCATGATATCCTCCCTATTTAGTCAAGTCTTTTTTCCTTATTTTTCAAGGATTTTTTAGTTATATATCTCAGATGAATGAGCCAGGATAATGGACATTTCTTTGTATCTGGTACGAAAATAGAGGTGTTGGGGTATACGAAATAGAACGTCTTCCGTTTCCGCTCTACATGGCCTTGTGTATGCCCCTCCTTCTACGGCAGCGTACCTCCCGTGTCTACCAGGATCACCCTCATCTCTTCGGGGTCCTAACTTCCTTCGTCCCGCCTGTCCATAACCAGGGTGTCAGCTTAGCTCCTTTACAGGGTCATGCCCTATGGATAATATTCCTGCCGACTACCGGCTCATTCTTTGTTATAAGTCTTACTGACCTGTCTCATATGCTTCCCTCACCGGCACCTTTCGGTGGACGTTTTCCCGGTTCGTTCCCCATACTTTCCAGCTTTCCTGTCACAGCTGGATTCAACCCTCAATCAAAATTTTTGAAAGTTCAACCCAACTATGACAGGGCATTGCCTGCCTGTGGTTTATGTTCGTTTATTACGCTGCCTGGATCTGTGGTCTCCTGATGTCGCCCATCAGTTTTCCGGCATCATAGTCTGCACCTTTTGTCAGTATCATGTAGAATATCCTCAGGACCTTACACGCTACCGCTACGACAGACTGCATCTTCTTTAACGGGTTTTCTTTACGTGTCCGGTAATACTCATGTATTGCCCTGAACTCCGCATTCTTCCCGATCAGGGATATCGCTGCTTCATACAGCACATACCTCAGGCGTTTCCTTCCCCTGTAACTGATCCGGCTCTCGCCGTTATGCTTCCCGGAATCATTCGCCACAATCGCATATCCCGCCAGCTTCTGTAACTGCTTTGGGTTGGCAAAACGTCCAATGTCTCCCACCTCCGCAATGAATCCGCTGACTGTTGCCAGGCCGATCCCCTTGATCCCCATCAGTTTATCAACATATGGGATCTCTTTCAGCTTTTCCTCTATTTTCACGAGAAGCTCCTCCAGCCTTGAGGTATATACATCCATGTCGTTCAGCAGGTTCTTCAGTTCCATCCTTGCCGCTCCCGGCGCTTCCTTACTTCCTACGCTGTGCCCCGCTGCCGATACCAGGGTCTTTGCCCTCTTCATTCCGGCGCCTCTGAGCTTTGCGTCCCTCCATATCCGGTTCACACCTTCCACTCCCAGTTTTCTGATGTCCTCCGGCAGCGGTGCCTCCTTCAGCACCATCCTCCCGCTGACCGCCTTCAAATCCCCATAAACGTCTTTATATTCAGGAAAGTAGATGGCGAACCATCTGGCCAGGCGGTTCTTGATCCTCGTGAGCTCCTCCTGCGTCTGGAAGCGCAGGTTCGACAGGCTCCTGATCTCTGCATAGATACCGGTTGGTATGTAAGGGTACGAGAACCGTCCCTCGTTGACAAGCGCAGCGATCGTCTTTGGGTCTTTACGGTCATTTTTGTTGGGGTTGTTGTCATCCAGTTCTTTTGATTTTTTCACGTGGTGGGGATTCACATGCACAGGTCTCATCCCGCTGTCCTGCAGGAATTTCCCCAGGGCAAACCAGTAATGCCCTGTCGGCTCCATGCCCGGTATCACAGCAGTTTTACCGTGTTTCGCCGCTATATCCTCCATCCATGCTTTGAATGCCTGGAACCCTGCCTCTGTGTTACTGAATTCCAGTGGCTTTCTGGTATATTCGTAGTTTCGCCAGTCGAATGCCCTGGCATAGTGGGTTTCACTTCCTACATCGATTCCAACAATCAAAGTTTTTTCAGTTATGGATGCAATTTTTGCGTTTTGTGTGTTACAATTCATTTTAGATACCTCTCTGTTCAATAAGATTTT
>ERZ779633.40-NODE-40-length-69838-cov-7.369775_pt1 | contig 69838 bp, 63 predicted proteins | sample MGYA00514195_ERZ779633 | MGnify/ENA primary metagenome ERZ779633 (study PRJEB29562, sample SAMEA4376707) | mouse gut metagenome | isolation source: Cecum | study: EMG produced TPA metagenomics assembly of the A DSS colitis mouse model was used to assess the microbial...
CGCGGTGCTGAGCGCATTGACCGCGGACGAGGATAAGGAGAAATAAGGGATGAACGAACCGATGGTATTTGGTCTGCCCATCAGTATGGCGTTTCTCTATTTTATCACCTATGCCGTGATGGGCTGGTGTGTGGAGACTGTCTACTGCTCCGTGCTGGAAAAGCGCTTTGTACCCAGGGGCTTCCTCTACGGTCCTCTGTGCCCCATCTATGGGGTAGGCGTGCTGATGATGATCTGCTGGTTCCAGCCCCTGATGGGTAATCCGGTGCTGTTTTACCTGACGGCCACGGTCTGCATGTCCGCCTGGGAGTATCTCGTGGGCTGGTTTTTGGAGACGACCACCCACATCAAATATTGGGATTACAGCATGTACCGCTTCAATCTTCACGGGCGCATCTGCCTTTGGGTGTGCCTTGCCTGGGGAGTACTGTCCTTTCTTGTTCTTTACTTTATCCATCCCAGGGTGGCTGGAGTACTGGAAGGGATACCCCCCATTCCCAGATATTTTCTGGACGGTGTGTTTTTAGGGATATTGCTGGCCGACGCCACAGCTACGGTTTACCAGCTTATCCGTACATCCCAGATGCTGGTCCGGCTGCAACAGGCGGGCGACGAGCTGCGTGCCCAGGTGATTTTGAGCCGTGACGAGCTGGCCGGAAAGGTGGAGGGGGCCAAGGCCCTTCTTACCGAGCGGCTGGATGATCTGCTTCCCGGCCAGCTGGATGAGGTGGGGCGGGGACTCAAGGCCCGCTATGACGAGCTGGTGTCGGGGACCGAGATGGTGACCCGCCGCTTCCGTATGGGTTACCGCGATATGCGCTCCGGGCGGAATCCCGAGGCGTTGGAGAGCGTCAAACGTCACGGCGAACGGAGCAAGCTCTGGCGTTTGGGCATGAAGAAAAAGAAGAGTGAAACCGCCGTAAAATAAGGAGGTTTGACGAGGCCGGTCACATCTGTGACCGGCCTTTTTATAGAATCAAATTGTGTTATGTAAACAAAAAAGGAGAGTTTCTCCCCATAGAAAACTACGTTTGCGGGGTGTGGAAAACTTGGTGGAAAAAGTGGAAAACCGCTGGGAAAGAATGGAGAGAGGGGAGTGGAAAAACCTGTGCAAAATGTGGATAACGTCTTGTTTTTGCTATTATCCGCCGCATTTATGTCAAGCCTGGAGGGCGCGAGTGCTCAAAAAGGCCGAAAAGCGACAAAATGCGACACATTCCACGAAGGGAAAAACGACCTCAGGTAAGTAAAATAGAAGCGGCATAGAAAAAGGAAAAAGATGGCATTACTTAAAGTTATGTGAGTAAGGAAAAGCCTTCCTGTATATACTATCCCGGAAAGGGAGGGAACGCCGTGGAGGAGCAGCAGCAGGAACAACAGGAGCAACAACGGATGCGGGAGATCGAGGAGCTGGGCGCATCAGTGATCCGCACTGACCGGGGGACCATCCACACCCTTACCATTATCGGACAGATCGAAGGACATCAACTCCTTCCGCCTACCGCCAAAAGCACGAAATATGAGCATCTGCTGCCGCTGCTGGCCCTGGTGGAGGAGAGCGACGAGGTGGATGGACTGCTGGTGCTTTTGAACACGGTAGGCGGGGACATCGAGGCGGGGCTTTGTATCGCGGAGATGATCGCGGGTATGACCAAGCCCACGGTGTCTTTGGTGCTGGGCGGCGGTCATTCCATCGGCGTGCCCCTGGCGGTGGCGGCAAAAACCTCTTTCATCGCTCCCTCGGCGGCCATGACAATCCACCCGGTGCGCCTATCGGGGACGGTCATCGGCGTCAGCCAGATGTTTGCCTATTTTCAACGGACCCAGGATCGGATCGTGGAATTTATCACCCGCAACAGCCATATCCGCCGGGAGGATTTCCTCCGGCTGATGCTGGAGACCGGGGAGCTGACCGCGGACGTGGGCAGCGTTCTCTACGGTAAGGAGGCGGTGGAGCTGGGACTTATTGACCGGGTGGGCGGGCTTAGTGAGGCGCTAAAGTGTCTCCATGAACAGATCGACGCCGCAAAAAAAGAGAAGTAGGGGACAGCCGGCTCCGGCTGCCCCCTCTTTTTAAAAAATTAAGGAAAAAGTGATGGAAATATTGGCCATTATATGCTAATATAATTAAAATGGAACATTTTTAAAAGGGGAGGGGATCGCTTTGGGCTACATATCCGCCGTTTTTATGGGCGCGCTCCAAGGGGTCGCTGAGTTTTTGCCCATCTCCAGCTCCGGCCATCTGGCGCTGTTTCAGCGCTTTTTTGCCATGGAAAACTACGAGGAGACCCAGATGTTCTTTACTGTTCTGCTCCATCTGGGGACGCTGATCTCTGTTTTTGTCTATTATTGGCACGACATCATCGACATGATCCGGGAGTTTTTCCTGGCCATCGGCGACCTTTTTCACGCCAAGCAGCGTCGGGGCCGTCCTGCGCCCACGCCTCCCGCCCGGCGGTTGGTGCTTCTCATTGTGGTATCCATTCTGCCGCTGTTTCTCATTCTGCCGATCAAAGATGTCGTGGAGGAGGCCATGAGCAACGCCGCATTTGTCGCCCTGGCCCTGATCGTTACAGGCTGTATCCTGTATCTCTCCGACCAGATGGCCAAGGGGAGGAAGAGCGCCCGCACGGCCACGGTGGCCGACGCTTTGCTGGTGGGCTGCGCTCAGGCAGTAGGTACGCTTCCCGGCATTTCCCGCTCCGGCATTACCATCTCTGCCGGACTGCTGCGGGGCTTTGACCGCTCTTTCGCCGTCCGTTTCTCCTTCCTTATGTCTCTGCCGGCGGTGTTAGGGGCCAATATCCTGACCCTGAAGGACGCCGTTGAGGCGGGGATCGACCTTACCCAGCTGCCAGTCTATCTGGCGGGTACCCTGGTGGCCGCCGTGGTGGGCTATTTTGCCATCCATCTGGTAAATCTGCTCTCTGACAAGGGAAAGTTTGGCGCTTTCGCCTGGTATTGCTGGGGGGCCGGACTGGTCGCGCTGGTGGCGAATTTCCTGGTGAAATAGTGTAGAGCGTCCACATTCGGAGCAAGACAGCCTTTCTGAGAAAGGCTGTCTTTTTTTCTTGAAAAATTGGAAAGATTGGAGTATCATATATTATAGAATATTATGTGTCCTTAATTGGAGAGAGGACGCTTGAAAGGATGATCCCATGGCCACCACCGCACAAAAGAAAACCGATCCGGCCTCCTCTCGGAAGAGTGGGACAAGTTCAACAAGAACGCCTACGTCCCGAAGCTCCGCGGGAGGCAGCCGCACCAATACCGGGAGTGGCCGCGGCAGCGGCGGCGGCAGAGGGAAGGCTTCGGAACCCCAGAAGCCCATCCGCCGTGAGGTGGGGGCGGTGGTATGTCTGCTGCTGGCCTTTTTTACCGCGCTGGGCTGTTTTCATGTAGACGCGCTCTTTATCAATGTCCTCTGCGGCGCGGCGAAGGGCCTTATTGGCTACGGCTTCTGGCTGCTGCCTTTTGCGCTGTTGGGCTGCGCCTATATCCTGGGCTTTCACAAGGGCCGCCCGGTACAGCTCCGGGTGTGGTGTACCATGCTGTTGCCGGTGATCTTCGGCGCGTTTTTACACCTGTTTCTGGCGAAGGCGGAGTACCCCTGGGCCATGGAGATGGTCAAGACGCTTTGGACGGATGGGAAGGCCCTGGCCTCCGGCGGAGTGGTAGCGGGACTGCTTTCCCAGTCCATGGTGCTTGTTTTCAGTGAGATCGGAGCCATTATCGTGCTGACCTTTGCTATGGCAGGGCTTATCATGGCTGTTCTTCGGATCACGCCCGCCGACCTGATCGAATGGTTCCAGAGTCGTCCTCACCCCGAGTATGAGGAGGCGGAGGAGGTTGAGGAAGAGGATGACCTCCGGCGCTCCGCCGGTATCGAGCGGCCTATCAGCTCCACCTGGCCCCGTGTCCCGGAGGTGAAACCCCGCCGTTCTATCGACATTCCCTACGATGGGGAAGAGGTCCAGCCCGAGCCTAAGCCCGCGCCGGAGGAAAAGCCCCAGAAGAGAGGTTTCTTTAACCGTAAGGCTACGGTGCCCGCTCCCGATCAGGTCCTCACCGGCGCGCCGGTCCAGGAGGAAAGCGACTCCGCCGTCGAGCCTGATCCTGTTATGGCCTCTCCCGAGCCGTTTTCTGAGAGGGAGGCTCACATGGGGCAGACCAAGCTCCCGGAGATCACCCGGGAACCCGCGGTGCCCAAGCTGAAGAAGGGAGAGGCAGCCGAAGCTTCCGCCCAGGTGGGGCAGGAGGTGGAGGAGGCCATGAAGCAGCTCGTTGCCGACTACCAGTATCCCTCCACCGCGCTTTTGAAGGCGGGCAAGGACAGCGACGCCGCTGGAGTGGCGGGGGAGCTACGGAGCAATCAGACCCGCCTGACCGATACCATCCACTCCTTCGGTATTGACGCCAGTATCATCAACGTTACCCGCGGCCCTTCCGTGACCCGCTACGAGCTGGAGCTGGACCAGGGAGTGCGGCTGAATAAGCTGACCAATCTGGCCGATGATATTGCTTTGGCTCTGGGCGCCTCCGGCGTCCGTATCGCCCCCATCCCCGACAAGATCTCCATGGTGGGTATCGAGGTGCCCAACAAGCTTGTGACCCCGGTGGCCATTCGGGAGGTCATTGAATCCGACCAGTTCCAGGACCACGACTCTAAGGTCGCCTTTGCCCTGGGCAAGGATATCGGCGGCAATTGTATCGTGGGTAATATCGCCAAGCTGCCTCATCTGCTCATTGCCGGCACCACTGGCTCAGGTAAGTCGGTGTGCACCAATTCCCTCATTATCTCTCTGCTGTATAAAGCTACCCCCGAGGAGGTCCGTCTCATTATGGTGGACCCCAAGATGGTGGAGCTGGGCATTTACAATGGAATACCTCATCTGCTCATTCCTGTTGTCACCGACCCCAAGAAGGCCGCCGGCGCCCTCCAGTGGGCGGTGGTGGAGATGATGAAGCGCTACCGCACCTTCTCTGAGGCGGGAGTTCGGGACTTGGCTTCCTATAACGCCTATGCCGCCAAGACCGACGGTGCGGAGAAAATGCCCCAGATCGTGGTGGTCATCGACGAGCTGGCCGATCTGATGCTGGTGGCGGCCAAGGAGGTGGAGGAATCCATCTGCCGGGTGGCCCAGATGGGCCGTGCCGCCGGAATGCACCTTATCGTCGCCACCCAGCGGCCCTCCGCCGACGTCATTACCGGCCTGATGAAGGCCAATATCCCCTCGCGCATCGCCTTCGCTGTGGCGTCGTCGTTGGAATCTCGCATCATTTTGGACAATACCGGCGCGGAAAAGCTGGTGGGCCGGGGCGATATGCTCTATCTGCCTCTGGGAGCGGGCAAGCCCACCCGGGTGCAGGGCTGCCTCATCACCGACGAGGAGGTGGCCTCGGTGGTAGAGTTCGTGAAAAAGAGCGGCACCGCCCAGTACGACGAGACAGTACTCCATGAGATCGATAAGCATGTGGCCGAAAAGGAGAAGGGGGCAAAGGGAGTGGGCGGTTCCGCTCCCGAGGACGCCTCCAACGAATTTGATGAGCTGCTGCCTTCCGCCATCGAGGTGGTGGTGGAGACTGGGATGGCCAGTGTGTCCATGCTTCAGCGTCGTCTGAAGCTGGGCTACTCCCGGGCTGCCCGGCTGGTGGATCAGATGGAGGAGAAGGGGGTAGTTGGTCCCTTTGAGGGGGCTAAGCCCCGCCAGGTGCTCATTACCAAGGAGCAATGGCAGGAGATGCAGTACAAGCAGGGGATGGTGGACGTCGCTCCCGATGCGCCCCCGGTCTCCGAGCCGGTGCCTGAGGAGCTGGAATATGAGCGTGACGCCATTCCTCAGCCGGAGGACCGCCCTCCCTTTGATATGGGGGAAGAGGATTTTTAACCAAAAACCGAAAAAATTGCTTGCATTTCGCCGCTCACTGTGCTAAAATAATCAAGCTGTCAGTGAGACGGTATGCGGCTGTAGCTCAGCTGGATAGAGTGACTGGCTACGAACCAGTAGGTCGGGGGTTCGAGTCCCTCCAGCCGTACCACGAATAGACTTTCTGCGTCAGCGGAAAGTCTATTCGTTTTTTATCCTGGTTTCGGTTAACGCCGCTCGGGCGTCGCCTGAGGCTCGCCCTTGCGGGGAGGGACTCGGAGCTATCGGCGTGCCACCGGCACGCCGCCAACGCTCCGACTCCAGCCGTACCAGTTTTTGTTTAGAGAGAGGGAGAGAAGAGAATGCTAAAAGCGTTGGAAGGGGTCCTTTACCCTGTGGTGGTAAATATCAACAACTATTTGTCCAGCTATATCCTGGTATTTCTGCTCATCGCGGTGGGGCTTTGGTATTCTGTTAAGACCCGTTTTGTGCAGGTGCGCTGCTTTGGTGAGGGCATGAGGAAGGTCTTTGGCAACCTGAGTCTTCGGGGCGGGAAGCAGGAGCAGGGGATGAGTTCCTTCCAGGCATTGGCCACCGCCATTGCCGCCCAGGTGGGCACCGGCAATATTGTAGGAGCCTCGGGCGCCATTCTCACCGGCGGCCCCGGCGCCATTTTCTGGATGTGGATCATTGCCTTCTTCGGTATGGCCACCATCTATGCAGAGGCTACTCTGGCGCTGAAGACCCGTGTGGTGGATGAGGATGGTACCGTTTGCGGCGGCCCGGTCTACTACATCACCACCGCCTTCAAGGGCGCTTTCGGTAAATTCCTGGCCGGATTCTTCGCGGTGGCCATCATTCTGGCCCTGGGATTCATGGGCTGCATGGTCCAGTCCAATTCCATCGGCTCCACCTTTGAGACCGCCTTCGGCATCCCCGCCTGGATCGTAGGCGCCGTGCTGGTGGTCATCTGCGCCGTGATCTTCCTGGGCGGTGTACAGCGGTTGGCGGCGGTGACAGAAAAGGTCGTCCCCATCATGGCTGCCATCTTCCTGATGGGCGGCCTGGTGGTGCTGGCGGTCCGGCTGCGCTATATTCCCGCCACCTTTGGTATGATCTTCCGATATGCCGTTCAGCCCCAGGCCATTATCGGCGGCGGCATGGGCTACGCCCTTAAGACCGCCATCAGCCAGGGCGCCAAGCGGGGGTTGTTCTCCAATGAGGCCGGTATGGGTTCCACACCCCACGCCCATGCCCAGGCCAATGTCAGCGATCCCCATGACCAGGGCGTGGTGGCTATGATCGGTGTATTCATGGATACCTTTGTGGTCCTTACTCTGAATGCCTTGGTGATCATCTCCACCCTGTATACCGCAGACGGGCCTCTGGCGGGAGGCTACACCGGCGCGGTCACTGGGGCCATCAACAAGACCAATCTGGCTCAGACCGCCTATGGAACGGTACTTGGCGGCAGCTTCGGCGCTATGTTTGTGGCTATTTGCCTATTTTTCTTTGCCTTTTCCACTGTATTGAGCTGGAACCTTTTTGGCAAGATCAATGTGGTCTATCTTTTTGGAAAGAAGTCCGCGGCAGCCTATTCGGTCATTGCCTTGGTATTCATTTTCCTGGGAACGCTGATGTCCAACGATCTGGTGTGGGAACTGACCGATATGTTCAATAACCTGATGGTCATTCCCAATGCCATTGCCCTGTTTGCCCTGACCGGGATGGTGGTACGCTCTGCCCATGGTGTGGGCGAGGCGCTGAAGAAGTAAAAAAGGAGATATTTCATGGTCAACAGAAGGGAATTTACCGTTCCGTCCTCCGATGGCGTCCATCAGGTACACGCCGTCCTGTGGGCGCCGGGGGAAGGGCCTAAGGCCGTGGTCCAACTGGTCCATGGTATCTGCGAATATGCCCTGCGCTACGACCCCTTTGCCAGGTTCTTGGCGGAGAACGGTTTTGCCGTGGTGGGCCATGACCATCTGGGTCATGGACTTAACACAAAGGGATCGGAGGAGTACGGCTATTTCACCGGGTGGTGGGACCTGGTCCACGATGTGAGGAGCGTGCAGCTCAAAGTGAAGGAGAGCTACCCCGAGCTGCCCTGGTTTTTGCTCGGCCATTCCATGGGTTCCTTTGTGGCGCGGACGGTCCTCATCGACTACCCCGGAGAGGTGGACGGTTGTATCCTTTCGGGGACGGGGCAGGAGAGCGCTCTTACCGTGGCGGCAGGGAAGCTCCTCACCGGCCTGGGCGATCCCCATAAGGTCAACAAGCTTTTTTATGACCTTTCCATCGGCGCCTACAACAGAAAGTTTGCCCCTGCCCGCACCGGCGCCGACTGGATATGCCGGGACGAGAAGGTGGTGGACGCTTACCTTGCCGACCCGCTGTGCAATTTCCCCACCAAGGCGGGAATGAACCACGCCATGATGAGTGGGCTACAGTACGTGGCGCGGAAGAAAAACCTGACCAAGATGGATAAAGACACCCCCGTCTACTTTTTTGCCGGAGACGCCGACCCGGTGGGGGCCATGGGCAAAGGCGTCCAAAAGGTGGCCGGATGGTTCAGGGAGGTCGGCGTAAAGGATGTGACGGTGAAGCTCTATCCCGGTGGACGTCACGAGATGCTCAACGAGACCAACAGAGAAGAGGTTTTTCGGGATACCCTGGCATGGCTGGAAAGCCATATATAAAATTTTGACGCGCAGTTAAGCCTTTGGTCAAAGCAAAACAAGAAAAAGTTCCCCCACGACCATAGGCCGTGGGGGAACTTTTTCTTTCGTGATCGGAGTCTCAATCAGACAGGTATTGCTTCACTAACTCCTGTAACAGCTCGTCCCGGTCCAGCTTACGAATAAGGGTGCGGGCATTGTTGTGATTGGTGATATAAGTGGGGTCCTCTGAGAGAATGTACCCCACGATCTGGTTAATGGGATCATAGCCCTTCTGCTTAAGAGAGTCGTAGACCGAGGTGAGAATGGCCTTGATCTCCTGGTCCTTTTCGTAGCGGATGTTGAACTTCCTCGTGAATTCCATATCTTCCATGGTGATACACCTCCCGGTGGGTATGCTGGACTACCATAGCCCTTTATGGAATTGTACCCGAAAATTACAAATCTGTAAAGAGCTTCAAGGGAAAATTTATGAAATTTTGTGGCTTTTTTTGCCAAGGTCTTACGCCGCGTTATCGTAGGACGGCGCCCAGTTCGTTTTTCAGGGTCTCCAAAATGCTCTTCACATCTTCATCGGCCTCCTCGGCGGTGAGGGAGCGGTCATCGGCGCGAAGAATCAAATTGAAGGCCACGGACTTTTTGCCCTCGTCTACTCCCTTGCCCCGGTAGATGTCGAAGAGGACTGCCTCCTTCAGCAAACCCTTTGCGCCCTTGCGGATGGCGGCCTGGAGAGCGCCTACCGTGACAGCTTCGTCGCACACCACGGCGATATCCCGGGTAAGGTTGGGGAACTTGGGCAGGGGGGTGTACTCGGGATCGGCTCCCTTGACTGTCAGAAGAGCATCGAAGCTCAGCTCGGCGCAGTACAGCTCGCCGTCTACGCCGAAATTCTTCGCCACATTAGGGTGGATCTGACCCAGCACGCCCAGGCAGCGGTCCCCCGCCCAGACCCCGGCCACCCGGCCAGGATGGTAGGAGACGGCGTCGGAGTATTCAGAGTAAGCATCCATATTGACATTGACGCTTTCAAAGCGGATGTTTTCTGCCCGGATGTCACGCAGAAGGGTCTCCACCACGCCCTTCAGATCGTAGAAGCTGTACTTATCGCCATAAGCGCCCAGGGTGAGCACCTTTTTCTCCGCCGCAAGGCCATCCTCGCCGCCCAGGCGGTAGATGCGGCCCAGCTCGTAGAGCCGGACGTCTTTGTTGCGGTAATTATAGTTCCTAGTCAGGATATCCAGCATGGAGGGCAGGGTGGTGGTGCGCATGATGGAGGTGTCCTCCCCCAAGGGGTTTAGGATCTTGAAGCTCTCCCGGCGCTTATCGCTGGCGTCCCAGCCCAGCTTGTCATACCAGGTGGGAGAGATGAAGGAGTAGGTGATGATCTCGTCAAAGCCACAGGCGCGGCAGGTCTGGCCCAGTGCGTTCTCCAGCCTTTGAACGGGGGAGTATCCGCCCTGGGTGGTCTGGCCCCGCATGAGGGTAATGGGGATATTATTGTAGCCGTGGAAGCGGGCCACCTCCTCGGCCAGGTCGGCCATCCGCTTCACATCCCCCCGCCAGGAGGGGACGGTGACCTGGTCAGCCTCCACGCCGAAGTCCAGCTTCTTCAGGATGGAGACCATCTCCTCTCTGGACACATCGGTGCCCAGCAGGGCGTTGATCTTCTCCGGCTCCAGCTTGAGGACGGTGGGCTGGGGAACGTAGTTGAGGATGTCGATGACCCCATCCACCACTTCTCCCGCCCCCAACAGCTCCACCAGCTCACAGGCCCGGTCCACGGCGGGAAGGGTGTTCATGGGGTCCAGGCCCTTTTCAAACTTGGCGCTGGCCTCGGTGCGCATACCAAGGGCCAGGGCGCCTTTGCGGATGCAGGTGCCGTCAAAGCAGGCCGACTCAAAGACTACGTCGGCGGTATCGGAGACGATCTCGGAGTTCAGACCGCCCATGATGCCGGCAAGGCCCACCGCCCGAGTCTCGTCGGCAATGACCAGGTGATTGGCGTTCAAGGTATGTTCCTTGCCGTCCAGAGTGGTGAGTTTTTCGCCTTCATCGGCTTGGCGGACAATGATCTTGCCGCCCTTCACGTAGCGGTAGTCAAAGGCGTGCATGGGCTGGCCGTACTCCAGCATCACGTAGTTGGTAATGTCCACAATGTTGTTGATGGGCCGCACTCCCATAGCCCGCAGGCGGCGGCGCATCCACTTGGGGGAGGGGGCGATCTTTACGTTGCGGACCATCCGGGCGGTATAGCGGGGGACCAGGTGACTGGCGGGGGTCTCTACGTCCAGCAGCTCGGTAAGCGTGCCGTTGGCCCCGCCCTTGACCACAGGAGAGTGGAGGGTAAGGGGAGAATCAAAGGTGGCGGCGGCCTCCCGGGCCAGGCCGATGATGGAAAGGCAGTCGGGGCGGTTGGGGGTGATCTCGAACTCCACCACCTGATCGTCCACGCCAATGACCGCCTTAATATCGTCGCCGGGCTTGCGATCCTCGTGGAGGACAAAGATACCGCTGGGCCGGCAGTTGGGGAACTCACGCTGTTCGGCGTGGAGGTCGTCCAGGGTGCAAATGGCGCGGGTCTTGGTGTTAAAAGCTACCAGGTCCATGGAGTGGAGGTTGGGGCAGATGGTCTCCACCGTAGTGCCCACCGGTTCGCCGTTTTCCTTCCACATCAGTCCACAGCTCCAGAGGCCGTCTTCGGTAGGGGTGACGGCGCCAACTCCGGCGCACACCACCGGGCCGTAAACTTTGTCTCCCGGCTGGATGTCGGCAGAGATGGAGGGCTTGGCCGGGTCAATGGGGTGATAGTCCCCCAGAATAGCGGCGGGAACAATGGCGGCGTAGGGGAAATCCCGCTCGTCCAGCCCCAGCTCGGCGAGAGAGCAGAGCATGCCCTTGGACTTGACCCCACGGAGGTTGCCCCGAGTGATATGGACCCCACCAGGGAGCCAGGAGTTGTCCTTGGCCACCGGCACCAGGTCGCCGGGGTGGATATTCCATGCGCCGGTGACGATCTGCACCGGCTCGTCCTGACCCACGTCGAGCTGGCAGATCCACATATGGTCGGAGTCGGGGTGGCGCTCCATAGAGAGAATGCGGCCCACCACTACGTTTTTGATCTCGGCGCCCAGGTCGGCGGTGGTCTCCACCTTGGACCCGGACAGGGTCATGGCCTCGGCAAATTCCTTTTCGGAGGCCGTTACCTTGACAAATTCATTGAGCCATTCACGGCTTAGATTCATAGTAAAAACTCCTTCTGTTTGTAGTCCGCACAAAAATGCGGCGTCTTGGCGGGACGGGCGGATAATATCCGCCCCTACACATTAGAATTGCTCCAGGAATCGGACGTCGTTTTCAAAGATGAGCCGCAGGTCGGCGATCTTGAACCGTCGCATAGCCATCCGCTCCAAGCCCATGCCAAAGGCCCAGCCGGAGTACTCCTCCGGGTCGATGCCCGCCATCTCCAGCACCCGGGGATGGATCATCCCGGCGCCCAGCACCTCGATCCAGCCCTCGCCCTTGCAGGTGGGGCAGCCCGCGCCGCCGCACTTGTGGCACTGTACGTCCATTTCCAGGGAAGGCTCGGTGAAGGGGAAGTGGTGGGGACGGAAGCGGGTAACGGTGCCTTTTCCATAAAGCTGTTCCATCACCAGGTTCAGCGTGCCCTTCAGATCGGCCATGGTGACGCCCTTGTCGATGACCATGCCCTCCACCTGGTGGAACATGGGGGAGTGGGTGGCGTCCACCTCGTCCTTGCGGAAGACCCTGCCCGGGGCGATGATGCGGATGGGCAGCTCCATGGTGTCCATGGCCCGCACCTGCATGGGGGAGGTCTGGGAGCGGAGCATCACCCGGCTATCCTCGTCAAAATAGAAGGTGTCCGACCAGTCCCGGGAGGGGTGGCCCTCCTCGGCGTTGAGCCGGTCAAAGTTCAGCTCGGCCAGCTCGATCTCCGGGCCGTCCAGCACGGTAAAGCCCATGCCGATAAAAATTTCTTTGATCTCGTCCAGAGCCACATACATAGGGTGCTTGTGGCCCATCTTGGGGGCGTTGCCGGGAACGGTGACGTCCACCGCCTCCAGCTTGAGCCTGGCGTCCAGGGCGGCGTTGGCCAGCTTTTCCCCCTGGGTCTCCAGCGCAGATTCCAGACTGGCCTTTACCTCGTTGACCAGCTGGCCCATCTTGGGCCGCTCCTCGGCAGACAGGGCGCCCATCTGCTTCAAAACGGCAGTCAGCTCACCCTTTTTGCCCAGGTATTTGACCCGCAGCTCGTCCAGGGCGGCGGAGTCCCTGGCGCTTTCCAGCGCGGAGAGGGCTTCGGCCTTGATTTTCGCGATCTGTTCCTTCATATCCTTTACTCCTTTTCAGAGGATTCTACCACAACAGCGGTGCCGCTGGCGATGACCATCAGCATTTGCGCGTGGGATTCATAATCAATGTCGACCCCGACAATGGCGTTGGCCCCCATATCCTCCGCCCGCTTTTTCATTTCATTGACGGCGTCCTGGCGGGCGGCGCTCAGCGCTTCTTCATACTCGGCGGAGCGGCCACCAAAAAGATTGGTAAAGCCGGCGGCAAAGTCCCGGCCAATGTCCGTACCTACGATGACCTCTCCATACACGACGTTGAGGTAACAGACGATCCGCATCCCCTCCAGATTTGGGGTGGTGGTGACGATCATGCAAAGCGCTCCTTTCTAATCCAAATAAAAAAGGCCCTCCGTCCCATAACCGGGACGAAAGGCCAACCTTCCGCGGTACCACCCGCATTCGCACCCAAGGGTGCGCGCTCATGCCCCGCTATCGGGAGGCAGCCGTCCCGTTCTCACGGGCCGCTCCGGGGCGAACCAAGCGCGTCGTCCGGGGTCTTTTTCAGCCGGTGAAGACCCTCTCTGCGCAGACGGTGGGACGCTATTTTCCCCATCCTTGCGTTTATACAAAAGTTTTTATACCACAGTTGCCCGAAAAAAGCAAGCCTCACATTGACGCCGGGCGCAAAAAAGTCCTATAATGAAGAAAAAACAGACAGAGGAGGGTATGTTGTGCGCGAAATAGCGGCAAAGGTCTGGGAGGTAACGCCCGAGGATATATTCTTGCCTCGCCGGGACAGAAACGCCCACAAGGGCGACTTTGGCCGGGTGTGTATCCTGGGTGGCAGCGTAGGCTATTCCGGCGCGCCCATTCTGGCGGCCCAGGCCGCCGTCCGCGCCGGGGCGGGGCTGGTGACTGTGCTGGTGCCTGAGCCGGTGTGGCCTGTGGCCGCCACGAGGCTCAGCAGCGCTATGCCTTTTCCGCTCCCTACCATTCCGTGGGGCAGCATTGGTCCCGGACGGGGGAGCTTTTCACGAAAGGCCCTGGGCGGGGCGAAGGAGCATATGGCTCAGGCCGACGCCGTCCTCATAGGTCCCGGCCTGAGCCGGGCAAAGGACGCTGCCTGGGTCTCCCGGAAGCTGACGGAGGAGCTGACCTGCCCCCTGGTGTTGGACGCCGACGGCATAAATGCCCTGGAAGGGCATATAGATGTGTTGGACAGCCGTAGGGACCGTCTCACCGTTCTCACGCCCCACGACGGAGAATTCTCCCGGCTTGCGGGGGAACTGCCGGGGGAGGACAGGGCGGAGGCAGCACGGGGCTTTGCGGCGGCACATGGATGTGTGTTGGTGCTCAAGGGCCACCGCACCGTCACCGCCTTCCCGGACGGGGAGGTCTTTGTCAATACCACAGGCAATCCCGGCATGGCCAAGGGCGGCTCCGGCGACGTGCTGGCGGGGATGATCCTATCCCTGCTGAGCCAGGGCGTAGAGGCCAAGCCCGCCGCACCTTGGGCGGTGTGCCTTCACGGTCAGGCGGGGGACCTGGCGGCGGAGGAGCTGGGGGAGTATGGGGTGACCCCGGCGGACCTGATAGCGAAAATACCCCAGACGCTGAAAAAATTTTAAGGAGGGGCCGATGTGCGCGGACGGCTTTGCGCACTGATGATGATCCTGACGCTCACCCTCGCCGCTTGCGGCGGGGAAGGCGGGCGTGGGGCCGAGGAAATGATGCTGGAGACCCGGGAGAAGTATTTGGAGATGACCGACTGTTCAGGACACATGGATATGACCGCCGACTATGGCCGCCGGGTATATGAGTTCGGCGTGGATTTCTCCTGGACAAAGGGGGGGGAGACCACTTTGAAGCTTACCGCGCCGGAGAACGTAGCCGGAGCAACGGCCCATATCAGCAAGGGAGAGACCGCCTTGGAATTCGGCGGCGCCATGCTGGAGACCGGGCCGCTCAACAGCGCAGGGCTTACCCCCATAGACGCTTTGCCCGCTCTGCTGGGGTACGCCAGGGAAGGGTACCTGGCTGAGTGCGCTCTGGAGGACTGGGATGGAGTGGAACTACTCCATGTCACCTGCCGGGAGGCGGAAAAGCCGCCGGGAGAAGGGACGGAGGCCCAGCTCTGGTTTGTGCCGGAGAGCGCCGTTCTCCATCACGCGGAGATCAGCGACGGGGGAGAGACCGTGCTCCAATGTAAATTTACCGACTTCAGCCTGACACTGCAGACCGCGGCGAAGGGATAAAAGAAAAAGAAGCGCCCGGTATCCAATGGATACCGGGCGCGCTTTAGATCAGCGGGGCCATTGCATTCAGCCGTCCAGGACCTCCTTGAAATCGGGACAGAGGTTGGGACGGCGGGGCGCCAGCACCATGGGAAGGTCCTTTTCCTGAAAGACCTTTTCCAGTGCGGACATACCATATTTCAGCTTGTACTCGATCTCCTCCTTGTAGGCGGGGACCAGGTGGTAAAAATTGATCTTTCTGCCATCCTTGGCGGTCATGGAGCAAAGCGGGCCTGTGCCGCCGCTGAGCACCGCGCCGCCAAAGCTTACGCTGTCGTCCACGGGGGCATAGCCCGGGCCATTGGGGATGGTGTGTCCATAGCCAAGCCAGGTGCGGTACTCGTGGGGGAAGCGGGCCAGGAACTTCAGCATGCGGATGGGCCAGAAGTGGGCCGGGTGGATGTCGGCGGCGCTTGTGCCCTCGCCGCCCAGGTCCCAGCTGCCGGGGAGAAACATAAAAAGCTCGGCCAGCTCATAGTCCCGCCGCTGCTCCTTGGGAACATCGTGGGTGACTGCCATGGGCTTGTCGCTCATGCCGGTGGTAAAGACCACATAAAAAGGCTCCTTCTCCGTGGGCTTCATGATATGTACGTCGATATGGACGATATCGGAAATAAGCTCATGGTAGACAAAGCTCTCCCGTCCGGGGAAGATGGAATCGAAGTGGGCTTCGATCTCCTCCAGATAGGTCCCGGCGTCCTCCGGGAGCTGAAGCTTACGGTCATCCTGGGATGGATAGCGGTAAATGGTGGAGCCTCCGGGGGAGACCTCCTCCTTCTTTTTACCAAAGAGCTTATCCAAAAATCCCATGAAACAGCACTCCTATCCTTTGAATTTTTCCATCTTATTTTACCCTGCCGCTCCACTTTCTGTCAAGAAGGTATGCTTGACCTGATGGCTGGGATAGAGTAGAATAGAGGAAGAAAAGAGGGAGCGTTATGGACAGGAAAACACGCCGCACCTGGGCGGAGATCAGTTTAAAAAATTTGGAGCACAATTATCATACCCTCCGGGCGATGCTGCCCCAGGGCTGCAAGCTCCTGGCCCCGGTAAAGGCCGACGCCTACGGTCACGGGGCTGTCCCGGTAGCCCGAAAATTAGAGGAACTGGGGATCGACTATCTGGCGGTGGCCTGCCTGGACGAGGGTGAGGAGCTGCGAAGGGCCGGGATCAAGGCCCCTATCCTGATCCTGGGCTACACCGACCCGTGCTGGGCGGAGGAGCTGATCAAAAACGAGCTGACCCAGGGCGTTTTTAATGAGGAGACCGCCGTGGCCCTGTCCCAGGCGGCGGTAAGGGCGGGAAAACCGCTGAAGGTCCACCTGAAGGCGGACACCGGCATGACACGGCTTGGCCTGCTCTGCGACGCCGCCAGCCTGTCCACCACAGTGGAGGCCGCGGCGCGGATGCATACGCTGCCGGGGCTGGAATGGGAGGGGATATTTACCCACTTCTCCCACGCCGACGGCAGCGAGGAGTACACCATGCTCCAATTCACCCGTTTCCTGGATCTGCTGAAGGCATTGGAGGAGAGGGGGATCATGTTTCCCATCCGCCACTGTGCCGCCAGCGCCGCAACCTTGAACTACCCCTGTACATATCTGGATATGGTCCGCCCCGGCATCGCCTTCTACGGCCACTACCCTGACCCGGCGTGCGAAGGGCTGGACGGTCCCGGTCTGGCCCCACTGATGACCCTGAAGACCCGGGTGCTGTCGGTGAAGGACGTCCCGGCGGGAACGGCGGTGAGCTATGGCCGCACCCATACCCTGGACCATGACGCCAGACTGGCGGTACTGGGCATCGGCTACGCCGACGGGCTGTCCCGGAAATGCTCGGACAGGCTAAGCGTCTGGCTCAGAGGACGTCTGGCTCCTCTGGTGGGGCGGGTGTGTATGGACCTGTGTATGGTCGACGTCACGGGGGTCCCCGGCGTTACGCCCGGAGACGAGGTGGAGGTCTACGGCCCCCATGCTCCTGTGGAGGCTGCCGCTGAGTTGGCGGGGACCATTCAATATGAGCTGCTGTGCAATGTGAGCAAACGGGTACCCCGGCTCTATATCGAGGGCTGACACAGGGGACGGGGCTGCCATCCCGGCTGTTTTGATTGGCACCCCTGGCGCCGCTTTGGCGTAAAATGGCTGGGGGAGGTCATGGCCGGACGGCTGGGAGGAACCCGACTTCCCGTAAATTCAAATGCGAGGGGTATAATTCCAGTTTTGCCGTGGGAAAATCATAGTGACCACTGAAACCGGCGTGAGAAGCAGGGGACAGCGGTGACTTTGAACCGCGGAGCGTGAGAGTTGTGGACAGCAGCGTAAAACGTGGAGATATTTTCTACGCCGATCTGAGCCCGGTGGTGGGCAGCGAGCAGGGGGGCGTGCGCCCGGTGCTGATCATTCAGAACGACACCGGCAACCGCCACAGCCCCACCGTCATCGCCGCCGCCATCACCTCGCAGACCGGCAAAGCCCGATTGCCTACCCACATTGATCTTTCAGCCAACACCTACGGTCTGCCCAAGGATTCCGTGGTCCTACTGGAGCAGATCCGCACGCTGGATAAAAAGCGGCTGAGAGAGTATATGGGCCGGCTGGACGAGGAACAGATGGAAAAGGTAGACGGGGCCATCGCGGTGAGCTTTGGACTGCGTCCCCGGCAATTGGTGTAAGTCGTGGTCGGGAGCGGGCGGCGCGTGGGCGCGCCCACCCCGGCCGCGGGAAGCGCAGATACATAGGAGGAGCGATATGAAGAGAAAGAAATGGTCAAAATGCCTTGCCTGTGTGGGGTTGACAGCGGCGGTCATCGCCGGAGGGGCCATTGCCGCCGGGAGCCAGGGCAGTCAGTCCAACCCCTTGGTGACGCTGGATTACCTCAATGAGGTGGCCCTGCCGGAGATCATGGAGCAGGTGGACAAGCAGGTCAAGGAACGCTTTGACAAGCTGCAAAAGGAGCAAAAGCCAGGGGGGACGACCTTTCTGGCCGTGGAGCTAAAGAAGGGCGAGACCATAGCGCCGGAGGCCGGGAGCCAGTTTCTGCTCCGCTCAGGAACGTTGAAAAGCACCGACGCTCTGGTGGACCTGACCACCGGGGAGACCTGGGCCAACGACGGTAGCCTTGCGGAAAACCACCTCTACATAGCAACCGGGGACAAGCAGACCGTCGCCGCTGAGGAGGACTGTCTGCTGCTGGTCCAAGGCGGATATACAGTGAAGTAGCTCTGCATTTCGCTCATGTTTGTATAAATCTCCCCTTTGCTTGATAAGATAGCGGGGGTGATAAAGTGTGAAGATCAAGTGGAAGCAATTGGCGGTGTGCGTGGCCATCCCACTGGCGGTGGGTGGCTTATCCGCTTTTCTGACAAAGGATGCCATGGAGAGCTTTCCTCAGCTGGACCAGCCGCCGCTGTCGCCGCCTATGTGGCTGTTCCCGGTGGTGTGGACCGTCCTTTATGTCCTGATGGGTATTGGGTCGTACCTGGTCCTCAACAGCCAGGGCCGCCGCGGCGTTGGGAAAGGAAAGGCCCTGTGCGTATATGCCTTACAGCTGGCGTTCAACTTTCTTTGGACCATTTTCTTTTTTAATTGCGGGTGGTATCTCTTTGCCTTTGTGTGGCTGGTGGCGCTGTGGGGGCTGATCCTGTGGACCTTCCTCCTCTTCCGCCAACGGTCCCATCCGGCAGGGTGGACCCTTGTGCCCTATCTGGCCTGGGTAGCCTTTGCCGGATATCTGAATTTCGGGATATACCTTCTAAACAAATAGAATGAGAGCCGCGTCCCTTGAAAGGACGCGGCTCTCATTCTAAAAAAGAACGATGCCTATCGGCACAGTACCCGGTACATCATAAAGAAATGGCAGATGCTGCCCGCCAGGATAAAGAGGTGGAAGACCTCATGACAGCCAAAGCGGGGATTGTTTCGTCCTGGCCACTTGACGGCATAGAGCACTCCGCCTACGGTGTACAGCAGCCCTCCTGCCAGGAGCCAGGCCATTCCCTCTGCGGGCATGGCCTTGGACAGGGGATAGAGGGCCACCACCGCCAGCCAACCCATCACTAGGTAGACCCCGGAGGTCAAGGCGCGAGGGGAGGTGATCCACACCAGCGACAGCGCGCAGGAGCACACCGCCATGGCCCAGATAACGCCGAAAATACTCCACCCCCAGCCTCCCTGGGTCCGAAGGAGGGTGAGACAGATGGGGGTGTAGCTGCCGGCAATGAGCAAAGCGATGGAGCAGTGGTCATACTTCCGCAGGGCCAGCCTGCCCTTGACGCTCACATTGAGACAGTGGTAGAGGGTGGAGGCGGTATACAGCCCGATCATGGAAGCGCCGTATATGGCAAAAGAGACCGTGTGCCAAGCGTCCAGCCCCAGTTGTACGGAGCGGACAAGCAGCAATACCGTTCCCAGGACGGCCAGTGCCGCGCCCAGGCCATGGGTGATGGCCGACCAGGGCCGAAGGCCGTCATAGGGGTCCCGGCCCCGTTCGCCCTTGGAGGCCAACCGCATCCTGCGGAGGCGGCGGCTTCCGCCTTGATAAATAGCCTGTGTATAGTCCATGGGATCACCTGATTTCATTTCTTGATACCATTAGTATATCATCACCACATGAAAAAATCAACAATAACTCGTAATATAATTATTAAAATTATATTACGAGGCGAACATAGGACAAGGGAGCCTTGGCATAGCCTGAAAGCAGACGAAGACTAAAGGAGGGCGAACTATGGAAGAGATCCCTTGCCAGCTTCAGTATACCGCGCCCGGTCCCTACCCGGAGATCCGGGCAGGGGAGAAAAACCGCCGCTACGCTCTCGCCATTCTATCCAATGTAGGCGGCGGGGTATCGGAAATGGGGGCCGTCGCGGCCTATCTTTACGGACATTTTATCCAGGCCAGCGAGGTGGCCGACTGTCTGGGGCATATCGCCATGGTGGAGATGCACCACCTGGCGATCTTCTCTGAGCTGTCCCGGCAGCTGGGAGAGGACCCGAGGCTTTGGAGTCCCTTCCGCGGGGGACGGAGATATTGGACGCCAGAGTACCTCCGCTACCCCCGCCAAGTGGAGCAGAGCCTTCGTTATCTGCTGGAGGAAGAGGAGACCACCATCCGCAAATATACCCAGCAGTCTCTCTGGATCAAAGACGGCAACGTGGTGGAAAATCTGCGCCGAATCATTGCCGATGAAGAGGTCCATGTCCAAATATTGAAGGGGCTGCTGGAGATCTACGGCAGGGAAGGGCTTAAGACTTAGATTTTGGCTTGAAGAGAAGGGCCACCAGATAGCCGAAGAAGATGGCGGCGGTGATGCCTGCGGCGGTGGCGGTCACGCCGCCGGAGAGGGCGCCCAGAAGCCCGTGCTCCGCCACGGCCTTCTGTACGCCCTTCGCCAGCAAAAAGCCAAAACCGGTGAGGGGCACGGTGGCTCCGGCGCCGCCAAAGTCCACCACGTACTTATAAAGCCCAAGCCCTCCCAGCACTACCCCGGAGACCACATAGGCCACTAAGATACGGGCGGGGGTCATGGGAGTTTTGTCGATGAGGAGCTGGCCGATGAGGCACAGCAGTCCGCCGCATAAAAACGCTTTTCCATATTCTAAAAAAAGTTCCATAACTTTTCTCCTTTACTGGCCCATTGAGATAGCTACCGCATGGCAGATGCAGGGGATGCTTTCTCCCTGCTGGGTGGAGGTGGGGGAAAGAAGAGCCCCAGTGGGACAGAAGAGGATGTTCTGCCATTTGCCCTCCCGCATCCCGTTGAGAAGATACCCGGTGAGCACGCTGGCCGAGCATCCGCAGCCCGAGCCGCCGCAGTGGACGTCCTGGTTTTTCAGATCGTAGATGAGGGTGCCGCAGTCATCGTAGTTGGTGAGGTCCACGCCATCACGGTGGAAAAAGTCCAGGATGATCTCCTTGCCCAGCTTTCCCAGGTCGCCGGTGACGATGAGGTCGTAGAAATCAGGCGCGCGCCCGGTATCCTGAAAATGAGCGGTAAGGGTGGCATAGGCTGCCGGGGCCATGGCTGCGCCCATGTTGTTGGCGTCTTTGATCCCCTTGTCCACCACCTTGCCGGTGGTGAGATGGGTGACATGGGGGCCGGGGCCGTCCTTTGCCAGCACCACCGCACCCGCACCGGTCACCGTCCACTGGGCGGTGGGAGTGCGCTGGCCGCCATACTCCAGCGGCGTACGGTACTGCCGCTCCGCCGAGCAGAAGTGGGAGGAGGTCACAGCCCCGGCAAATTGGGCGAAGCCGCCGTCGATCATCATGGCGGCCAGGGAAAGTCCTTCGCCCATGGTGGAGCAGGCGCCATAGATGCCGAAGAAGGGCACGTCCTGGCCCCGAACGGCAAAGCCGGAGCCGATACACTGGTTCAGAAGGTCGCCGGCAAAGAGATAGTCCAGATTGGAGGCTGCCTGTCCCGCCTTATCCAGGGCCATGGCAAAGGCCAGCTTTTGCATAGAGGTCTCGGCCTTTTCCCAGGTCTTTTCTCCAAAGGAGTCGTCCTGTTCAATGTGGTCAAAGCTGTCCGCAAGAGGGCCGTCGCCCTCCTTTTTTCCGACGATGTTGGCGTGACCGATGATGGCGGGGGGATGCGCCAGCGCCACGGTCTGCGTCCCTAATTTTTTGGTAGCCAAATGCTTCACCCTCTTTTCCATTTGGCCTTAGTTTGAGCAAAAAGGGAAAAATAATCCCCAGTCGGCGGCAGAATTTTTTCTGCCGCCGTTTACACTTTCTCCCACTTGTGGTAAACTAAGATGGATAGAAAGAGAGGGAATGACCATGATCCGCAAAGCGATCAGAGCCGACCTTCCGGCTCTTTTCCAAATCAGCCGGACCGCCAGGGCCTACATGGAGAAAAGCGGAAACACTACTCAGTGGGAGCCGGGCTATCCCGACAACTATTTGGAAGGGGATATCGCCAAGGGCGACCTCTATGTTCTTTGCGGCGCGGACGGTGCGCCGCATGCCTTTTTCGCGTTCATTTTGGGCAACGATCCCAGCTACGCCGTGATCGACGGCGCGTGGCTCAATGACCGCCCCTATGGTACCATCCACCGCCTGGCCAGCGACGGAACGGTAATGGGGGTATTTTCCCAATGTATGGCATGCTGTAAAACCATTTGCCCCGACATCCGGGCCGATACCCATGAAAGGAACGCCACCATGCGCCATCTGCTGGAAAAGCATGGCTTTGTCTACTGCGGCGTGGTCAACCTGGATAAAAAGGAGGGCGACACCCTCAGGGTGGCCTATCAATACCAAGGATAAAACGGAGAAATACTTATGGAAGAACCCAAACGCACGATAGCCTACCTCTGCCCCAGCTGTAAACAGAGCGTGGTGATGGAGCAGAGCGTGTTCCGCCTCGCCGCCGGGTCCAGCAAGCTGCCCTGCCCCTGCGGCGGCTCGGCCATGAAGGTGGAACTGGAGGCCGACCACGCCGATCTGACGGTACCCTGCCTCTACTGCGGCAAGGATCACCACATCCGAGTGCCCGTCCATGCCTTTCTCCATGAGAAGACGTTGGCCCTCTCCTGTAAGGCGACGGGCCTTGACTGCTGCTATGTGGGTGAGGAGCAGACCGTCTTTGGCGCGCTCCGCCGACTGGAGGAGGCCGCGGCTCAAATGGGGGATAAGCCTGAAGAAGAGGGGAGTTTCCTCAACGAGGCCGTGATGACCGAGGTGCTGGGAGAGTTGAAGGATATTGCCGAACGGGACGGTATCTCCTGCCGCTGTGGCTCCAAGCACTATAAAGTAAAAGTGCATTACAGTTCCGTGGAGCTGGAGTGCGCCCAATGCGGAGCAAAGCTCCGCCTTCCCGCCGCCACCGGGGAGGACCTGGAGGACCTGTGCTGCCACTATACCCTCCTCATCGGCGGAAAGGAGGAGGGGTAATGCTTTACGAGGCCACATTCCCAATTGGCGCCGGCCAGGCGGGGCTGAACCTTCAGTGCCGTCCCTCCGGGGTGTTGGCTATCCTCCAGGAGGGGGCGACCCAGGCGGCATGTCAATTCCACGCCTCCGGCCCGGAGATGCGGCAAAATCATAACGCGCTCTGGATGGTGACCCGGATGTGGTACCATCTGGACCGGCCCCTGATGTGGGGGGACGAGGTGACGCTTCGGACCTGGCACCGGGGCGGGCGAGGCCCCGCCATGTACCGGGATTTTGACCTTTTCGTGGGTAAAAAGCCGGTAGGCGAGGCGGTGAGCGTCTGGGTGCTGGTGGATGAGGAGAGCCGGAGACTGCTGCGGCTTACCGACGTGGGAGAACTGGCCGCCACCGACGGCGGGGAGCTGTGTAAGAGCAAAAAGCTCTCCGGGCTGCGGTTGCCTTCCGACATGGCCCTTGTGGAGCAAAGAAGGTTCCATTATAGCGACATCGACTGCAATGGCCATGTGAACAATGTCCGCTATGCAGACCTGGCCGCCGACGCCGCCGGACTGGAGGGGCGGCTGGGAGGCCAGTTCGTCTCTGAACTCCAGATCGGCTATATCAAGGAGTGTATGGCCGGAGAGAGCATTGAGCTATTGAAGGCCGAGACGGCTGAGGGGGTCTATATTTTGGGCACGGGGCAGAAGGGAGACACCCGCTTTGACGCTCTGCTGACCCTTGACAAGCTGCCAGAAGAAGATTAAAATAGATAAAATTTATGTATGGAAAGGGAGATGCCATATGGTCAATCCAGATGCGGCGCAGAAATTCGTAAAGCAGGGACTTACCTTTGACGACGTGCTTTTGGTTCCCGCCAAGAGCGATGTCCTCCCCGCGGACATTGATCTGCACACCCATTTGACGAAGAAGATCGTCCTCAATATCCCGCTGATGAGCGCCGCCATGGATACGGTGACTGAGTCCCGTATGGCTATCGCCATCGCCCGGGAGGGCGGTATTGGCGTCATCCATAAGAATATGTCCATCAGCGCCCAGGCCGAGCAGGTGGATATGGTCAAGCGCAGCGAGAACGGCGTCATCACCAATCCCTTCTTCCTGGCTCCCGGCCATACCCTGGCGGAGGCCAACGAGCTGTGCGCCAAGTATCGGATCTCCGGCGTGCCCATCTGCGATAACGGCAAGCTCATAGGCATCATCACCAACCGGGATATGAAGTTTGAGACCGACATGAGCCAGCTTATCGACAATGTGATGACCAAGGAGGGCTTGGTCACAGCCCCCGAGGGCACCACCCTGGAGGAGGCCCGGGAGATTCTCCGTAAGCATAAGATCGAGAAGCTGCCCATCGTGGACAAGGATTTCCATCTGAAGGGACTTATCACCATTAAGGATATTGAGAAGGCTCAGGTCTATCCCAACTCCGCCCGGGACGAGAAGGGAAGGCTCCTCTGCGCCGCCGCCATCGGCGTCACCAGCGACGTGCTGGACCGGGTGCGGGCGCTGGTGGAGGTGGGGGTGGACGCCCTGTGTCTGGACTCCGCCCACGGCCACAGCCACAATATCATTGAGTGCGTCAAGCGCATCAAGGCCCTCTATCCCGATGTGCAGCTCATTGCCGGCAACGTAGCCACCGCCGAAGCCACCCGCGACCTCATTGAGGCGGGGGCCGACTGCGTAAAGATCGGCATTGGCCCCGGCTCCATCTGCACCACCCGTGTGGTGGCGGGTATCGGCGTGCCCCAGATCACCGCCGTATACGACGCGGCCCGTGTGGCCCGGGAGTACGGTGTGCCCATTATTGCCGACGGCGGCGTGAAGTTCTCCGGCGATGTGGCCAAGGCCATTGCCGCCGGCGGAGACGTGGTCATGCTGGGTTCGCTGTTGGCCGGCTGCGAGGAGTCCCCCGGCGACACCGAGGTCTATCAGGGCCGCCAGTTCAAGGTCTATCGCGGTATGGGGTCTCTGGGGGCCATGGCCAAGGGTTCCAAGGACCGCTATTTCCAGGAGAATAACAAAAAGCTGGTTCCCGAGGGCGTGGAAGGCCGGGTTCCCTATAAGGGACCCACCTCCGAGACGGTCTATCAGCTCATGGGCGGCCTCCGGGCCGGTATGGGCTATTGCGGCTGCGCTACCATCCCCGAGCTTCAGGAGCGGGCGCAGTTTATGCAGATCACGGCGGCGGGCTTGAAGGAGTCCCACCCCCACGACATCTATATCACCAAGGAAGCTCCCAACTACACCATCAATCCCCAGTAAGCGGTAAGGAGCGAGAGAGATGAGTAAGAGGCCGATCTTGGCGCTGCTGGTCTGTGCGCTGGTGTTGACAATGGCGTTTCCCGCATACGCGGAGGAGGAAACGCCCGTTGCCGTGGAGGTGACGGTGAACGGCGAGGCGACCTGGTATACCGCGGAGCTTTGCGGAGGGACCTCATACGTGCCCTTCTATGGCGGCGTGACCACCCTACGCCCCGACGCGGAGGTCACATGGGAGGACGGCCTTTTCACCGCCACGGCGGAGGACTTTACCATGACCTGCCGGATCGGCGACCCTTATATCGCCATCAACGAGCGTTATCTCTATATTCCCGGCGGCGTAAGGGGGTGGGCGGATGGTACCGCTCTGATCCCCGCCCGGACCCTGGCCCTGGCTCTGGGAGCCTGGGTGGACTGGACCGGGAAGGTGGAGCTGTGCTCCGGCGGCGTGCCGTTGACGGTGGAGGGAAAGCCTTACGATGATGAGACCCTGGACCTGATCGCCAAGGTCATCACCCACGAGAGCGGTAACCAACCGCTGGAAGGGAAGATGGCGGTGGGCAATGTGATCCTCAACCGGGTCAACAGTCCCTCCTTTGGCAGCACGGTATATGAGGTGATCTTTTCTCCCAACCAGTTTCCCGGCGCCACCAACGCCACGCCCAATGCGGAATCCATCCTGGCGGCCCGGCTGGTGCTGGAAGGGGCCAACGTAGTGCCTGAGGCCCTTTACTTCAACGGAGTGGGAAAGCCATGTTGGGCCTCCCGGAACAAGCGGCTCATCAAGACCATCGGAGGCCATTCCTTTTATGGTTGAGAACAGGTGAAAAAAGGCCCCGGTATCCTGATGGATACCGGGGCCTTTCTATGTGCTTACTGCGGCCCGGCGCCGGGGACAATGGTGCCGTCCCGCATCATGGGGTAGGCGTCGGAGAGGACTTTCAAGGTTTTTTCCTTCAACTGCTGGTGGTCATCGGCGGAAACATAGCCGAGGGCGTTGTCGGCGGCATTGAGCTGATGGCTGCCGGTCTCGCTCTGGAAGGTGCCGGAGGCAATGGAGGTCAGCAGGGCCTCGGCTTCCACCGCAAGCTCCTTGGTGACAGAGGTCAGCACAAGGTTGCGGCCATCGGAGGCGCTGCCATATGAGAACTGGTCGCTTTCAGAGCCGATGATCCAAACGCCCTCGTGCTCGGCGGCGGCAGAGTAGGCGCCGGCTCCGGCGGCATCGGCGGCCACAAAGAGTACGTCGCAGTTTTGGGAGATAAGGGACTGGGCCATGGCGTAGGCGAGAGACTGGTCGGCGGCATTGCCGGTAAAGTTGCCGCCCAGGGCGACGCCGTCGGCGGAGGTCCCGGCGTATTCCGGCAAGTCGATCACTTCTGCGGTGGTTCCAAAGTTGCCGTTGGTGTAGGCCACGCCGGAACGGAAGCCATAATAGTAGCGAATGTTGGCGTCGCTGGGCAGGCCGCTGACCACGGCTACCCGTCCAGTGACGGTCTCCATGGCGGCGGCAATGCCCGCGAAGAAGCCGCACTGCTCTGTGGCAAAGCTGACGCAGGCCAGATTGGAGGCTTCTGTCTGGGAGGTGGCGTCCATGAGGATAAAGAATTTTTCCGGGTTGGCTCCGGCCACGTCGGCCAGCTTTTGGAAGGCCGGGCCCACACAGACGAACACGTCGTAATCTGCCACGATACTCTGTAGAAAACGCACCGCTTCCTCAGGGTTGCCTGTCGATTCCTGTAAAGGGGAGACGGTGTCAATAAGATTCCGGGAAATGATGAAGTTGAGGACGCCCTCGTAACAGGCGGCGTTATAGGAACGGTCATTCACCGTGGCGGGGCCGGTACACAGCGCGATACGCATTTCGCGCTCGGCAAAGGGGATGGGGGCGGCGGAGGGGCTGGGGGAAGAGGTCCCTCCAGGTACCACCACACTTCCCGGAGACGGCGTCTTTACCGCCGGGTCGGCCATACAGCCGGTAAAGGTGAGGAGCAGAGCCAGAGCAAGAGCCGGGGCAATCAACTTTTTCACAAATTTCATCTTTTGTTTTCTCGCTTTCCGGCCTGTAGCCTTTTATAGGAGTAGAATAGCCGCCTGCGGCTTTTACCACAGCCGCGCAGCGGCGTTGTGGTAAATCAGTTCAATAGAAGTAGAATAGCCGCTTGCGGCTATTCTACCATGAACGGAAGGGAAAAACAAGGGAGGAAAAACCGGGCAAGGATGAATTTCCACCCCGACACGGCTTTTCATTTTTGTCAATCTGTGATATGATTTGACGAAGAAAGGGGAGAGTCACATGAGAGAATGGGAAGCGCTGCGTACCGAGTGTCTGGCCTGCCAACGCTGCGCCCTGGCCGATACTCGCACCAATGTGGTTTTTGGCGAGGGAGTGGAGGACGCCGAGGTCATGTGTATCGGTGAGGGACCCGGCGAACAGGAGGACCTGAGCGGACGCCCCTTTGTAGGCCGGGGCGGCAAGCTGTTGGACGATATGCTGGAGATCATTGACCTGAGCCGGGAGAAGAATATATACATTGCCAATATGGTCAAGTGCCGCCCCCCTCAGAATCGGGATCCGCTGAACATTGAACAGGAAGCCTGCGCCCAGTGGCTGGAAAGCCAAATAAGGCTTATCCGCCCCAAGATCATTATCTGCCTGGGCCGCATTGCCGCCATGAAGTATATCAAAGAGGATTTTAAGATCACCCGGGAGCACGGTGTTTGGTTTGAAAAGGAGGGTATCCAGCGCATCGCCCTTTTCCACCCAGCGGCCCTGCTCCGGGACCCCCGCCGCCGCCCGGAGACCTTTGAGGACCTGAAGACCATCCAGGCCAAGATCAGGGAGATCTGTGAAAGGACCTATTGAACCGCGCGGGGCCATGCCGGAGAATTTCAAAGGAGCGGTTGATTTTACTTCTGCTTCCGTATTATAATGATAGCCATACATCACTGCTTTGGAGGGGAAAAACATGATCGACGCCGTCAAGCTTTTACAGCTTTTAGAGTCTGACTGCACGCTGAAAAACGACCAGCTGGCCGCTATGCTGGGCGTTACGGAGGCCCAGGTGGAGGAGGCCATTCAAAAGCTCCGGGAGGAGCATATCATCCTGGGCAAGCAGGCCGTGATAGACTGGGACCGCACCCAGCGGGAGGCAGTCACCGCCCTTATTGAGGTGAAGGTGACGCCCCAGCGGGGGGAGGGGTTTGACCGGATAGCCGAGCGCATCTACCAGTATGACGAGGTGGAGAGCGTCTACCTCATGTCCGGCGCCTATGACCTTACCGTCATCATCTCCGGCCGCAGCCTGAAAGAGGTGGCTCATTTTGTGGGGGAGAAGCTGGCCGTTATCGAAGACGTTACCGGCACCGCCACCCACTTTATCCTCCGCAAGTATAAGGAGAAACACATTATCTTTGAAAAGCGGCCTGAACAGGAGAAAGAGTGGATTTTTGTATAATGGACTATCAAAACATACTTTCCCGGCGGGTGCAGGACATTCAGCCCTCCGGCATACGTAAATTTTTCGATCTGCTGGAAAATTTGGACGGCGCCATCTCCTTGGGCGTCGGCGAGCCAGACTTTGTCACCCCGTGGCACATCCGGGACGCGGGCATATACTCCCTGGAGAAGGGGTTCACGAAGTATACCTCCAACGCGGGTATGGTGGCCCTGCGCCGGGAGATCAGCGCCTATCTGGAACGCCGGTTTGACCTGCGGTATGACTATAAAAGCCAGCTTATCGTCACCGTGGGCGGCAGCGAGGCCATCGACATGGCCATGCGGGCCTTGCTGGACCCCGGAGACGAGGTCATCATTCCCGTACCCTCCTTTGTGTGCTATCCGCCCCTGGCGGAGATGACCGGGGCCAGAGCCGTGCTGGTGGAGACCAGGGTGGAGGATGGCTTCAAGCTTACCCCGGAGCTGCTGGAAAAGCATCTTACCGATAAGACCAAGCTTATCGTACTGCCTTATCCCTGCAACCCCACCGGGGGCATTATGGAGAAGGAAGACTATGACGCCCTGGCCCGGGTACTGCGGGACACCGACGTGATGCTTCTCTCCGATGAGATATATGCCGAACTGACCTACGGCCAAAAGCACTATTCCCCGGCCAATCATCCCGGTCTCCATGACCGCACTATTTTGGTCAACGGCTTTTCCAAGTCCCACGCCATGACCGGGTGGCGGATGGGCTATGTGGCGGGGCCTGCCCCTGTCATTGGGCAGATGCTGAAACTGCACCAGTTTGGTATCATGTCCGCCCCCACCACCAGCCAGTATGCCGCCATCGAGGCCATGAAGAACGGCGATGTGGACATAGAGAGGATGCGGGATGAGTACGATGGCCGCCGCCGTTATCTGGTGGAGGGGCTGCGGAGAGCGGGATTGCCCTGTGAGGAGCCAAAGGGGGCATTCTATGTGTTTCCCGACATCCGCGGCACCGGCCTCAGCTCCGACGAGTTCTGCGAGAGGTTCCTGATGGAGCGGAAGGTAGCGGTGATTTCCGGCACTGCCTTCGGCCCCGGTGGAGAGGGCTTTGTCCGCTGCTGTTACGCCGTGTCCATGCAGAGCTTGTCCGAGGCATTGAACCGGCTGGACCGGTTCCTGGCCGATATCCACTATGAGAGGAGAGACCCCTGATGTTTGTGACCTGTCTTGACCTGGAGGGCGTCCTTGTCCCTGAAATTTGGATCGCCTTTGCCCAGGAGAGCGGCATCCCGGAGCTGAAGCGCACCACCCGGGACGAGCCGGATTATAATAAGCTGATGAATTGGCGCCTTGGTATCCTGAAGGAGCACGGCCTGGGCCTGAAGGAGATCCAGGCCGTCATCGCCAAGATCGATCCTCTGCCGGGAGCCAGGGAGTTCCTGGACGCGCTGCGCAGCGAGACCCAGGCCATTATCCTCAGCGATACCTTTGAACAGTTTGCCAAGCCCCTGATGGAAAAGCTGGGCTGGCCCACGATTTTTTGCAACAGCCTGGAGGTGGCCCCCAGTGGGGAGATCACCGGCTTTAAAATGCGCTGTGACCACTCCAAGCTGACCACAGTAAAGGCCCTGCAATCGGCGGGCTTTGACACCATTGCCGCCGGGGATAGCTTTAACGATCTGGAGATGATCCGGGCCAGCAAGGCGGGCTTCCTTTTCCGTAGCCCGGACAGGATCAAGGCGGATAACCCCGATCTGCCCGCCTTTGAGAGTTACGACGAGATGCTCTCGGCCATCCGAAAGGCAATAGCGGGCTGAGGGAAAAGAGGGGAGGAGCGGTTATGGATACAGGATTTGAAGGTCTGGCGTTCAGCCCGGCTGATATTCTGCTTCCCAGGGATTGTGAATACTCCAAGTGGGCGGTGGTGGCCTGCGACCAGTATACCTCCCAGCCGGAATACTGGCTGCGGGTGGAGTCACTGGTAGGCTCCGCTCCCTCCGCCCTGCGGCTCATTTTGCCGGAGAGCTGCCTGGACGGGCCAAATGTGGAGACCGACATCATGGAGATCAACAACACCATGACCCGCTATCTCCGGGAGAGCCGTTTCAAAGAACTGCCGGATGCGCTGGTGTATGTGGAGCGGATGCAGAGTAACGGCAAGGTCCGTAAGGGGATCGTGGGGAAGGTGGACCTGGAGGAGTATGACTACGAGCCAGGCTCCGGCTCCGCTGTCCGGGCGACGGAGGGCACCGTAATGAGCCGTATCCCGCCCCGGGTGGCGGTACGGAAGAACGCCCCCATAGAGCTGCCCCATGTGATGCTTCTCTGTGACGACCCACAAAAGACCGTCATTGAGCCTCTGTCCCAGCGGAAGGATAAAATGACCATTCTCTATGACTTTGACCTGATGGAGGGCGGCGGCCATGTGGCCGGATGGCTGGTGGACGCCGAGGGCGCGGCCCAGGTGGCCCGGGCATTGAAAGCCCTCAACACCCCGGAAGAATTTCAAACGCGTTATGGATTGAAGGAAAAGGCTCCTGTCCTCCAGTTCGCTGTGGGCGATGGCAACCACTCCCTGGCCACTGCCAAGGAATGTTATGAGCGGCAGAAGCGGTTGAGCAGTCCCGACAAATGGGGTGAACTGCCCGCCCGCTATGCCCTGTGCGAGTTGGTGGATCTCCACGACGACGCTCTGGAGTTTGAACCCATCCACCGGGTGGTGTTCAATGTGAGGGAAAAAGACTTGCGGGCAGCTGTGCTTCAAGCATTTCCCGGCGCTTATGAAGGGGAAGGGGAGGGGCACGTCCTCTGTTGGGTCTCCGCCGATGGCCAGGGAGCCATTACTGTGCCCCATCCGAAGCAGGAGCTGGCTGTAGGCACCCTCCAGACCTTCCTGGACGCCTATACCACCGACCACGGCGGCAGTATCGACTACATACATGGCGCCGACGTGGCCCGTGAGTTGGGCGTCAGGCCGGGGAATATCGCGTTTCTGCTTCCTCCCATGGAAAAGGAGCAGCTTTTCCCCGCGGTGATCCACGACGGCGTTCTGCCCCGGAAGACCTTTTCCATGGGAGAGGCTCAGGATAAGCGCTTCTATCTGGAGGGGCGGAAGATACGATGAAGACGCTGACAAGGCAGGCCCCTGCCAAGCTGAACCTGACTTTGGACGTGCTTGGAAAGCGTGAGGACGGCTATCACGAAATGAAGATGGTGATGACGTCCGTGACTTTGGCCGATACCGTCACCCTGGCCAGTGAGCCGGGGGAGGGGATCGTTTTATCCTCCAACCTGGGCTTTCTGCCGGTGGACGGGAAAAATCTGGCGGTCTCTGCCGCTCTTCGCCTGAAGGAGGAGACCGGGGCGGACTGGGGCAAGCTGACCATCGGCCTGGAAAAAAGGGTCCCTGTGTGCGCCGGGATGGCTGGGGGCAGCTCGGACGCCGCCGCTGTGCTGGTAGGGCTTAATGAGCTGCTGGGTCTGGGTTTGACCAGGGAACGGCTGATGGAGATCGGCGCGAGGGTGGGTTCCGACGTGCCTTACTGCGTCCTGGGATGTACTGCCTTGGCCCAGGGGCGGGGGGAGGTCCTGACGCCGCTGCCCGCTTTGCTCCACTGCTGGGTGGTGCTGGCAAAGCCGGGCTTTCCTGTCTCCACCCCAGAGCTGTTTGCCAGAATAGATACGCAGAAGGTCCGCTGTCGCCCGGATACCGGCGGCGTGATGGCCGCTTTGGAGGCGGGAGACTTGCCGGGGGTAGCCCGGAGGCTTTTCAATGTGTTTGAGGCGGTCCTGCCCGAACGAAAGGCGCACCAGGTGGAGGAGCTGAAGCAGGAGCTGTTCCGCAGGGGAGCCTTGGGCGCCAGCATGAGCGGCACCGGCCCTACCGTTTTCGGCCTCTTCGATGCGGAGGCCCCGGCCCGGGAGGCTGCCGAAGGTCTCAAGGATATGTGCAGGGACGTTTTCGTGACCGAGACCCTTTGACCGCGAGAATCCGTGAATATTATAAAAAGGACCGCTCCCAAATACTTGGGAGCGGTCCTTTATCATAGGAAAAGCAGGGGAAAGAGTTTACTCGGCACTCTTGCCCTCGGCCTTAGCGGCGGCCTCCCGGGCGTTGATCTTCCGCTGGTTGAACACGGAGAAAACGATGGTACCGATAGCCACCACCAGGAAGACCATGGCGATGGGGGACTGGAAGATATCGAAGATCTTGCCGTGATGGATGTTCATGAAGCGGACGAAGTTCTTCTCGCACATGGGACCCAGGATCAGGGTCAGCAGAATGGGGGAGAGGGGGAACTCGTACTTGTTCATGAGCCAGCCGAACACGCCGAAGGCCACGCACACGCCAATGTCGAACACGCTCTTGTTAATGGAGAACGCGCCCAACAGGGAGATGACCAGGATGATAGGGTAGAGCATGGTCTTCTCCACTGAGACGATCTTGGCGAAGAAGCGCACGCCCAGGCAGCCCACAATGAGCATGCAGAGGTTGGCCAGCATCAGGGCGGCAAAGACCTTATAAACGGTGTGCAGCTCGGAGACGTACATCATAGGACCGGGCTGGATGCCCTTCATGATGAAGGCGCCCAGCAGCACGGCGGTGACGGCATCGCCGGGGACACCCAGGGAGAGCAAGGGGATCATGGCGCCGCCGGAGCAGCCGTTGTTGGCCGACTCGGTGGCGGCCACGCCCTGGGGAATGCCGGTGCCGTACAGCTCAGGATGTCTGCTGGCGGACTTGCTGGCGCCATAAGACACGAACACGGCAATGTCGCCGCCGGCGCCGGGGATGGCGCCGATGAAGGTGCCGATGATGGAGCCGGAGAGAATGTTGGGCCAGATCATCCCAATGGTCTTAAGGTCAGGCAGCACACTGGTGATCTTCTCGTTGGAAGAGGCGGTGTGCTCCTTGCCGGTGAGGATGCGCTCCACGCCGGCGATGACCTCGGCCACGGCGAACATACCGATGAGCGCGGGGATGAACTGGAAGCCGTCCAAAAGCCCGGTCTGCTTCACGGTCATAAAGCGGGGGATGCCGTTGGTGGGGTCCAGGCCCACGCAGCACATGAACATACCCAGGAAGGCGCTCATCAGGCCCTTGGTGATGGACTTGCCGGAGATGGAAATGATGACGCTGAGGCCGAAGAAGGCCAGCATGAACATCTCGCCGGGGCCGAAGTTCATCGCCATGTCGGCAATGAGGGGGGAGAGGAAGGTCATGATAAGGGCGCCGATGATGCCGCCGCAGAAGGAGGAGAACATGGCCACGGACAACGCCCGTCCGGCCTCGCCCTTCTTGGTCATGGGGTAGCCATCCAGTACGGTGGCGGCGGCGGAGGGGGTGCCGGGGGCGTGGATCAAAATGGCGGAGATGGAGCCGCCATACATACCACCGCAGTAGATACCCAGCAGCAGTCCGATGGCGGGGATCAGGTCCATACCAAAGGAGAAGGGCACCAGCAGGGCCACGCCCATGGTGGCGGTCATGCCGGGGATGGCACCCAGGAGGATGCCGCCCAAGGCCCCGATAAAGGTCATCAGGAGGACCTGGAGGCTGGTAAAGACTTCAGCATAGCTGGAAAGCAACATTCCAAAATCCATAAGTATCCTCCCTCCTTATATTCTGGCGATGAGGTCCTTGAGGAACGTGAGCGGACCCATGGGGATGTTGACGGACAGAAGCTTGAAAAACAGCAGCCACATGACAAAGGGAATCAGGATGGAGACGATGACCATGACCACCCAGTTGCGCTTGCCGATCAGGGCCATGATAACGAAGCCGATGATGGCGGCGTCCAGCACGTAGCCCAAGGGACGGAAGAGAAGGACGAAGGCGATGCACAGAGCGATGACGATGAGTGCGCCCTGAACGCCTTTATCCTTAATAAAGTTGATGCTCTCAGCCTGCTCCACATTAGGGTCCTTTACGTCCATTTTGGAGAGCTTGAGAATGGACTGGATGAAGAGAATGACCGAGAAAATGAGCATCCCCACGATCATGGCGATGGGGAAGACATTGGGCTGGGCATAGGTGTCTTTTACCGTTTGGAGATTGAGCATCTGGAAGATGCCCCAAATGCCCAGAGCAATAAAGAGCACCGAGGCCACCAGATTGGCGAAGGCCAGACTTTGGGTCTTTTTCGTCATAGACGATCCGTTCCTTTCCGTTGAGATTTTCCGAGGCTTTATAGAGGATGGGCAGGCACGGGGCCTGCCCATCCGTAAAGGTCGCTATATCCGGGTATATTACACCAGGTTGACGGCCTTCATGGCCTCGGCTACATCGGTAGCGGACTGCTCCAGGAACTCGGCGTATCCGGCGGAGTCCAGGAAGGAGATGGCCTGACCGTTGTTGTTCATGAACTCCACGAACTCGGGGTCCTCAATGGCCTTCTTACAGGCGTCCTCGAGACGGGTCTTGATCTCGGCGGGGGTGTCCTTGGGAACGGCCATGCCGCGCTGAGTGAAGTACTTCACGTCAAAGCCCTGCTCAGCGCAGGTGGGGACGTCGGGGAAGGCGGAGTTGCGCTCATCGGACATGACGCCCAAGCAGGTCAGATCGCCGGACTCGATAAAGCTGCGGGCCTCGGCCAGGGAGACGGTGACGCCGTTGATGAAGCCGCCGGCAGCGTCCTTAACGGCGGCGGCGGCGCCCTCCTGATAAGTGACCATCTGAATATCAATACCAGTGGCGTTCATCAAGTAGCCGCCGGCGATGTGCCACACGGAAGCGGCGGAGGAGCCGCCCATCTGGACCTCACCGGGATGGGCCTTGCAGTAGTCGATAAAGCCGGCCAGATCCTTGATGTTGTTGTCATTGGCCCACTTGGTGGCGACGGTGACGGTGGCGGCGTCGGTGTTGACGCGGCAGAGAGGCTCATAGCTCTCCCAAGTCAGGTCGCTGGTGCCCAGGGGCTTATAAGTAGACAGCTCGAAGGTGATCATGCCGATGGTGTAGCCGTCGGCCTCCGCGTCGGCAATGGCCTGGTGGCCGGTGATGCCGCCGCCGCCGGTGACGTTGTCAACGGTGAGGGTCTGGCCCAGGTCCTTGCCCATAGCATTGGTGAAAGCGCGCAGACAGGCGTCGGTGCCGCCGCCGGCGCCCCAGGGGCAGATGACGTTGATACCCTTGGTAGGATAGTCGCCGCTGCCGCCGCCACAGGCACACAGGGACAGGGCCATGACGCCGGCCATGACCAGAGCAAGAACACGTTTCTTCGTCAGTTTCATACTTTTCTTCCTCCTCTTAATTTGCAGTCGTCACATGGAAAATCGCATCTGCCGTTTTTATATGGGAGGATCGTAAAAGACCTTTGTTATCCGCTTGCGGATAACAAAAGGGAGCGCTCCCTTTCGCAGCTCGACATTTCCATATATGACCATTACTTATAATAGACAAAAAAAGCCGCCATGTCAACACCGTTTTTGACTTATTTGTATAAATCTCACTGGCGAGGAGGGGGCTTGTGGAATGACATTTTTATGGAACCGTATGAGGCGCGCCGAAAATGGAAAAAATAGACCCATCCTGACCGATAAGGAGGGTCTATTTTGGTACATCGGAAGAAAACGCATATGACGCGCTGGGAGCTGGCGCTGCTGTTGGGGCTTGGGCTCAGTCTGCTGGCGGGGACATGGCTGTCCGGTCAGAGTAAAGCGTTGACGGATAATGTGATCCGGTTACATGTCATCGGTGCGTCCAACTCGGCGGAGGACCAGGCGGTAAAGCTGCGGGTCCGGGACGCGGTGCTGGCCCAGGCCCAGCCTTGGCTGGAGGGGGCAGGGAGCACGGCGGAGGCGGTGGAGATACTGGGTAGCCACCTGCCGGAGCTGGCCCGGACCGGGGCGGAGACGGCGGGGGTACCCACCACGGCGGCGCTGGAGGAGAATGCCTGGTATCCCACCAGGGAATATACCGACTTTTCTCTCCCGGCGGGAAAATACACCTCCCTCAAGATCACTGTGGGAGAAGGGCAGGGCCGCAACTGGTGGTGTGTGGTCTTCCCGCCGCTGTGCACCGACTCTGTGGTCGAGACAGCCGCCCAGTGGCCGGAAAGCATTACCGAGGAGCAGGTGAGCCTTATCACCGGGGCGGACGAAGGCTATGTGGTCAAATTCAAGGCCCTGGAGCTGTGGAACGAGCTGACGGCAAAGCTGGGCTGATCCCAGATCGAAAGCCGGGGCGGAAACGAGATCATGGCTCCGGCTTCCAGAGGTCGGTCAAGGCATAGACGGTCTTGCCGTCTTGCCCGGTGACGGTATGGGCGGTGAGGAGGCAATTCAAGATGGCCTCCTCGGTGCACTCAGCTGCCGCCCGGAACGCGATATCCAGCTTGTCCTCGTGGAAGGCGGTCACTTGTCGGGTGGCCGCTTTCTTTCTGCTGTCAAAGGAATTTGCGGTGGAGAAGGCCAGAAACACTTCGCCGCTGCCCTGGCCGATGAAGGAACCCAGCCGGGCAAGCCCCACCGAAGCCCGCTTTGCCACCCGGCCCAGCTGGCGGCTATCCAGGGGGAGGTCGGTGGCGAGAATGACGATGCAGGAGCCTATGTCGGACTCCCTGGCTGCCTTGGTCTGCTCCAACTCCGCTCCGATGTTCTTGCCGCAGACGGTCAGGTCCGCCATACGCCCATGGTTGGCCAAGACTAAGGAACCCAGAGTGTACCGGGTCCCGTCTATGTCCAGCGTCCGGGAGGCCGAGCCGACGCCGCCCTTTAGACCATGGCATACCATGCCCTTACCGGCGCCCACATCTCCCTCGTCAAAGTCGGGGGCGGCACAGGCGAAGGCGGCAAAGACCTCCTCCTTGCCCACCGTCCGCTCCTGGATGAGATTCATTCCGCCGTCGTTGCACTCGCAGACCACCGGGTTCACCGAGCGCAGCTCTACGCCCTCAGCCTCACAGCGGCGCACCATATACTCCACCAGAGCATCGTGGACCAGCCCCACATTTAAAGTGTTAGTAAGCGCGATGGGGGTCTCCAGAGTGCCAAGCTCCTCCACCTGGACAAGGCCCAGAGTCTTCCCAAAACCATTGAGGACAAAGGCGGCGGCGGGCAGCTTGTGGGTGAAGGGGTTATCCGGGCAGGGGAGCACCACTGTGACCCCGGTTTTGTGCTCAAGCGTGTCCACGGTACAGTGGCCTACCGTGACCCCCGGTACGTCGGTGATCTTGCCCCGGCTCCCCCTGGGAAGCTCGCCTATGGCGAGGCCATAATCTCCGGCACGAAGCTGATACATAGCGTTTCCCCCTCATTATATAAGTTATTACCATTTTACCCTTTTGAAAGGACAGCGTCAACTGTGCAAGAAATCAAAATTTTGAAAGTTCGGCTTCTCAGACTTGCAAAATGAGAGGGCCTATGCTATACTGTCTGCGTTGCGTGTAAAGGGGGGCCAGCCGTGGCATTTCAGAAAAAAGTGGACGACGCCGCCTATCGGGAACTGAAGAAGGAACTGGCCGAGGAAAGAATAGGGAACCTTTACATCTTTCATGGCGAGGAAACTTATCTGCGGGATCATTACCTGGGAAAGATAAAGGAAGTCCTTCTCACCGGGGGACTGGACGACTTCAACTACCATCTTCTACCTGCCAGGGAGTTTTCCCTTCAACGGCTTCGGGAACTGGTGGACGCTATGCCTATGATGAGCGAGCGCACCATGGTGGTGGTCTCGGATTACGATATAGATAGGGGAGATAAGGAGGCCATGGCCGAGCTTCTCTCCGACTTGCCGGAGTACGTTTGCCTGATTTTTATCTACGATGTTATCGAATATAAGCCCGATGGCCGATCCAAGCTAAGCAAGCTTATCAAGGAGAAGGGAAAGGTGGTAAATTTTGTCCGCCAGGAGCAGGGCGACCTTACCGACTGGATCGCCCGCCGTTTCCGCGCCCAGGGCAAGGACATTGCCACGGGCGATGCCCGGTATCTCATTTTTCTCTGCGGAGATCTGATGACTGGCCTTATCTCGGAGATCGGCAAGGTCGCCGCCTATGCCAAGGGAAGCCGGGTCACCCGGGAGGACATCGACGCGGTGGCCGCGCCCCAGCTGGACGCGGTGGTGTTCCAGCTCACTGACGCCATTGCCGCCGGAGACTTTGATAAAGCCTTTTCCGTGCTCAGCGACCTGCTGCATATGCAGGAGCATCCCATTATGATCCTCTCCGTGCTGGGCCGGCAGCTGCGGCAGCTCTATGCCGCCCGGCTTGCCATTGAAAACGGCAAGGGGAGCAAGTGGCTCATGGAGCTGTGGGGGATGCGCTCGTCCTACCCGGCGGAAAAGCTGACCCAGTCTGCCCGCCGTTTTTCCCTGGGCTGGTGCCGCAAGGCGGTGACGCGCTGCGAAGAGGTGGACCTGGCGCTGAAATCCACCGGGGCAGACGGCAGGGAGGCGCTGACTGAGCTGCTGCTGGAGCTTGCCACGCCTGCCAGGGCTTGATGTTGCGTTTTATTTTCAGAAAGCGAGGTCGTTTCCTGTGAATGTATTGATGGAAAAATTTAACCTGCCCAAGGAGCTTTCCAAGGTGGTGGAACAAAGTCCCAGCGTTATTGTTCCCGAGAGCAAGGAAACGCTCTTTGAGATGATCTTCGGCAATAGCCGTAGCGATAAGATCGAGGTGGGCTACGATGTGAAGGGGGAGGTCATCCCCGAGGCCACAGTAGTCCGCTGCCGCAACGGCGCTGTGGTGAACTTTACCGAGGATTATATGCGCCGCCGGGATCCAGACAGTATGCGCATCGGCGACGATGGCCCCACGGATAAGCCCCGGTTTGAGGAGGTCTATGGCTATCCCTTCTCCAAGCTACGTAAGGAGACCATGGACTGGCTTGCCACCCAGGAGCTGGTGATAGTGCCCTTTAAGGCCGGCGGGTATGACTTTGGCTACGAGGCGGTGCTGGTCTGCCCCCGGAACACCGTCTTCTTTGCCTTCGCCCTCAGCCAGCTCCAGGCGTTTGTGAACATTCGGGAGGTCAAGAGCTTTACCCCCCGGTCCATTATCTATGTGGCCCCGCCCTTCCGTCACACCCATTTTGACGGCAAGCAGGTGGTGGTCCACGTCCGAGGAAAGCTCCACGAGGTCTTTGCCTATAATCTCTATCCCGGCCCCTCGGCGAAAAAGGGCGTTTACAGCGCCCTCATCGACATCGGCGAACAGGAGGGGTGGGTCACTGCCCACGCCTCCGCCGCCCGCATCATCACCCCTTATGAAAACGAGATGGTCATGATGCACGAGGGCGCCTCCGGCGGCGGTAAGAGCGAACTGCTCCAGGACGTCCGCCGGGAGGAGGATGGCCGTGTGCTGTTGGGGCGGAACGTCACCAACGATTTTCGCCACTACATCAGCATGAGCGACACCTGTACCATCCAGCCGGTCACGGACGACATGGCCCTGTGCAAAGCCGACTTCCAGACCGGCAGCGGAAAGCTGGCTGTGGCCGACGGTGAGGATGGCTGGTTCATCCGGGTGGATGGCATTACCGCCTACGGCAGCGACCCGGCCTATGAATCGGTCTCTATCCACACCAAGGAGCCGCTGATGTTCTTTAATATTCAGGGAGTACCCAGGGCCACCTGTCTGCTGTGGGAGCACACGCTGGATTCCGACGGCAGGACCTGTCCCAACCCCAGGGTCATCATCCCCCGCCGGATGGTGGAAAATATCGTCAGCGGAACGGTGGAGGTGGACGTGCGCTCCTTCGGCGTGCGGATGCCCCTGGCTACCCAGGATAGCCCCAGCTACGGTATTGCCGGAATGATGCAGATATTACCTCCCGCCTTGGCGTGGCTGTGGAGGCTAGTGGCCCCCCGGGGCTTCAATAACCCCAGCATCAGCGGCGACGCGCCCCTGGCCAGCGAGGGGGTCGGCTCCTACTGGCCCTTTGCCACCGGCAAGCGTATCACCCAGGCCAACCTGCTGCTGGAGCAGATCATCAACTGTCCCCGGACCCGCTATGTCCTCATTCCCAACCAGCATATCGGCGTATATGAGGTGGGCTTTGCCTCTGAGTGGATCGCCCGGGAGTACCTGGCCCGCCGCGGCGGCGTGAACTTCCGTATGGACCGGCTGGTGCCCGCCCGTTGTCCCATCCTTGGCTACGGTCTGAGGGAGATGAAGGTGGACGGCCAGCACATCTCTACCCAGCTCCTCCAGCCCCAGTATCAGGAGCGTTTGGGCGAGGAGGGCTACGATGCCGGAGCGAAGGTCCTCCGGGACTTCTTTGCCAGAGAGTTGGCCGCCTATGACAGCGAGGAGCTGCACCCCGTGGGCCGTCAGATCATCGAGTGCTTCAAAAAGGACGGCACGGTGGAGGATTACTGCGCCATCCTGCCCCTGGGACTGATGTGAAGCCCAGGATCAGAGAGGCCGTTGTCGTCGAGGGGCGGTATGACAAAAACACCCTTTCTCAAGTGGTGGATGGGGTCATTCTGGAGACCTCCGGTTTTGGGGTTTTTAAGGATGACGAGGCTCTGGCGCTCCTTCGGCGGCTGGCGGGGGAGCGGGGGCTGGTCATTCTCACCGACTCCGACGGGGCGGGCTTTGTGATCCGCAATTATCTGAAGGGAGCCATCGCTCCCTCCCAGGTCAAGCACGCCTATATTCCTGACCGCCCCGGCAAGGAAAAGCGCAAGCGTGCGCCGGGGAAGGAGGGAAAGCTGGGGGTGGAGGGAATGCCTCCCGCGGTACTGCTGGAAGCCCTCCGCCGTGCGGGAGCTACTTTCCTGGACGAGACAACGGAGAAAGGACCCACAGGCCGGGCCATCACCAAGGCCGATCTCTATGCCGCCGGGCTGTCCGGGACGCCTGACGCGGCGGAGCGCCGCCGGGTGCTCCTGAAGAGGCTGGACCTTCCTGAACGGCTGAGTCCCAATGCCATGCTGCAAGTCCTGAACGCCCTGTATGACTATGAAACGCTGGCGGCGTTGGGCCTATTATAAAAAGAAGCGGACGGCCTGTTGCCGTCCGCTTTATTCGTTTCAGGAGAAAAGTGAAATTTTCCCTTGCCTTTTTGTGCGGGAGAGAGTATGATGAATTCCACGAGGCAGAGTAGGAAACGGCGTGTTCAGTGCCGGCGGGACGGGGAGTTGTCCGCCGGACGAAGTGTGGGAAAGCATTCCCGCCGCAGTGCCGTTTCCGCATCCCGCTGCCGCAGATAGGGCGGTAAGCCTCCTTATGTGCGGCATCCCGAGAGGGCTGCCAATATGCGTAAGGAGGTATTATTATGCCCGTTTACAGTCAAACCCTGTATAAAACCCCCTTTTCCGCCGCCTATTGGCGTCAGGCGGCGGAAGACTTCCGGCGGCCCAGGAACCTGGCCTTTGCCGCGCTGATGATCGCCGTTTGCGTGGCGCTAAGCCATGTGCCCGCCATTCGGCTGGATTTTACCGACCTGTATACCGCCAAGGTGACTTGGGGATTTTTGGCCAGGAGCGTCTGTTCTATGGTCTGCGGTCCAGTAATGGGGATGGTCTTCGGCTTTGCTGAAGACACTATCAGTTACTTGGCCGACGCCGCTTATCCCTATTTCCCGGGCTATGCCCTTACCACCATGCTGGGGAATCTTATCTACGCTCTTTTTCTCTATCGTGCCCGCTTTGGCCCCGTGCGGGTATTTTTTGCAAAGCTTATTACGAACCTGCTAAATGTGTTCCTGGGCAGTCTTTGGAGCACTATTCTTTCGGGAACCGGGAAGGGCTATGTTTTCTATATGACGAAAAGCGCTGTTACCAACGCTATTAAGCTGGTCCCTCAGGTAATAGTTCTCTGTGTTCTTTTTGCCGCCATGACCCCCATTCTCCGGCGGATGGGGTGGCTGTCCAAAGAGATGGGGTGGGCGCCCCGATGGGTAAAGCACAAGAGCAAGGAATGAAAGTAAAGAGCCTGTGAGTTTACCTCACAGGCTCTTTTCATAGTTACTTGATCCAGGTGGGAACGCGATAGAGCTTGGCGTATTCGGGATACATCCGCACCAGGGGGTCGGCCACGGCGTGATATTCCTTGACCCGCCAGGGACGCTCCAGCTTATAGATGCGTACCGTGACGCCGTTGGATAGCTGGAAGGTATCGGGGAGCTGGCGGTAGGCTTTTCCAGGGCCGGTACCGTTGAGAATGTGGTTTGCCAGCACCGCCAGCACCGCTTGGTTTTCCTCGCCCAGATGGACCTGGACCGGGTCGCCGACAATGAGATAGTCAGAGTTCACTGTGTTCCAGTTGAAGGGGTCCCGTTTGTCTACCGAGCCGTGGTATTGTATGGTGGTCTTCACCTTATTTTCCGGCAGATTCAAAGAGGCCCGCAAATTGGTAAGGGTCTCGGTATTCAGGGTGAAGGAGGCGGCCAAAAGGGTGGCCGTCACCGGCTCCTCAGTGGAAAGACCGTCGATAAAGTCGGCCAGCCGCAGCAGCTCGGCGGTATCATAGCGCTCCGGGCCATAGAAGTGGAAGGAGGGGAACATGTCAATGGTGTCGATGTCGGTGACGATGGTAGGCTGTATTTTGGGGAAGAAGCAATAGACGGCCATGGACATAGCCAGCAAAGCGCTGAGGTACTGAGGGGCACGGGACAGGGCTGTGACTGCCAGCAGCGCCAGGGCAGGGAGGTACATCAAAAGGTGCTGCTGACCGTGGGACTGCACCTGGACAAAGGCGGCAAAGCAGACCACACACTGGACGATACCCAGCACCATCTTGGGCCGGTCCTCCTTCCGGGCCAGATTGACGACGGCGGAGAGGAGGAAGAGGGCCAGGGAGACGATGCCGAAGAACCGGGCAAAGAAGAGAAAATCGCTCATCAAACCCAGGTCGTAAGCGGAGTAGAGGTCGCTGTACTGGGCCTCCAGCACCTTGTCCAGCAGAAAACGATAGGAGAAGGTGAGGGCGCATAGGCCAAAGGAGCAGACAAAGGCCAAAAAGTCCCACCACTTCTTCCGCTCAAAGATCAGCTTTACCACAAAGGCGGCCAGGCCAAAGGAGGCGGCAAAGAAGACGAAATATCGTCGGCACAGGAAGGTAAAGACCAACAGCGCGCCGGTCAGGACGCCCCGGCTGGCGGCGGGGCGGTCACTGGTATAGATGAGGTATGCCCAAATGCCCATGGCGCAGCAGGCCACATCCACAAAGCCCACAAGGCCGGTGTAGCCCAGCATGGGGAACAGGCCCACCAGGGGCAGACCGCTCCACCGCTTGCTCTTCGCCATGGCGATCAACCCCCAGAGGGCGGGGAGGGTATAGAGGTTGGAGACGGTGAAGGTGAACACCGTCCGACTCCCGCCGAACACACGCATCACCAAAGAGACGGGGAAGGCCAGCAGATGGTTATAATCCAGGGTGAGAGTGGTCTCAAGGATGTTGATGATGTGCTGATAGTTCAGCTCCTCCTGGGCCAGGGTACGGGCGATGATCCAGTACCCGGCGTTGTCCCAGACGTACACCGTATTGGAGGTAAAGGCGTAGAAGGCGGTGACGGCGTTGAGGCAGACGAAGATGACCAAAAACTGCTTCCAGTCCACCTTGCCCAGGCCCTTCATATCTTTTGCGGCACGGATGACGGCCAGGGCGATAACGGCAAAGATAATGGCATTGCCCAAATGACACAACAACTCAAGGGACAACCCCGCGGGCAGTCCCTCCAGGATAGGCGGCTCGTCGTAGAACATGGAATAGCTGATGTCAAAGTACCCGCCCAGCAGCAGAAAGGGAAGGGCCAGAAGAAGGGTCTTCCAGGGGGCCTTCCATACAAGCAGCAGCTTGTCCACCAGCGAGAAGCAGCCTACAACAAGGAGCGCCGCGGCGGTAAAGAGAGCGGCGGCAACAGCCAAAGTGTTGACCGGGATGGCGCTTCCCAGGGGGATCCAAAGGCGGACCAGCACCCAGGCCGTCAGGCAAGGAAAGACGGCAAGCCGGAGCAGCCAACGAGAAATGGAGTTTTTTCTCTTTTCCATCAGCCGGGAGGCCAGGTCATATCCCGCCCGGCAAGGACATGAAAGTGGAGGTGGGGAACGCTTTGCCCCGCTTGCTGGCCGATATTGGAAACAACCCGGTAGCTTTCAATGCCCAAAGTCCGGGTCAATTCGGCAATAACGGCGAAGATGTGGCCCACGGTAGGGGCATTGGCCTCATCCACCCCGGAGACCGAGGGGATGTGAGCCTTGGGGATCACCAGAAAGTGGGTGGGAGCCTGGGGGTCGATGTCATAAAAGGCATAGCAAAGCTCATCCTCGTGGAGCTTTTTGGATGGAATTTCTCCCGCGGCGATCTTACAAAACAGACAATCGCTCATAATAGCTCCTCCTTTCAGATAAAACGGTTTTGCTGAGGGTCATAGGAAAAGCCGGCGGCCCCCAGCTTGGATATAAGCGGTTCAAGGGAAACGTCTTCCTCTTCACAGAGAACGGTGAGGGAGGGATACTTGTCCCGAAGCTGGGTATTGACCCAGCTGAGCAGAATAAACGGGTCCTGGGGCGTCATATCAAAGCCCCAGGGTCTGGGCCACGAAATCGTCCACCGTGGCCAGAGCGTCGTCCAGCTTCAACAGATCCACGCCGCCGCCCATGGCGGAGTCGGGCTTGCCGCCGCCCTTGCCGCCACAGATGGCGGCTACGGAGCGGACCAGGTCTCCGGCCTTGACGCCCCTGGAAACGGCGTCTTTGCCGCAGACGGCCAGGAAGGTGATCTTGCCGTCATTGACGGCGGAGAGGACGGCCACCACAGTGGCGTTCTTGTCCCGGAGGAAGTCGCCGGTCTTGCGGAGCTTGTCGCCGTCGGCGTCGGGGAGGGTGGCGGTGAGGACCTTCAGCCCACCCACATCCTTGGCCCCCATGAGGAAGCCCGCGGCCTGGTTTACAGCGTCCTTGGCCTTAAAGCTCTCAATGGTGCGCTTCAGCTCCCGCAGCTCCTCCATATGCTGCTGGACCTTCTCCCGCAGCTCGGCGGGCTTGGCCTTCATGGCGGCGGCGGCCTGGAGGAGCATGCTCTCCCGGCGGTCCATTACCTCCAGGGCGGCCTTGCCGGTGACGGCCTCGATACGGCGTACGCCGGAGGCCACGGAGAACTCGCTCTCAATGTGGAACACGCCCACCTTGGCGGTGTTGTCCAGATGGGTGCCGCCGCAGAACTCCACGGAGAAGCCGTCGCCCATCTCCACCACCCGGACGGTGTCGCCATACTTTTCACCGAAGAGGGCAATGGCGCCCTTTTGCTTGGCCTTCTCGATGGGGAGGACGTCGGTATGGACGGCGGTGCCGTCCAAGATGGCGTCATTGACAAGCTCGCTGACCTTGGAAAGCTCCTCAGCCGTCATAGCGGAGAAGTGGGTAAAGTCAAAACGCAGCCGGTCCGGCTCCACCAGGGAGCCTGCCTGGTGGACATGGTCGCCCAGCACCTTTCGCAGGGCGGCGTCCAGCAGGTGAGTGGCGGAGTGGGCGCGCATGACGGCCTTGCGGCGCTGGACGTCGATGCCGGCGCTGACAGTGTCGCCCACCTTCAGCGTGCCCTCGGTCATCTTGCCGTAGTGCATATACTTGCCGCCCTTGTTCTTCTGCACGTCAGTGACCTCAAAAAGAAGACCGTCGGCGGAGAGTTGTCCGTGGTCGGCCACCTGACCGCCCATCTCAGCGTAGAAGGGGGTCTTATCCAGCACCACGATACCCTCTACGCCGGGCATCAGTACCTCGGCCTGCTCGTTCTCCACCACCAGGGCCACCACCCTGGCGTCGGCGGCAGTCTCGGTGTAGCCCACAAACTCGGTCTCAGGGACCTCCTTGCCAAATTCCACTCCGGCCCAGCCCAGGTCGCCCAGGGCCTCCCGGGCCTTCCGGGCACGGACCTTCTGCTCGTCCATAAGCTTTTGGAAGCCGCTCTCATCCACGCTCATGCCGCTGTCCTGGGCCATCTCGGTGGTCAGGTCAATGGGGAAGCCGTAGGTATCGTAGAGCTTGAAGGCGTCGGCACCGGAAAAGACGGTCTCGCCCTTGGCCTTGTGCTCAGTGAGCATGTCGTGGAAAATGGCGAGGCCCGCATTCAGGGTGCGGGCAAAGTTCTCCTCCTCGGTGCGGATGACCTTGACAATATAGTCCCGGCGCTCCCGCAGCTCGGGATAATGGCCCTCATTTTCCTTGACCACGGTATCGCAGACCTCATAGAGGAAGGGCTTATCCACCCCCAGGAGCTTGCCGTGGCGGGCGGCCCGGCGGAGAAGGCGGCGGAGGACATAGCCCCGGCCTTCATTGGAGGGGAGCACGCCGTCGCAGATCATAAAGGTGGCCGAACGGATGTGGTCGGTGATGACCCGGAGGGATACGTCGGTCTTGGCGCTCTCCTCATAGTGGGCCCCGGTGATCTCAGAGACCTTGTTGGTGATGTTCATCACGGTGTCCACATCAAAGAGGGAGGCCACATCTTGGCATACCACCGCCAGACGCTCCAGGCCCATGCCGGTGTCGATATTCTTCTGCTTCAGCTCGGTGTAGTTATCATGGCCGTCGTTGTCGAACTGGGAGAAGACGATGTTCCACACCTCGATATAGCGGTCACAGTCGCAGCCCACGGTGCAGCCGGGCTTGCCGCAGCCGTACTCGGGGCCGCGGTCATAGTAGATCTCAGAGCAGGGACCACAGGGACCAGAGCCGTGCTCCCAGAAGTTGTCGGCCTTGCCGAACTTGAAAATGCGCTCGGTGGGGATGCCGATGACCTCGTGCCAGATGCGGAAGGCCTCGTCGTCGGCGGGGGTGGTCTCATTGCCCTCGAAGACAGAGGGATAGAGACGCTCCGGGTCCAGCCCCACCCACTCGGGGGAGGTCAGGAACTCCCAGGCCCAGGGAATGGCCTCCTGCTTGAAGTAGTCGCCAAAGGAGAAGTTGCCCAGCATCTCAAAGTAGGTGCCGTGGCGGGCGGTGTGGCCGATGTTTTCAATGTCGCCGGTGCGGATACACTTCTGACAGGTCGTCACCCGGTGGCTGGGCGGCTCCTTCTCTCCGGTGAAGTAGGGTTTCATAGGGGCCATGCCGGAATTGATGAGGAGCAGGGAGGCGTCGTCCTTGGGGATGAGGGAGAAGCTGGGTAGGCGCAGGTGCCCTTTGCTCTCAAAGAACTTCAGGTACATCTCCCGAAGCTCGTTGACGCCAAAATACTTGGGTTTGTTCATGGTGGGATCTCTCCTTATTTTAAATTTTATTCGTAGTCATGAATGAGGGTCAGCTGGTCAGGCAGATGGAAGACACTCTCTTTAATGAAATTGGGGTAGAGGTACTCGTCTTTTAACCGCTCCAGGGGAAGCCACTCAAAGCGGTGGGTGTGCTTGCCCTCCTGAAGCGTGAACTGTTCGCCCCGGTCAAAGAGCCCGGTTTCAGAGACGTCCATCAAGAAGTAGAGGCACAGCTCGTGAAACTTCTCCTGCTTGACATCCTCGGTAAAAAAGCTCTGACACAGCCACAGAGGGCGGATGATGGCGGCCTCGATGCCCAGCTCCTCACGAAGCTCCCGAACGACGGCGTCCTCCGCCGTCTCGTGGAGCAGGACCCGCCCGCCGGGAATGTAGTAGTAGGGCGAGACCTCGTCGTGCATGGCCAAAAGCTTGCCGTCATGGAGAAGGATGGCGCATACCCGGTAGTTGAACCGACCCTCCGGGGTTTTGAAGGTAACGTCCATGATTCCCTCCTTTTCAGCTTCGGTCAACAGGGACGTTGAACGCAAAAAAATGCTTCGCCCCTGCTCTTTCAGGGGCGAAGCATAGATAAAACTCCGCGGTACCACCCTGATTTGCCCACCAAAGGCGGGCATCTCATTTGCATCGGATAACGGGGATGAGCCGCCCGGTCTCCCGGTACGCTCGGAAGTGGCGCATCTGCCTGTGTCGCCGAGGGCTTTCACCGTCCCCTCTCGCTCTGCGCGGCATAGCAGACTTGGCTTCGTCATTGCGGAAATTATTGTATCACATTTTTTCCCTTTGTCAAGGCTCCCTGCGGGTGAAAAGCGCCCGCAAATTGGAGCTTTTACAGGCCACCTTCCAGGTCTGGCCGGTAAAGAGATAGCAAAGTCCGGGAATGGAGGAGAGGAGAATGGAGCCGACGATGCAGACGACTGCGATGCAGAGGTAGAAAAACACCTGCTGGCCGATATTGGCCGGGCCGAGAAGTCCGGTGAAGCGGGTCCACAGCTTTTCTCCCACCCGCAGGACCAGGGGATGGAGAAGATAGACGCAGAAAGAATTGCCCGCCAAAAGGGGGAGGAGCCTGCCCTTTTCTTCCTTGCCCCGGAGGCAGGACTTTGCCAGTAGAAAAATAGAGACCGACAGGGCCATGGTGAAGAGGGTGAGGTAATTGGTAAAGCGGTCAGAGTACATCATCTTATCGTAGGTGTCCCACCTGGTGCCCACGGCGGCAAAGGCAACAAGGAAAACCACCGCTCCCGCCAGGACCTTCCTGGAGGGCAATTTTTCCAACCGCTCCAGATAGGCGCCCAGCAGGAAATAGCCCAGGTAGCCTCCGATCATGTTGAGATTCAGGGTCCAGTGCTCGGTGAAGACCAACTCCCAGGCGTCGGGGACAAAGGAGCGGACGGTGTAGAGACCGAGAGTGAGGACGACCCACAGGGCCATCATGTAATCCCATTGCCTGCTTGTCAGGTGGTCAGTCATGGCCTTGAGCAGCGGGGAGATGAGGTACATGGGGATGAGGGCGTAGAGGAACCAGTAGGGCACCAGCACCGGGGTGTTGAGCAGCCGGGTGAGAGAGGTAAAGGTCGCCTGGGGATCGCCCCGGAGAAAGTTATATGCCAGCGTGACGCCGCTCCAGCACAGCAGGGGAACGAGCACCTTGGGGATGCGGCGGCGGAAAAGCTGGTCCAGGTCGCTTGTCTTATCCTCGCTGAGCAGCAGGGCGCCGGACATCATAAAAAAGAGGGGGACTGCCGGAGTGACCAGTACGGAGATCAGATTGGAAAAGTTCCACAGACTGTGGTAGCTAAAGCTCCGAAGAGCCCCAGCCGCCGTGTGGAGATAAACCACCCCCAGCATGGACAGGACGCGAAGCAGATCATAGTCATACCGGCGGCTTTTCACTCGGACACCTTCTTTCGGAGGATGGAAAGGGGGGCGGCCTGATGGGGGAGGGTCAGCCGCAGGGGCATCTGGGGGGTGCGGGCCTCCTCCAGAGGCAGACCACTCTCATCTGCCAGGTCGTCCACGATGAAGGAAACAGGCTTTACATTTGGCCCCACCAGCTCCAAAGTCTCCCCCCGACGGAACTTGTTGCGCAGGGAGACCAGGGCCTTGCCGTCCGGGGCGCAGGAGGTGACGATGGCTGAGACCTGCCAGTCCCGGATATACCGGGCGTCGCCTACATACTGCTCGGGATGGCCGTACCAGAAACCCTCGGAGTAGGGACGGTGGCTCACCTTGTCCAGTTCAGCGCGCCAGACCGGGTCAAGGGCCTCTCCGGCCAGAGCGGCGTCAAGGCCCCGGCGGTAGGCCAGGGTGACGATGGCGGCATAATAGGCCGATTTGGCCCGCCCCTCGATCTTCAGGCTGTCGAGGCCAACACCTATCAGCTCCGGCAGGTGGTCGATCATGCACATATCCTTGGAATTGAAGATGTACGCGCCCTCGTCGCCCTCAATGACCGGAAAATACTCGCCGGGACGCTGTTCCTCCATAAGAGCGTACTTGTAGCGGCAGGGCTGGGCACAGGCCCCCCGGGAGGCATCCCGTTGGGCCATATAGTTGGACAGCACGCACCGCCCGGAAAAGCTGACGCACATGGCCCCGTGAATAAAGGCCTCCACCTCCAGGCCGCGGGGCCGCCTGGCACAGATGCCCGCCACCTCGTCCAGGGTCAGCTCCCGGGCCAGAATGACCCGCTGGGCACCCTGGTCATACCAGAACGCGGCGGCGGCATAGTTGGTAACGCCGATCTGGGTGGACATGTGGACGCTGACCCTGGGGGCATAGCGCTTAGCCAGAGCCAGCACTCCCGCATCCCCCACGATGAGAGCGTCGGCGCCAATGTCCTGGAGATATTCCAGATATTCCGGCAGAGCGTCCAGCTCCTGGTTCCGGGGCATGGTATTGCAGGTGATATGGGCCGCCGCGCCATGGGCATGGCAGAGTTCCACCGCCGTTTTCAGCTCCTCGGGGGAAAAATTACCGGCAAAGGCCCGCAAGCCAAATTGATTTCCGGCCAGGTAGACGGCATCCGCCCCGTAGGCAACCGCCATTTGCAGACGCTCCAGGTCTCCGGCGGGGGAGAGCAGCTCTATCCGCTTATCCATTGTTCAGAGTGGCCTTGAAGGCCTCAAAATCGCGGCTGGTGGTAAAGAAGTGATGGCGCTTATCGCTGCCCAGAACATAATAATAGTAGCGGGTAGACTGGGGATTCAGAGCCGAGTTGAGGGAGACCATGCCGGGACTGGCGATGGGGCCGGGGGGCAAGCCCTTGTTGAGGTAAGTGTTATAGGGGCTGCCCACGTTTTGATAGTCGGCCTGAGTTACCACCCGGCCGGTGACATAGGCGAAGGAGGCGTCGATCTGGAGATAGCCCGCCGTCTCATACTCCGGGTGGTTCAGACGGTTATAAATGACCGAGGCAATATTGGCCTGGTCGGTGCCGTCAGTCTCCTTTTCAATAAGTGAGGCGATGGTGACCAGCTCGTGGATGGTATAGCCCATGTCGGCACACTGCTGGCGCAGGGCGTCAGGGAACTGCTGGTCAAAGCGGAGGATCATCTTGTTCAACACCTGAACGGCTTCGTTTTCTCCGCCGCCCATATAAAATTCATAGGTGTCGGGGAAAAGGTAGCCCTCCAGCCGGTGATAGTCGCCCAGGGGAACGACCCCCTTGAGGAAGGAATATTTGAAGTCATATTCCGCGGCCACCTTGCGCAGGGTATCTACCGTGGCAACGCCGTTCTGGGCGAGCAGCTCAAAGATCTGGTCCAGGGTGTAGCCCTCCGGGATAGTGACTGTGGTCTGGCTGCGGCTGCCGGAGCGGGCGGACATGGAGTTGAGCAGGGCATTATAGTCCATATTGGTGTTCAGCTCATAAGTCCCCGGCACCAGCTTTCCCTTTCGGTTTACCCCGGTGAGAGAGCAGAAGAACTTGAAGAGAGGCTTATATTCGATCAGGCCGTTGTCCTTAAGCAGATCAGATACATAGTTGATGTCCGCCACCTGGATGGTCTTGGTGGAGGAGGTCGTCTTTCCGTCATCGCCCTTTTCCTCCACCTTGATCTCCTTAGAGCGGAAAATATCCTCGGTAAGGGTGATGGTGGCGGAATGAGCGGGTTTGTTGAGGGCCAGGACATCCCCGGCCCAGATCCAGCCGATCCCCGCCAGGATGGCGGAGACCGCCACCACCAGGAGGATATAGAGCATGGGGTTCATCTTTTTGCGGCGTCTGCGGCGCTTTCTCGGCGGGGTGCTTCCGGCAGAGGCTGGCCGGGAGCTGCGTTCAGGCGGTTGTTGAGACATTTCACGCCACTCCTCACATTTTTATTGGGTATGGGAAGAAAAAATCTTTTTCCGGGAACCACCCAAAGGGTGGGGGCATAAGATACTGTGGATGGCGGCAACGGGGGACGCCCCGCCAACGCCAAATAAATAATGAGGTGAAGTTATATGTGCTGTGGGAACAACAACGGCTGGGGCGGCAATTGCTGCTGGATCATTCTGCTCATCATCATTATCTTCTGCTTTGGCTGGGGCGGTAATACCGGCGGCTGTGGCTGCGGCTGCAACAACGGTTGCGGCTGCTGCTAAAAAGTACATCGGCCATGAGAAGCGGGGCTATGCCCCGCTTTTCTCCGTGGGAGAAGAGGACAAGCAGACAGTCTCGGTGAGCACCAGCCCTACGGGAATGTCGTAACGATCCACGGGGAGGCTGGTTTGGAGCAGCTTGTCCCGGCACAGGACCACGGAAAGGCCGGAGTAGCCGGAGAGATAACGGTCATAGTATCCCCCGCCGTGCCCCAGCCGATAACAGAGCCTGTCACAGCAGAGGGCGGGAACGAGAATGACGTCAAAGCGATCCCGCGCGATGACCGGACAAGCGGTGTCCGGCTCTGGAATGCCAAAGGGGCCGGGGACTAGATGGGAAGTCCCCCGATAAAGCCGGGCTTCCATCCCTCTGTGGGGAAGACAGCGGGGAAGAGCCAAGGTCTTCCCCATAGCGGCCAATGGTTCCAGAAGTCGGACGGTATCAGGCTCGGTGTCCACACCGTAGAAAAGGAGCAGGGAGGAGGCTTGTACCACCGGGGAAAGCGCGAGAAAACGCTCTAAAAGAAGCGTATCGCTGTGGGCCTTTTCCCACGGAGAGAGAATGGTATCCTTGACGCTGCGCCGCAGAGCGGCCTTTTCAGCCGCGATAGTAAACGGCATTTTTTACCTGCTGCGCGGCGGCGGGACCCTTCAGCAGCTCCACCAGCTTCAGACCGAAATCAAAGGCGGAACCGGCGGCCTCGCCGGTGATCAATTTGCCGTCAGTTACCACGCCCTGACCCTTTTGAACAGCGGCCCCAATAAGGCTGTCCTCCATGCCGGGATAGCACACGGCCCTTCTGTCCTTTAACAGACCAAGTGCGCCAAGAACGGTGGGGGCGGCGCAGATCGCTGCCAGGTATTTTCCCTCGTCATAGACTGCGCGGACAAGCTCCAGGGCGGCGGGACAGCTCTGGATGGCCTCAACGCCGCCCATCCCTCCGGGAAGAAAGAGCAGCTCTAACTTGTCCGCATCCAGGTCGGACAAATTGGCGTCGGCCTTGACAGTGATATTATGGGAGCTTTTGACCTCCAAGCCCTCCAGAGCGGTGAGGGTCACTTCGATACCGGCCCTGCGGAGCAGGTCGGCAGGGACGATGGCCTCGGCTTCCTCAAAGCCGTTGCCTAACAAGATCGCCACCATAGGGATCACTCCTTACTGTAAAGTAGAAATGCTTCTCGATACGAGGGCCCATATCTCCTGATGGATATCCTCAATAGAGCGCAGCCGCCCATCTTCATCCACACAGGAGACCCGCTGCCAACCGCAATGCTTGGCCGCCAGCTGCGCGGTCTTGCGGCAGGCGGCCAGGTAATCGGCGTCTACCTCGTGGATGTCCCCCTTGGTATGGGTGGCGCTCTCCCTGGCCCGAAGGAGCTTTACAGATTCCCCGGTGGGCATATCCAGGTAGATCACCGCGTCGGGGGCGGGCAGGCCCAGCTTGTGGTATTCAAAATCGAAGAGCCAGTCAAAGAAGGCCGGCTGCTTCTCCTGAGAGAGCTTTCCCCCCTGGTGGACGGCGTTGGAGGTGGTGTAACGGTCTGAGAGGATCAGCTCCCCGGCCTCATACCCCTTACCCCACACCTTTTTCCACGCAGCGTATCGGTCCACGGCAAAAAATACGGAGGCGGCATAGGCGTTTACATCGGACGGGTGGGAGCCAAATTCGCCGCCCAGATACATTCGCAGCAAGGCGGAGGATGGCTCGCTGTACTGGGGGAAGACCAGCTTTTGAAAGGCTTTGCCCTCCTTTTGAAGCCGGTCACAGAGCAGACGAAATTGGGTGGACTTTCCAGAGCCGTCGGTACCCTCTAAAACGATGAGTTTTCCTACCATAACAACACGTCCTTATTATTTCCCGGAAAATCTGGCCGCTATCGCATCCACCAAAACCAAGGGCAGCTTGGCCATCCGGCCAAAGCGGCTGGGTTCTTTGATAAGGCGGTAAAGCCACTCCATTCCGGCCTTCTGCCACCCTTCTGGCGCCCGCTGTACGGTACCGGCAAAGACGTCAAGGCAGCCGCCCAGGCCCACCAGCAGCGCCGCCCCGGTCTCCGGGCCGTTTTTTGCCATCCAAAGTTCCTGCTTGGGTGCGCCCAAACAGACAAAGACTACGTCGGCCTTGGAAACCCTGATCTTTTCGACCACGGGGGCGTCGTCCTTAAAGTAACCGTCGCTGACGCCGCAGATGTTCAGACCGGGGTAACGCCCACAAAGATTTTCCGCCGCCTGTTCGGCCACGCCGGGCTTGGCCCCCAAGAGGAAGAGCTTCTTTTCGCTTTGGGAAAGACGTTCCATCAAACCCTGGGCAAAGTCCACGCCGGGAGCACGGCGCTTCAGCGGGCGGCCCAGAAGCTTTGCGGCATAGATGACGCCGATGCCATCGGGCAGGGAGAGGTCGGCGGCGTTGAGCACCTCCCGGAAGGCGTCGTTCTTTTTGGCGGTGAGAAGAAATTCAGGATTGGGCGTGACCACATAGTGACACCCTGGCTGCTCCAGCAGGGCGCAGCCCGCCGCGACGGCCTCCTCCAGGGGCAGGTCGTCGATACCGACGCCTAAGATATCCTTCTTCATCCTATCATCTCCCCGCAGATGCTAATAACTTCCCACATTCCTATATAGTGTAGCACAAGTGGAAAAAAAAGTCTATGGATAGGGAATAAAGATTTTATAAACAAAGCAGGCGGTGAGAATGAGAGCGGAGTCAAAGACCAGGAGGGAGGTATCCCTCTGCTGAATGAGAAGTCCGATAAAAGAGAAATTAAGGGTTGACATTTTCCATGAGGGTGCTATAATAGCCCATAGAATTTAGCGCTTTTAATCGCTAAAGTGACTGGAGGAAACTGAAATGAAACTGCGTAAAATGATGGCCTTGGGTCTGGCTGTGGCTCTGACCCTGTCCCTGAGTGCCTGCGGCGAGAAGTCCGGCTATAAGGTCGGTATCTGCCAGCTGGCCCCCCACGTGGCGCTGGACGCCGCCACCCAGGGGTTTAAGGATGCACTGGCCAAGGAGCTGGGCGACAAGGTGACCATTGACGAGCAGAATGCCGCCGGTGACAGCGCCACCTGTGGTACCATCATCAATGGTTTTGTGTCCAATAAGGTAGATCTCATCATGGCCAATGCCACTCCGGCCCTTCAGGCCGCTGTGTCCGCCACCGACTCTATCCCCGTCTTGGGCACCTCGGTCACTGAGTATGGCGTGGCCCTGGGTATCACCGGCTTTACCGGCACTGTGGGCACCAACGTTTCCGGCACCTCCGATTTGGCCCCTCTGGATCAGCAGGCGGCCATGATCAAGGAGTGGTATCCCGATGTGAAGACTGTTGGACTTGTCTACTGCTCTGCCGAGGCCAACAGCCAGTACCAGGTGGATGAGGTCCAGAAGTATCTGGAGGGCATGGGAGTGGCCTGCACGCAGTACCCCTTCTCCGACACCAGCGACATGGCCTCCGTGGTGCAGAACGCCGCTGACAACAACGAGGTCCTCTATGTGCCCACCGACAACACCGCCGCCAACAACACCGGTATCATTGACAACATCTGCAATGGAAAGGTGCCTGTTTTCACTGGTGAGGAGGGCATTTGCGGCGGCTGCGGCGTTGCCACTCTGTCCATCAGCTACTATGACATCGGGTATAAGACCGGAGAGATGGCGGCCAAGATCCTGAAGGGCGAGGCCAAGGTGGCGGAAATGCCCATTGAATACGCTCCCCAGTTTACCAAGAAGTACAATAAGGCTACCTGCGACGCGCTGGGTATTACCGCTCCCGCGGGGTATGAGCCCATCGGCTGATCGTTCTGAAACAAGACCGGACGGGAGGGGATTGCCTTTCCCGTCCGATTTTGTTATAATATAAGCCGTTGCAATATTTTGGAGGGAGTGCAAACCATGACCTTTTTCAATGCGCTGCCGGGCGCCATATCTCAGGGCCTGATCTATGGGATCATGGCCATTGGGGTCTATATCACATATAAAATTTTGGACATTGCGGATCTGACGGTAGACAGCTCCTTTTGTACCGGCGCGGCTACCTTTGTCATGCTCTTTACAGGGGGCGTGAATATTTGGCTTGCCCTGCTGGCCGCGGTGGCGGTGGGGATGCTGGCGGGGCTTTGTACCGGCTTGCTCCACACTCTCTGCGGGATCCCCGCCATTCTGGCAGGGATCCTGACCCAGCTGGGTCTGTGGTCTGTGAACATGGCCATCATGGGAATGAAAGCCACTGTGGCCATCAATGTGACGGCCCAGGGGGGAATGCTGGACAAGCTGCTGGTGTCCCTGCGGTTCGTGCAGGACGTGGCCAGCGGCGTCCGTCCCATTTACCGCCATCCCATTTTTGTGGTGGGAGTCTTTACCGTGGTGTTGATCGGCGTGCTCTATTGGTTTTTTGGCACGGAGCTGGGCGCGGCTCTCCGGGCTACCGGCTCCAATGCCAATATGGCACGGGCCCAGGGGATCGACACCGACTTTACCAAGGTGCTGGGGCTGATGGTCTCCAACGGCCTGGTGGCCCTGTCCGGCGCGCTGCTTGCCCAGTATAACAGCGCCAGCGAGATCAATATGGGCCGGGGCGCCATTGTCATCGGACTGGCTGCAGTCATCATCGGCGAGGTCATCTTCGGCAAGGTGTTTCAGAATTTTGCCCTGAAGCTGTTAGCGGTGTCTTTCGGCGCCATCATCTATTACATTGTCCTTCAGGCGGTGCTGGCAATGGGCCTCAACCCCAATTACCTCAAGCTTCTTTCCGCCATTATTGTGGCCATCTTCCTTTCGGTGCCCTACTGGAAGAGGAAGTATTTTGGCAAGAGCGTCAAAAAGGAGGTGGCCGGCAATGCTTGAGGTGTCAAACATTTGGAAGACCTTTAACGCGGGCACCGTCAATGAAAAGATCGCCCTCAAGGGTGTCAGCCTGACCTTGAACGACGGGGATTTCGTCACCGTCATCGGCGGCAACGGCGCGGGCAAATCCACCCTGATGAATGCCGTGGCCGGGGTCTACCCGGTGGATGAGGGTACCATCACTATTGGCGGCGTCAACGTGACCAAGCTGCCGGAGTACAAGCGGGCTTCTTATATTGGCCGGGTCTTCCAAGACCCCATGATGGGCACCGCCGCTACCATGCAGATCGAGGAGAACCTGGCCCTGGCCGCCCGCCGGGGACAGGGGCGGGGGCTTCGCTCCGGCATCACAAAGGCAGAGCGGGAACAGTACCGGGAGCTGCTTGCCGGACTGGGGCTGGGGCTGGAGGAGCGCATGACCTCCAAGGTGGGTCTCCTCTCCGGTGGCCAGCGGCAGGCGTTGACCCTGTTGATGGCTACCCTGAAAAAACCCAAGCTCCTTCTTCTGGATGAGCATACCGCCGCCCTGGACCCCAAGACGGCGGCCAAGGTGCTGGAGACCACTGAGACCATTGTTCAGCGGGATAAGCTCACTACCCTGATGATCACCCACAACATGCGCGACGCCATTGCCCACGGCAACCGGCTCATCATGATGTATGAGGGCCGTATCGCCATCGACGTCTCCGGCGAGGAGAAAAAGAAGCTTACGGTAGAGACCCTGCTCAATATGTTCAGCAAGGTCTCCGGCAGCGACGAGGCCGACGACAAGCTGTTGCTGTCTTAAAAAAGATGGAGAATGCAAAGAGGCCGTTCCCAGCCGGGAACGGCCTCTTTGCCATATATTTCAGCCTGTGGCCGCAGCTTAACCAACTGCTGCCGCCACAGCCTCCGCGGCTCGGATGCCGTCCACCGCCGCCGAGGTGATGCCTCCGGCATAGCCCGCCCCCTCGCCGCAGGGGAAAAGGCCCCGCAGGGCGGACTGGCCGCTCTCGTCCCGGAGGATACGCACCGGGGAGGAGGAGCGGGTCTCGATGCCGGTGAGGACAGCGCCGCCGTCGGCAAAGCCGTGGAGCTGCCGGTCAAAAAGGGGCAGGGCGGCGCGGAGGGTGGCGGAGACATATTTCGGCAGACACTCGTTCAGATCGGCGGGGGTAACGCCAGGGCGGTAGGAGGGAGAAATGCGCCCCATGGCCGTCGAGGCCCGGCCTGAGAGAAAATCGGCGGCGGACTGGGCCGGAGCGCGAAAGAGGGTATCCGACGGGCCAAATAGCGACGGGGCGTAGCCGGTGCCAATATCCCAGGCTTGCCGCTCCCAGGACTCCTGAAAAGCCACGCCGTCCAAAACGCCGGAGCCAAAGTCGGCGGGGGTAACGCCTACCAGGAAACCGCCGTTGATGTTTTGTCCGTCTCTGGCGCGGTGGCTCATGCCGTTGGTGACAACCTGGCCATAACCGCTTGCCGCCGCCACCACCTGGCCGCCGGGGCAGACGCAGAAGGTGAAGGCAGAGCGGCCCGTAGGCAGGTGACAGGAGAGCTTATAGTCCGCCGGAGGCAGCTTTTCCCAGGCGGGGCCATACTGGCTTTGGGAAATGAGCGCCTGGTCATGCTCAATACGGCAGCCGATGGCAAAGGACTTCGCCTCCATGGGCACGCCGCTGTTTAAGAGCATACGGAAGGTGTCCCGGGCGGAATGACCGGGGGCCAAAATGAGGGTGTCGCAATCCATCTGATATGATCTTGTCCCGGCGGTAACCGTGACGCCGGTAAGCTGCCCGCCCGCGGTCTTCAGTTCGGTGAGTTGGCTTTCAAAGCGCACCTCGCAGCCCAGGGAGAGAAGCTCCCGGCGGATGGACTTTACCACGTCACGGAGCAGGTCGGTGCCCACGTGGGGTTTCTGCTGCCAGAGAATATCCTCCGGCGCGCCGTGGCGGACAAATTCCTTCAGCACGGCGCCGATACGGAAGTCGTGGGTGTTGGTGTTCAATTTGCCGTCGGAGAAGGTGCCGGCGCCCCCCTCGCCAAACTGTACGTTGGACGCGGGGGAGAGCTGCCCGGTCTGCCAGAAGTGTTCTACGTCCCCGGTGCGCTTGTCCACATCCCGGCCCCGGTCCAGAATGATACAGGGGACGCCGTTCCGGGCCAGAAAAAGGGCGGCGAACAGTCCCGCCGGTCCCATGCCCACCACCACCGGGGGCAGGGGAGAGGTCCGGCGCACTGTCGGGAACACATAGGGCCGGGGAGAAAAGCGCATGATATTGGGGTCATGACGTCGACGTATAAGAGCCTCTTCGTCTTCAACGGTGACGCCCAGAGTGCATACAAAGTGAACGTCATTCTTTTTCCGGGCGTCCACCGAGCGGCGCAGCAGCCGCACTTCCCCCAGCGCGGCAGGGGAGAGCTTCAGTGCGGCGGCGGCTTTTTTCCGCAGCTCCGCCTCGCCATAGTCCAGGGGCAGGGAGAGATTTTGAAGTTTTATCATGGCCCGCGCCCCCGTTTCTCTGACAAAAGTTTGCCTCATTTTATCACATCTTTTTATTCAACACAACAAACTTTCGCTTTGTGGCAATTTTCTCTTGCGCTTTAGTGTGGCAGAGTATATAATAAGCCAAGCCCGTCAAGGGGGACGGACTACCTATTCAAAAGGAGTCTGATCGATATGGCATTGAAAAACGCTTATTTGCAGAAGGTCTACGACGATCTGGCCAAGAAGAGCGCCCATGAGCCGGAGTTTCTCCAGGCTGTACAGGAGGTGCTGGAGTCTCTGGAGCCGGTGGTGGAGCGCCGCCCTGAGCTGGAGAAGAACGGTATCATCGAGCGGTTGGTGGAGCCGGAGCGCATCGTGATGTTCCGGGTGCCTTGGGTGGACGACAGTGGCAAGGTCCAAGTGAACCGGGGCTACCGGGTGCAGTTCAACTCGGCCATCGGCCCCTACAAGGGCGGTCTGCGGCTCCATCCCAGTGTGAACCTGTCCATTATCAAGTTCCTGGGCTTTGAGCAAATATTCAAGAACAGCCTCACCACTCTGCCCATGGGCGGCGGCAAGGGCGGCTCCGACTTTGACCCCAAGGGCAAGTCCGACGCTGAGGTCATGCGCTTCTGCCAGTCCTTTATGACTGAGCTGCAGCGTCATATCGGCCAGTTTACCGACGTTCCCGCCGGAGATATCGGCGTGGGTGGCCGGGAGATCGGCTATATGTTTGGCCAGTTCAAGCGCCTTCAGAACGAGTACAGCGGCGTCCTTACCGGCAAGGGCATTCCCTTCGGTGGCTCCCTGGCCCGGACCGAGGCTACCGGCTACGGCCTTTGCTACTTTACCGACGAGATGCTCAAGGCCAATGGAAAGTCCTTTAAGGGCGCCAGGGTGGTCATCTCCGGCTCGGGCAACGTGGCCATCTACGCCAACCAAAAGGCCACCCAGCTGGGGGCCAAGGTCATTGCCATGTCCGATTCCAACGGCTATATCGTGGATGAGGCGGGTATTGATTACAAGGTCATCCAGGAGATCAAGGAAGTCAAGCGGGCGCGCATCAAGACCTATCTGGACTATGTCCCCACCGCCAAGTATGTGGAGGGCTGCAAGGGCATCTGGAGCGTGAAGTGCGACGTGGCCCTGCCCTGCGCCACCCAGAACGAGCTGGATGGCGACAGCGCCAAGGCGCTGGTGGCGAACGGCTGCTTCGCCGTGGCCGAGGGAGCAAATATGCCCTCTACGCCCGAGGCGGTGGCTGTGTTCCAGGCTGCTGGGGTCCTCTTTGCCCCCGCCAAGGCGGCCAACGCCGGTGGCGTGGCCACCTCCGGGCTGGAGATGAGCCAGAACTCCCTCCGGCTGAGCTGGAGCTTTGAGGAAGTGGATGAAAAGCTCCACGGCATTATGGTGAGCATTTACAATGCCGCCGCCTCTGCTGCCGAGGAGTACGGGATGAAGGGCAACCTGGTGGCCGGAGCCAACATCGCGGGCTTCCTGAAGGTGGCCAATGCCATGCTGGCCCAGGGGATCGTGTAATTATCCCGCAAAACAGAATAGAAGAGAGGGCGTGACCGTTGGTCACGCCCTCTCTTTTTGTTAAAGCTATGTAAATCTGCTTATTTGCCCACGATCTCGGCGGTATCGGTGGCGATCATCAGTTCCTCGTCGGTGGGGATGAGGAGGACCTTCACCTTGGAGTCGGGAGCGGAGATGACCGCTTCCTTACCACGGGTGTTGTTGGCGTCGGGGTCCATTTTGACGCCCATGAATTCCAGCCCGGAGGCGGCGGCCATACGGGTCTTGGCGTCGTTTTCACCCACGCCGGCGGTGAAGACGATGGCGTCCACCCCGCCCATGGCGGCGGCATAGGCCCCGATAAGCTTCTTCACATTGTACTGGAAGCACTCCAGGGCTACCTCGGCGCGGTGGTTGCCCTCCTTGGCGGCGGACTCAATATCCCGGAAGTCGGAGGAGACGCCGGAGATGCCCAGCACGCCGGACTTTTTGTTGAGTACGTTGAGGCACTCGTCAATGCTCCAGCCGTACTTGTTCATCAAATACTGAAGGATGCCCGCGTCCAGGTCGCCGGAACGGGTGCCCATGGGCAGACCGGCCAGGGGAGTAAAGCCCATGGAGGTCTCCACGCTCTTGCCGTGGTCCACGGCGGCGATAGAGGAGCCGTTGCCCAGGTGGCAGGTGATGATCTTCAGCTGGTCGATGGGCTTGCCCAGCATGTCGGCGCAACGGGCGGAGACATAGCGGTGAGAGGTGCCGTGGAAACCGTAGCGGCGGACCTTGTCGTTCTCATAATACTCATAGGGCAGAGCATAGAGGTAGGCTTTCTCCGGCATGGTCTGGTGAAAAGCGGTATCAAAAACGGCCACCATGGGCACATTGCCCATAACCTTCTGGCAAGCCTTGATGCCGGTGATGTTGGCGGGATTGTGGAGGGGGGCCAGAGGGATACAATCCTCAATGGCCTTCATCACATCATCAGTAATAAGGACCGACTGAGCAAAGGACTCGCCGCCATGGACCACCCGGTGGCCGACGGCGTCGATCTCCTTTACGCTGGCGATCACGCCATGCTCCGGGGAGACCAGAGCGTCCAGCACGGACTGAATGGCCTCGGCGTGAGTGGGCATAGAGATCTCAAACTCCTTCTTTATGTCCTTTGCGGGGACCTTGTGGGTCAGGCGGCCATCGATGCCGATACGCTCGCACAGGCCCTTGGCCAGCACATCGTGGGTAACAGAGTCCATGAGCTGATACTTCAGGGAGGAACTGCCGGCGTTGATGACGAGGATCTTCATAGATACTCTCTCCTTCAAAAAATACTTGTTGCGACGGAAAAAATATGTTACATTTTTTCCAGTGTTGCACGGATACTGTCATTGTATAACTTTTTTTCCCAAAGGACAACTCCTTTTTGGAAAACTTTTGCGGTTTTGGAGGCAGGCCATGAATGCTGTTGGCATCGTCGCGGAATACGATCCCTTTCACCTGGGCCATAGCTACCACATTGCCCAGACCCGGCGGCTGCTGGGAGAGAATGTCCCGGTGGTCTGCGTCATGTCCGGGAGCTGGCGACAGAGGGGGGAGTGCGCCCTTACCGACAAGTGGACAAGAGCGGAGTTGGCCCTGAGGGGCGGAGCCGATCTGGTGCTGGAGCTGCCCCTGCCTTGGGCGGTCTCCTCGGCGGAGGGGTTTGCCCGGGGGGCGGTGGAGCTTCTCAAGTCCGCCGGAGTGGTGGATACCCTCTCCTTTGGCAGTGAGAGCGGTGATGGGGAGGCGCTGAAGGCCCTGGCCTCGACCTTGGAGAGCGCAGAGTACAGAAAGGCCCTCCGCACAGAACTTGACAAGGGAGTTCCCTTTGCGGCAGCAAGAGAAAAAGCGGCGGAAAAATGTGTGGGAAAGACGGTCCATCTTCTCCGGGGCACCAACGACAGCTTGGGGGTGGAATACCTGCGCGCGGCGGGAGACGAGCTGGGCTATGTGACGGTAAAACGTAAGGGTGTTTCCCATGACAGCGTTTGTCCCGCAGATGGTTTCGCCTCAGCTACCCTGATCCGGCGCCTGATCCGGGCGGGAGAGTGGGCGGCGGCGGAGGAGTGGCTCCCCGGGGGGAGCGTGAAGCGGCTCCAAACCGCCGGGATCACGGATATGAAGAACGTGGAACGGGCCTTTTTGGCCCGGCTGCGGAGCATGAGGGAAGAAGACTTTGCCGCCCTCCCGGACAGCGGCGCCGCCGAGGGGCTGCCTGCCCGGCTGGTGAAAGCCGCGGGGAAGGCGGAGGACCTGGAAGCGTTCTACGCCCAAGCCAAGACCAAACGCTATGCCCACGCCCGTATCCGCCGTCTGGCCCTGTGGGCCTTTCTGGGCCTGACCGCCGCTGACCGCGGAGACCGGCCTGAGTACCTCCGGGTGCTGGGCATGAATGGCCGGGGAAAGGTCCTGTTGCGAGAGATGAAGAAAAAAGCCTCTCTGCCCGTCCTTACCAAACCCGCTCACATTAGAGAGCTGGGGGAGGCGGCCCAGGCGCTTTTCGCCATGGAGTGCCGGGGCACCGATCTCTTTGGACTGTGCTTTGATAAAGCAAAGCCCTGCGGTATGGATTATACCACAGGGCCGGCGATCATCTGATTTGTAAGAGACATTCCGCAGTTCACTTTTTCAGCTTTCTCAGGATGACTCCCTCCCAGGTGTCCCCATATTTCAGTGCCAGAAGAAATAGGGCGACGGCGCCGATCCCCAGGAGCGCCATTCCCCAAAGAGGAATGTGAAAGGCCGAGCCACCTACCGCGCAGGCCACCAGCAGTCCCCAGGGCCGGGCCAGCACCACTAAGAGGAAAAACCGACGGAAGGGAATGTCGGTCAGCCCCGCCATGATGCACAGCAGGTCATCGGGGAAAAAGGGGAAGAGAAAGGCCAGGAAAAGGAAGCTGTCCCGCTTGCGGCGGATGACCTCGCCATACTTTTCCCAATATTTGCTCTCCACAAAGCTTTGGGCAAAGGACTGGCCCAATATCCGGGAGAGCTGAAAGACCAGTGCCGACCCCAGGACCACCGCCAAAGCGGTGAGCAGAAAGGAGAGCAGAGTGCCGAATAAGGCTCCGCCCGCCGCCGCGGTGATGTTGCTGGGAATGGGGGCCAGGATGACCGAGGCGAGCTGAAGGAAGAAAAAGACCAGGTGGGAGTACGGGGCGGAGCGCTGGATGTAATCCTGTATCCCCGCCGGGGTGCGGATGGCGGTAAAAAAGCCGGTGGTCCAAAGCCCCCAGACCAGGAGGCAGAGGAGGGCGGCGGTCACAGCCAGAGTAAAACGCCGGACCAGCTTTTGCTTCATATCCTCACCCCGTTTCCAGAAATGGTTTCAAATGACCGGTGGCGGGGGACAGGCCCGCTCATCAGGCTAAGGATACCATATCGGGGGAGAAAAATCTATTCCGAAAAAGGAACGATTTTCTTAAAAATGTCGAAAGCTGAAAGCAGCCGCCGGGAAGTATCTTCCCGGCGACTGCCTTGTTTTTTATTTGGGTAGTTCTGGAAGCCAGTATCCCGGCTGGGCAGTGCCGTCCTGAATGGGCACATACCAAAGCCCGATGGCTACGGCGGTCACTTCGCCGGGCTCCACCGGCTCAGGGAACGACCAGTGGTTGACGGCATACCCTCCGGCGTGGAACAGGCCGTCAGCATGGCCTATGGGGAGAATGGAGCCGTCGGAGAGATAGACGGTGAGGGGATAGTTCAGCGTCCCGGCGGCGCCGTAGGGGTCGCTCTCCAAGGTGCAGCCCAGCACCGACAGGGTGGAGGGACACGGCCTCCACATCCGCCAGTACAGTCTGAGAGGGGGCCATGTCAATGTTGACTTTCTCTACCATTTCCACAGGAACGTCCAGAGACCATTCCCCCTTGATGGCGGGGCGGGTGTTGAGCCAGACGCTTGCGTCCTCTACCCATTCTACGTCATCCTCGGCAACGTCGTTAGGGGTGATGCCGGTGCGACTGTCATAATAGGTGACGCCGCCCTTTTGAAACCGGGTGTGGGGAGAGGCAAGCTCTCTTTCCTCCGCCGTCATACCCTTATAGTTGGTGGACTGAACATAGCGGGAAGTGCGAAGATAGTACGGAGCGGTATCGGAGCGGCTGGAGCCTCCAGAGTAGCGCACATCATCATAGTCCTTTTCCCACTGGCTGTTGTCCACGCCCTCTTTCACCCGGAACTGGAGGTGGAGCACCCCATCCTCGCCAAAACCGAAAGAGGACAGGGAGAAGAACTCGCTGTCCAACTCTCTCGGGTTCTGGTCGGGGGCAAGCACCGATTTGCCATTTTCCAGCTTCAAGGACTGCAGCGGCTCCCCGGCGATCCAAGCCGGGTCTATGGGGATATCCTCGTGGCGCGCTCCTGGCTGTATTTCGGTAATGTCAAGGCCGAGGATCAGGCGCTCCGCGGAAGGGCCGTCTCCACGTATCCCTCCAACCATAAGGACCGTTTTGGCCTCCGGGTCATATTCAACTAGCCCGCCAACGGCGGTGCTACCCCCTGCAACCCAGTCCACATCGCCGCCCTTTACACGGAAGCTGGTGCCGTCGGAGAGAAATACGGTCAGGGGATAGCCGCCGATCTGGGTGTAGTTGGGGGAGGTAGAGGTGAGCGCCACCCCCAGGGGGACAGGCGAAGCTCTTTCAGGGTGTTGTGTCGATATGCCCGGTGAGGGGACTGGTGACGGTCTCCACCGGGCGCAGCGTGGCCAGCCATGGCCGAAGGGGCCGCGCTCCGGGTCCAGTTCCCCGGCGTGCCGCCACAGCTCCACAAAGGCGTCAGCCACTGCCTCCTCCGGCTCCTCGCGGGGAAGGGAACCCATCACCCGGTAGACACAGGCGCTGACATAGGGAGTATAGCGGCGGATAAGAGCCTCTAGCGCCCCGGTGCTGTCGTTTTTTAATTTTCGGATCAGGGCGCTGTCGTTCATGCTCTCACCGCTTTCTTTAGAAGCGCTTCTGATATTAGATACCCCAGGGAGGGGAAAAGGTTTCAAAAAAAGAAAAAAAGGGTAAAAATGACACTTGTCATTTTTACCCTTCTTTGCGGCAATGTTTGATCTGATAGCCAGCCGCGAGATTTCGATATTTATCCAAAGGCAATAAAAAAGCCACACCCAAAACCAGGTGTGGTCACTTCCTTACCGCCATGATGGTTTTATCCTATCGCTGGCTGGGAGTGGTGGGCACACCAGTAAAGATCAGATCATCCACGTCGCCGGTGGGATGGCCATTGTAAAAGACCATAATGATTCCTCCTTTCCTATTTCTATGGATACAGTATAATCCTACCTCTGGAAAAAAACAAGGGGAAATTTGTAAATGTTACACAACTGTAATATATGAAAAAATATGAAAATTGGCGAATACAGAGAAAGGGTGGGCGAGGGGAGACCCCGCGCCCACCCGAACTATTTTATTCACCCTGTTCTTTGATGGTTCCTTCCCGATAGGCGGAGAGCAGATCCTTCAGATGTCCAATACGCTCCCGGAGCTGGGCGCCGGTGTCGGTGTCCGCTACCAGTACCCGCCGGGGCATATTCTCCACGATTCGGACCCTGGGGGCGCTCTGCCGTGGGTCCTCCATGATCTGAGCATAAGGCTTATGTTGGGCCAGGGCCAGGTGATGGGAGTTATAGATGAGGGTATAGCCGCCGAAGCCGGTTTGCCGCTGATATGCCTTGGAGATACCGCCGTCGATGACAAAAAGCAGTCCCTCGCCCCGGATGGGGCTTTCCCCCTCCTTTTCCTTTACCGGCACATGGCCGTTGACAATGTGTGAATGGGCGGGGTCCAGGCCAAATTGCCGTAGGATGATCTCGCAGGTGGAGCGGGCTTTCACGTGGAGGTAGTAGGGGTTATAGACTTCTATGTGGGCCGCCTTGTCGGCGATAAAGTACCGCTCAAAGGTGGACAGCTTGCTTTTGCCAAAGAGGGGAGATTTGGGACCAGCCCACAGATACCAGAAGTAATCTGCCGCGCTCTCATGCTCCGGCGTACCCGGCTTGGTGTAGAAGGCGGAGCGGACCTTGGCGTCCAAGGCGTCCAGGTAGGCTTTACCCGAGAGGATTTCTCCGTCTACCGTCACCTCGTCAAAGCTGCCGTCGGAGCGCATGGGAATACAGCCATGGTAGAGGAGGTTGCCGTTGACGACCTTGTACATCCCGCCCCTGCTGAGGAGAAAGCGGACATGCTTGCGCAGCAGTGTATTATGCTGGAAGGTGGCGGTGAGCTGCGCCATGAGCTGCGCCTCGCCGGGCGTCAATGTGGTGGGATCATCGGGGTCTACGGTGGGGAAGCGGGTGTCCAGCATCTCATAGGCTTTGCCATCCACTGTCACTGTGCCGTTTTGGAAATCCACCTGGGGCAGAAGGATGCGGTCTGCCATGCCATATTCCGGGTGGCGTTGGAGGAGCTGAGCCTCCAGCTTGAACTCCAGCACCGCCATGGCCTTGTGCATCTTGGAGGCGAGGCTTGCATCGATGGGATCGTATTCGTTCTCGTCCAGGATATGAGGGGCAAAGCGCTCACAGGGATCGTCGCCGTAGACCTCGGCGGCAAACATGGACAGGGGGCGTAGATTGATGCCGTAGCCGTCCTCTAACTGGTCAAAGTTGTTGTAGCTGAAGCAGCGGCGCAGAACGCTGGCCACGCATACCTGGCTTCCGGCGGCGGCGCCCATCCATGCAATGTCGTGGTTGCCCCACTGGATGTCCACATCGTGGAATTTCCGCAGCTGTTCCAGGATACGGTCTGCGTGGGGGCCACGGTCATAGATATCACCTAAGATATGCAGCCCATCCACCGCGCATTCCCGGATAAGGTCGCAGAACTGGATGATGAAGGCGTCAGAGGAGCCGGTGGACACGATGGAGCGGATGATCTCCTCGTAATAGCGTTCTTTGCTGTCGTCGGCGTCGGCGTGGAGCAGCTCGTCAATAATGTAGGAAAAGTCCTTGGGGATCTTTTTCCGCACCTTGGAGCGGGTATATTTGGCGGAGACGGCGGTGCACACCTGGACAAGGCGGTAAATGGTGATATTGCACCAGTTGTCATACTCCTCCGCTTCCAGCTCCACACGCATCCGGGAAAGGGTCTCGGCAGGGGAACAGATGAGCACCGCCAGCTCCTCCCGCTCCCGGAGGGCCACGGACCGGGCAAAGAGGTAGTCGATCTTCTCGCGGAGGATGCCGGAGGCGCTGGAGAGAAGATAGTTGAAGGCGTCATACTCGCCGTGCAGGTCGCTGAAAAAGTATTCCGTTCCCTTGGGCAGGCGGCAGATGGCGTTGAGGTTGATGATCTCCGTAGACGCCGCCAGGGCGGTGGGGTAGCTGCGGGAAAGGAGCTGTAAGTAATCAAGATCGGTCATAGAGTTTTCCTCCGGTCCTATGTGTCGCATTGATATAACAAGTATATCATAGAAAAATGTGCTTGTCAGCAAAAACCGGGATAGGATTCTCTTTTGCGGCAAATAAAACAAGAGGAACAACTTTCGTTGCTCCTCTTTTGGTCCGAGTGGCGGGATTTGAACCCACGGCCTCTTGGTCCCGAACCAAGCGCGCTACCAACTGCGCTACACCCGGATATGCAATTTTATCAAGCGCTCAAACGCAAAAAATATTATACTGGCCTTGCTCAGGATTGTCAAGTCAAATAAGACCTGCCCAACCTATTTTCAGCATACGCTTATCGGTATAGTTGTCCCTCAAACGTCATAAGCTGTCTTCTGCAAAGGAGTGGCAAATATGGCAAAATCAGCAGGGCGGAGAGTTTATCGGCGCAGAGGGCAGAGGGCGGTACTGGGAGAGCGGGAAAAGCGGCGGCTCGCCCAGCTCGGGATCTGTGTAGCGATCTTCACGGTGATATTTCTGGGACGGGGAAGCGAACGGTTGGGCGCGATCCGTCGAGAACTGTCCGCCGGACTTTTAAACAATGCTGACTTCCGCGGCGCGTTCGTAGACCTTGATTGGGCCGTCGCCTCCGGGCAAAGTATAGGGAAGACCTTAAACGGCCTGCTCTCCGAGGTGTTCTTACCTACGGAAAAAAAGCCGCCCGCCTCTCGGAAGGGGGCCGCGTTTCGCTCCGTTCAGAAAAATTTGAGGCGGGGCGGTGTGGCAGAGCTTTTAGGGGGGAGCGCGGAGGAGACACTGCCTCCAGACCCTATGACCGGCAGCGGCGCGGCGCCGACTGCCCAGCCTGTACCCCAACAGGCTGAACCGGCAGCCGAGCCGGAGGTGATCGTTGTAAATTACACCGGCCCCGCGCTTCCCGATAACACTACGATGGACCGCTATGCTCTGGGACTGGAGCAGACGACTACGCCGCTGCTGGGACGAATGACCTCTGAATTTGGCTGGCGGGAGCACCCTATCGAGGGCGGGGAAAAATTCCACTGCGGGGTAGACCTGAAGGCAGACTGCGGGACCCCGGTACTGGCCTTTGCTTCGGGAACAGTGGACTATATTGGAGAAAGTGACATTTATGGACAGTATCTCCAGCTTCGACAC